>ENA-ORTQ01000566-ORTQ01000566.1-human-gut-metagenome-genome-assembly--contig:-NODE-566-length-46300-cov-3.893588_pt1 | contig 46300 bp, 42 predicted proteins | sample MGYA00241912_ERZ509188 | MGnify/ENA primary metagenome ERZ509188 (study PRJEB26280, sample SAMEA2338849) | human gut metagenome | biome: human gut; feature: human-associated habitat; material: faeces...
TTGTTTCTTCAAAACACTTCTTTGATGGAGCATCTGTCAGATGCGTATACTCACTAATATATCTTCCGGAATTTGAAAAAATAAGCAGTAGCGTATTTTCTTTTGCACGGCTAATATACGCCACTTGCTTTCTGTCATTTGTAGTTGTGTAAATGAACTTCTGGTAAAAAGACATTTTATGTTGAAAATTCAGTGCAGCAGTCTCTGAATATCCTTCTCCAAATGCAGCTACTTCTTCATAGTCATGAATCAGCGTGACCAATTGTTCTATCTTTTTTGAATCAGTTTTGAAAAATAAGTAGCGAATATCTGCAAACAGCACATCCAGATATTCTTCCGTTCCTTTTTGCAATATATAATCTGTAATATTTATCGTATTTAAATCTTTTATGTAAACTTCTCTTTTCCCTCTACTATATGCTTCTGCTTTAAATTCTTTGTAATCCTCAAAGCCTAATTGCTTAACAAACTTAGAGATTGTAGATTTTGAAACAGAACATAAATCAGCCATAGTACCTATGGAAATGTTATTCAATTGATGAATATGTTCCAGCATAACTCGAGCAATATGATGTTCTATTGATTCAGGTGACATCTCACCGGTTATTGATGATAGTCTTGTATATAGTGTGCCCATATATCTTCTCCCTCACGATTTTCTCTTGTGATAATTCTGTTTTCATAATAACATAAAAATGCTTAGAGAAGTACCGTAAGATTACCAAAGATGAATTAATCACGTTGATGAGTGTTCTTTGTAAACCCGACATGCTGATATCAGCAAAGCTCGTTTCCTCTATTCCGTTATCCTACCGATTATCAATTTTCTCCGGAAACATATCATGATTACTCATACGATTCCAGGCAACCTGCTCCCAATCTGTACCTGGCTTTCCGTAATTACAATACGGATCAATGGACAATCCTCCTCTTGGGAGAAATTTACCCCAGACTTCTATATATTTCGGTTCAAGAAGACTGACCAGATCCTTCATGATTATGTTGATCACATCTTCGTGAAAGTCTCCATGATTTCTAAACGAGAACAAATATAATTTCAAGGATTTACTCTCCACAAGACGTTCATCCGGAACATAAGAAATTGTGATCGTTGCAAAGTCCGGCTGTCCGGTAATCGGACAAAGGCTTGTAAATTCGGGGCAGTTAAACTTGACAAAATAATCATGGTCTGGATGCTTATTGACGAATGTTTCCAGAACCTTTGGGTCATAGTCGTTCGGGTATTGGGTGTGCTGGTTGCCCAACAGGGTCACGCCATTTGTTTCTTCTTTGGTTCTACCGGTCATGTGAGAATCTCCTTTTTGTCAATTGTTTTATTTATTTCAGAAGTGGGTCTTCTACACCATTCGCTAAGAATGCAGCCCGTCGATCTCGACACGTTCCGCAGACACCACACGGCTTCTCGCCGCCCTCGTAGCAGCTCCATGTCAATTCATATGGAACGTGCAGTTCCAAGCCTTTTTTTACAATGTCTTTCTTTGTCCATGTGACAAACGGAGCTTCTACCCGCAGTTCATGGCCGCTGCCCTCATAAATTGCTGTTTTCATGGCATCATTAAAGACGGTGCTGCAATCCGGATAGGCATTCCCAGCAGCATCATCTGCATGGGGTCCGTAATAAATCACTTCACAACCGTTTGACAGTGCCATACTGGCAGCAGATGCCAGAAACAGACCGTTCCGGAACGGCACATACGTGGAAACCGGTGCACCATTGGTTTTTTCCAGCTGTTCTGCATAGCTTTCCTGCGGAATTTCTTCTGTAGAATTTTCCAGCAAGCTGCAATTGGAATCTGCAAAAATGGTGGTCAAGTCCAGCTGTTTCCAAGCAACACCATAATAATTGACGACTTTCTGTGCAGCTTCCAGTTCCTTTTTATGCTTCTGTCCATAATAAATCGAAAGTGCCAGCACTTCGGATGCTCCATACTTTTCAACTGCCAATGCCAATGCGGTAGTGCTGTCTACGCCGCCGCTGAATAATACCATTGCTTTCATAATCATTCCATCCTTTCTGTACTCAGTTCATGACTCTCTGCTGCAAGGTGACATCGGTTTCATATGCTCCGCAAAAAGTCGTTGTGGTAGTCACTGCCGGAACATTCCGAATGCCTCTTGCCGTCATGCAGCTATGCGAACCCGTAATAACAACGCCTACATCCGGTGTCCCTGCTGCTTCCATGATGATTTCTGCAATATCCTGTCCGAGCCGTTCCTGCAATTGCAGCCGCTTTGCTGCCATATCACAGATTCTTGCAACCTTGCTCAATCCTAACACTTTTCCGTGCGGAACATAGGACACATTCACGTGCATATCATACATCAATGCCATGTGGTGTTCGCAGTAGCTGAACACGCTGATGTCTTTCATCGTTACTACAGTTTGTCCGGCATCGGTTTCCGGTTTGGAAAACGTCTTTCCGAACATCTCTGCAATTTCATGGTTACTATATGCAATTCCGGCGAATACTTCCGCATACATTCTTGCAACCCGTTCCGGTGTTTCTTTCAGTCCTTCCCGTTCCGGATCTTCGCCCAATGCCTTTAAAATACCCTTTACATGGTATGCAATGGCTTCTGTATCAATTGCCATTTCTGCCGCTTCCTTTCTGCTTTTTAAACGCCACGTTCCTGTGGATCCCAAATATATTTATGCAGCTGTAATTGCAGCCGCACGCCGTTCAACTTCCGCTCAATCAAAAACTGTACCATTTCCTGTGGTTCAATTGAGCCAAACACCGGACTAAAATAAACATGACAGCGATGCGTCAAGTCATACTGTTGCATCAATGCTGCTCCCCGTTCCAAATCTTCCAGCGAACCGGAAACTAGTTTTACAGTATCCTGCGGTTGCAGCAGCTGCATATTTTCCAGACACATCTTATGTTCCATCCCACTGGATGGCAACTTATAGTCCATTGTAAAAATCGGACGAGGCTGGATTGCTGCAAACGATTGCAGGGGAACGCTGCCGTTTGTTTCAATCTCCAGCGATAAGGTTGGCTGTGCGGTAATTGCAGCAATCAGCTCCGCAACATTTGGTGTGAGCAGCGGTTCTCCGCCAGTTAAGGTGACATTCCGAACGCCCGTTTCTAAGATTGCCTGTACAATTTCTTCAGTAGTTTGCAGCTGGTAAGAAACATCCGGCTGATTTGCCCACTGCGTATCACAATAACTGCACTGCAAATTACAACCGCAGAGCCGTACAAAAACCGCTAATTCTCCAGCCCGTGTTCCCTCGCCGTTGATGCTGACAAACTGTTCTGCAACCCGATAGGTAGCACTCACTTGGTTTCCGCCTCCTCATACGCCGCACAATTATCCGGTGTTTCATAGACAATGACCCGTTTTACAGGCAAGTTTTGCTGCTGTAACTGATGGAAAAAGTGTTTTGCAAAGCATTCTGCGGTTGGCCGGAACGGAACTGGAATCAGGCGGAATGATTCTTCCTGTAATGCTTGTACGGTTGTCTGACGCAGCGAGCCTTCCTCATAAATCAAAGCGTGGTCATAGAAATCTGCCAATGCCCGCAGGGCTTTTTTCAAGTCCCCGAAATCAATTAACATCCCCCGACAGACCCCCTCTGTCTGCAAATCTTCCTGCTCTACGATTACTTCAATCGTCCAGCGGTGTCCGTGCAGGTTCGCACACTTTCCCTTGTAACCACTTAAAAAATGAGCACTGTCAAATGCTGCTTTTGCTTTCAGCTGATACATATAAATTGCATCCCTCTTTCTAAAAATAAGCCATAAAAAAGGCGGTGCTTTCTGCAAAAAGAAAGACCGCCGATCGTTTGATAGAAAACAGGCAACCGCCTGTTGAAACAACGAAAAAATTTTGGCAGCCCTGGTTTTGTTTAACGACAGGATGGTGCAAACGAACTGTCGCAAATTTGATTATAACACAACTTTTCCGACTTGTCAACCGTTCATCGAAAACAAATCACCGCACAGAGAAATTTCTTTTCCTGTGCGGTGAACATTTATTCCTTTTCCAAATTACATCATTTTATTCGCTGTCGGTATCTTCAATCAAATGATATTCCGGATAAATGCTGTACCATCTTCCATTGTACTTATAGACGTATACATCATTTCCTTCATCATGTTCTTCACCATCTAAAGTCAATCCGCACTCCGCATAATAGATAACCTCATCAGCGGTAATTCCATATTTATCCAAATAATTGGAATTTACACGTTCTGTTACCTTGCTATTTTCAATCGGGTTGGAATTGTCATCTACTTTTACGGAAACTTCATCGTATTTATGACCATACGTATTCATTCTATTCTGCATATAATCTTGCAGCTGCTTTTCCGTCAAGTTCTTGTCATCTTCCCAGTATTCTTTTCCTTTCGCCGGCAACAACTTCATCATTGCAGCAGCATCTCCTGTATATTCTGCTGTCAATGCAGCTTCTGCTGCTTCTGTTGCCTTTTTATATCCACCCTTTGAGCCTCCGCCTGCACCGTGTCCAGTAAATCCGATGCAGAATGCGATTATAATGACAATCAAAATCACAATCCCAACACCGACGATAATCAGTGGCTTTTTCGTTTTTACAGCGATGCTCTGTGCATTCGGTGAAAATGATGAGTTTTGTTGTGGAGCGAAATTATTGGGTTGTTGAGTGAAATTGCTGGGTTGTGGGGGAATTGGTGGTGGCGTGTTTGCTGTTCCACATTTGGGACAGAACCTTGCAGTGTCTTTCAGTTGAAATCCGCAGTTTTTACAAAACATAGTATCCTTCTTTCTACAAAAAATGGGGAAAATTATCATCGCTTCCATTTTACTATAAATTGGGTAGAAGGTCAAGGGAAATAAGAAATTCTTTTTTGATTTCCATCAATCTGACAATTATTTTTGGAAATATTTGTGAATCATATACAAAAAATGGAACGCATTGATGAGATGATAACTTATGAATGAACTGGTAATATTATAGCATATATTCCTTGTTTTGTCAACCCATTTAAAGGAATTTTTTCTTTTTTATACAATTTCAAGCGAATGCCCCGACTTGTCAACCGTTCATCAAAAACAAATCACCGCACAGAGAAATTTCTCTCCCTGTGCGGTGAATCTTTTGCTCATTCTTAAAAATGATTGCTATTTACTTTGCAGCATTGTACGGCAAGTTTTCATAACCTTCCATCATGAGGACAAATCTCATCAAAGCAAATGAATCCTCTTCTGTAATGTTTTCTGTGCCGTCTGTAATGTCACAGTTTGCATTTACTTTCTGCACATCGGTCAGTGTAACCAAACCAGCCTGATACTTGTTCAGCATAACAGCGTCGGTCAGGTCTACCTTACCATCCATGTTGATATCACCATACAGTGCTTCGCTTTCGCTACCGGTTGTAGCAGCGGTTGTAACAGTTGTGGTAGTTTCATTCGGTGCAGTGGTTACTTCTGCAGAAGTGGTTGTAGATTCAACCGGTTCTGTTGTTGTTTCTTCCGGTGTAGTAGTTGTGCCTGCATCTGTAGTTGTTACAGTGGTTTCAGTAGTTTCGCCGCTTTCATCCGGCAGATAAGCTGCTACGAGCGTTGCCTTTGTGGTATCGTCCTTCTCGCCTTCCTTATCGTTTGCCCACCATACCTGGAACTGTGCTTCTTTTTCCTTCTGTGCAGCTTCTGCAATCTTTGCGATCTGGTCAGCATCCTTTACTGTTCCGCTGCCGTTGTTGAAAGTAACGTTATAAACATTATCTGCATCCAGGCTAACCGTTACATCATCGGACTTGCTTGCTTCCCACTTATAAGAAACCCAATAATCAACACCATCAACCTTTACAGAAACGCCCACACAGCCATTTGCATAGCCGAGACTATCATCCAAGTCCACAATCAGGTGTACTTCCTTGCCCATCGAACGATCGAAAATTACCTTAACCGTGCTGCCATCCTTCTTGATGTCGCCCATAATTGCATTTTCAATCTTTGTGGTAGTCATTGTTGTGGTGGTTGTAGTCGTTGTTGTGGTGGTAGTTGTCTGACCAGTGCCGGATGTCGTGGTAATGACTGCACCGCTGTTGCTGTACAGATTTTCCGGCAGTTCATCCAGTGTGATACAATAATCACTGGTGTAGATTTCCTTGAGGTCTTCCTTCTTGTTGAACATTTCATTGCTCAGGAAGTTGGTGCTATCCGAACCGCCATCATACCACGGACAGAAATACAGCCAGCCAGCCTTTTCCATCTGGAGATTTTCCAGTGTCGGAATGCTGTCGTTTTCAGCCATGGCAACCATCTTCTTGCCGCCATACTGTTCCACCAAGCTGTAGAATGTACCGCCGATTGCACTGTCATTGTGTACCAGAACAGCATTGCCAGTAGAATAATCGGTGCAGTTGTACTTATCATAAGCTACCAAGTCTACATATTCATCACCCGGATACCAGTTGGTAGAAGTTTCGAAAGTATAGCTGTTCCATTCCCAAATGATATTGTGCAGACCATAGTCTTCGGTCAAGGTCTTGTAAGTCAGCTTCCACAGATCTTTATAGACAGCAGAACCAGACTTGCCCCACCAGAACCAAGAACCATCTTCACCGCCGCCACCTTCTGCTTCATGCAGCGGACGGAAGATAACTGGAACATTTGCATCCTGCAGCTTCTGAAGCTGTTCTGCCAACAGTTTCAAACAAAGCTTATAATATTCGTTTTCCTTAGAACCTTCTTCCAGAACTTTAGCGGTATCAAAGTCTGTTTCATCCGGCTTATAAGTTGCGTTCGCCCAGTCTACTTTATCTCCAACATTGTAGCTGGAGAATTTTTTTGGAACGGTAATGTGCCAGGATGCGGTTACAATACCATTGTTATCCTTTGCCCAGCTGATCATACGGTTTGTTGTACCATCTTCGTTTCCATACAGCGGATTTGCTGCATTCAGGAAGTCAAAGCCACGGATTGCTGGCGACTTTCCAGTAGTATCTTTAATGTAATTAAATTCATATTCAAAGTCATGCGGGCCACCATTATAAATTTCCTGCTGACCAGAGATGATGTGTTCGCCGTAAACACTTGCCAGATAGTTCATCAGGGACTGTGTTTCCAGTGTTGCATTCTTGTCTGCCAGGTCACTCGTCGCAGACAGTTCCGGATAAACCGGTTCAGTCAAGGTCAGGTAGTCAAACTGTGTCCAGCCCCAATAGCTGACAAATTCCAATTCGTTTTCCCCAGCATTCAGCTTGATTCTTGCAACGTTGGACTCGCTGAAATCCGTGTGGTTCGACAGTGCCAAATCTCCAGCTGCATTGCCGTTGACATTCAGTTTCTGCGTCTTTGCACCGCCATCCGTTGCATAGCAAATGTTCAAGTCATACATACCAGCTTTTTCTACATTGACAGTTACCTTAATGGTTTCACCTGCATCCCGCATATGAACAACCTTGCCACCGCTAGCACTTGCAACTTCTTCTACTTCTGCAGAAACACCGGTAATTTTACCATCTTCAAATTCATACTTCGTTTCTCCGGCAGCGGAAACGCCACCGAAAAACGAGCTGACACAAACAGCATTCAATGCCATTGCAGCTGCCAAGCTGGCAGCAAATACTTTCTTTTTGATTTTCATCTCAAAGATCCTCCTTTTTGTTTTTAAACCATCCAATCAATTTTGCATGGATTTTTGTTGCAATTTGCACAATTTCCACGCAGACTTTTTAATTCATTTTACGATAAAAACACCATGATGTCAATCATTTTTCGATGTTGCACAAAAAAATCTATCTATTTCACAAAAATTGTTTCTGTGCTTTGTGCAACATTTCCTCTGCTTGATTTTCATTTCTGTTTTGCATGGATGGATTCGGAAATTTGTTGAAAAATAGAAAATGGATAAAAAATCCATTTTAGTTGCTTTTTACAGTTCCAATATATTTTCGTCATGGAAATTCAGATTTCTTTGCTTTAATCTCTAGCAATTTTGTTGTAAAATAAAGGAAACGATTTTTATATGATTCCGAAAGGGAGGATTCAAAATTGGAACAGGAACTGACACTCCACACACTCAAACCGCTACTCTTGCAATCGGATGCAGAGAACTGCTCCGATGCCTTGTTTTTAAAAAAACTATTCTATCATATCGTCGATGAATCTGTCATACAAAAGAAATTGATTTGCAAATCCGCATCCAGTCTGAAAGCATTTATGCAGGGCAACCGGCGGAGAAATCGCCAGCAAAAACGCACGTATGCCAACTATCACGGTACAGAATTGCTAAAAAAACATTTCAGCTAGAAGACCGAGACCAATTGTTCCAAAATGAAACCCTCCACCAGCTTGCTTATAATATTGATACCATGATGGCAGAGGCGAAAATTTCAGACTGGCGAGCGGTGCAAATTTCTATTTTTAAGATGCTCAATGAAAAAATGGTTTATGGTTCTGACATGCTTAATGACATTAAAGAATTATATAGACAAAATAAAATCTCCAGAATTATTGCGGTTGTTGTTCTCATTGCGATTTTTCAGGAAACCATTTCTGATGTATTTTGTTGGCTGACACCCAAAAATCTTGGTGAAATGGTTCCAGCCATTCAAAAAGCTGCGATTCAGATGCTCCACCAAGCTGCGGAAGAACAAGGCAGAATGCTGGCATTTCATAGCGTTTCCCATAAAATTGATATGCCTGGAATTGGGAATCTTCTCTCTACTGCTCTCGGCGTTCAGAATCATCACATTGATTCGATTCTAGTGGAAAACGAACAGAATAACTGCGAATCGCTCCGGATGCTTTTCTCCAATCCCCCCTATCCAAATATCATGCTAACGGGAACTGGGGGAGCAGGAAAAACCTTTTTGCTGCTGGATTTGGGCGAATCTCTCTTACGGGAAAACAGTTCGCTGATTCCAATTTACATCCCTTTAAACCTGCTGAACTACAACACCATCGGAAAACAAGAATCGCCGATTCTCCATCACTTTTATCAGATTCTCTCAGAAGAAAAACAACTCCCTTACGAACAATTTCTGTCCATGCTGCAAGCGGAATCCGATGTATTTCTTTTCTTCTTATTGGATGGCTATAACGAAATTTCCAGCGAAACTGCAAAAAATCAACTTCTCTTAGAAATCAAAGAAATGAAACGCAAATACCCAGCCATTCGCTTTCTGATTACCAGCCGAAACAATCTTGCCGACTGCTTTTCAACGGGCGGAGAACTGCCGTTTCTCTGCAAGCGAGTGAATCCCCTACAAGATACGCAAATCCAAGACTTTTTCAAGCAGTTATTCGGAACAGAACGGGCAGAACAGGAATGGCAGACCTTGACGCATAGCAACTGCATGGATATTTTACGAAGTCCTATGGCTCTTGCGATGTATGCCTACACGCTGAAAAAAGATGTCATCCCGACTGCACCGCTGCCCCATCGCCTACCGGAAACAACAGGAGAACTCATTTGCAACTTCATCGAACAGGTGAAACGCACTCCCACACTGAACGGAACGTCAGAAGAACGGGAACAGACGAATTTCGCCATGCAGATGCTCTATTATATCGCCTATTGCATGACCAGAAACGGCAGCTTTCGTATGGATGAATTTTCCATGCGGAACACTGTTCAAGATGCCATTGCTTTTTATAAGACTTATTCCCCGCATCCCATGCCGGACACGTTCGCTGCTACATTCTGGGAAATCGAACATAAGATGGGCTTTCTCATTGAACCGCAGCATGCTGACCAAGACTTCCGATTCTACCACCAGAATTTCCGAGATTATTTCTATGCCAATTTTCTGTTGGAAATCATTCAAACTGCAATCTGGATGCAACAATATGCTACCCCTTCACAATCTGCCGGACAGCTGCTCTGTCGGTTCTTTTCAGAACCAATTCCGGAAGAAATCCTGCAATTTTTAGGGGAAAGCACGCTGGAACGTCTCTATCTACCTGGACAGCCTCGCATGAACAACCCACAAGGTTCTCTGCTGGAACAGGCTCTGCAAATTCTATCTGAATTGCCAGCCAATTCCGCCGTGCAAAAATCCATTGAACAGCTTATATTTGCCGTCAAGCAAACCCGTCACCAGAACCTCAGCACGTTCCATTTCAACGGTCTGCATCTGGAAACCGTCAATTTAAATGGTACACGTCTATATGATTTTCAATGCAACACGCTGCATACTGCGGACTTTTCCGGCAGCTTTCTCAATGCGTATACATTCCAGCCACTCGGACATTCTGCGGCTGTTCATACATTCTGCACGATTCAAAACAATGTGCTCTCTATTTCTGGTAGTGGAATTTGGTGCTACAACAACCGAACCCGACAATTCCGGTTTCTCTCCGCTTATAATGGTACATATGTTTCTACCTCGGTATCTGTTCCACAGCATCAGCTCTTATTGATAGGCGATAAAAACGGGAATCTCTCTTTTTGGAGCGTTTCATTTCAAGACAAGCTGCTCTCGATTCAACAGCAGCCAGAACGCACCATTTCTCTGAACAATACCATTCAGCATTTGTTATATGACGCTGCACAGGACTGCTGTTTTGCTGCCATCAAGGGGAAAGGTATCTGGCGGATTCCGCTTCTCCATCCGGAAAACCGGAAATTTGTCCCCTATCCGGAACACTGCCGTAATTTCCGTAAATATCGCCTTGCTGCTGTAGAAGACGTGCTGATTTTCTCTTGCGGGAAAACATTGTATCAAATTCCCATGCATGCAGAATCATTCTGTTCCGAACAGATTCAGCCATTCTTGACCGTTTCCACGCAAGCCCCAGAGCCAGATGACGCTTTTATCTATGACTTCAAGGTGCTCTCTTATTTACATCAACCCTGTTTTCTCATCAACTTACGGGGAAAATCTCATTCTGTTGTCCTGCTTGCAACGCCAAACGGCAACCTTGAGATTCAGCGAAAAGAACATACCGATACATTCAATGGTTTTAATGATTTGATTCTATCGCCGGATGCATCCAAATTCTGCATCTGCAACAAGGTCTATGGCAACCGAGAACCCTGCATCAGCGAAGTGCTGCTCTCCATCTTTGAAAAAGATATCATCTGCAAGCCCTATTATGGCAAACAAAATTTTGAGATTGAAACCGCTTGCTATCTGGACTCTGATTTCATCATGCTCAGTTCGTTAGACCGTTCGCTTCAGATTATCAATACTCGCACAGAAACGATTTGCTGTCAGTTCCTCGGCTACGATGCCGGTATCCATTCCCTCTTTCCCGTCAATGAAAACACTCTTTATACCAGCTCCTATGATGGCACGCTGCATCAGTTGTCACGGGAAAGCTGGTTTACAGGTAACTGGCACTGTGTGCGTGCGATTCCAGCTCATAACAACTGGGTGCATCAAGTCAAGCAATTCTCGATAGATGGTGTTCCGGTTCTGGCATCCTGCTCCCATGACCACACCATCCGCATTTGGAACGCCAAAACAGAAACTTGCATCTGTACCATTTCAATGCCCTATCTGGTGATTGCTGTTGGATTTTTTCCCGATGGTACAGTAGTTGGCGTTACCCGAAATGGTATCATCGGACACTATCGAATTGACTTGAATCACCAGCAAGCGGAAACGCTTTCTCTGTTGGATTTGCAACAAATGCCGGAATGTTCTTTTGCACGCACTCGAAAACTCTGCATGCGAAAAAAAGCAGATGGTACTTGGCTGCTGTTTCTCTTAGTCTGGACGGCGAACCACACAACGGTTGTCTATCAGCTAACAGAGAACGACCAACAGGAATTACAGCTGAACCGCTGTTGCAGCATGGATGAACTAGTCACAGAAAACGTCATTTTAAGAGATGTAGACGTTGCTCTTTTAAAAGATGGACATACCCGCTGTGCATTGTTCTGCGGTAGCCCCTATCAGCAATTCCAAAACAATTTCTTTGCCCTGCAAACCGACCAAAATCAACAATATCTCTATCGACCAGAAGCAGATACACCCATTTCTGTTTCCCGTCACGATGCTTTGGACAACTACAATGGCGTAACTGCTGGGCTGTTCCTTTCTTATCAAGGAGAACTGTATGCTGCGATTGCAACCTATTCCTATCAGATTATTATCTTTGCTGTCAGAGCCGTAACCAACGCAAAAATCATCCTCAAGTGCGTGCATGATACGCCGATTTTAGACCTGCAAACAGCTGGCAACACACTATTTGCAGCCGGAGCAAACGGGAAAGTTTTTCAGTGGAATCTTGCTCAGCTGCTGCCCGTTTCAGATACGGAAAAGCCCTTGATTTTCCACAGCCAACCGGAAAATGTCATCTTTGAAAATATTTCCGGCTTTTTCATGAATCATGTGCGGTTCGCAGATAGCCACACCGACTGGAGCGAGGACTTCCGAAAAAAAATTGAACAATATGCAGAAAACAGTTGACAAATGCTCCGTTTTATGCTACAATAACATTGTTTCGTGTGCGGTAAGAACTGCTTACCGCCTCGTTCTGCGGATGTGGTGAAATTGGCAGACACGCAAGATTTAGGTTCTTGTGCCGTAAGGTGTGCAGGTTCAAGTCCTGTCATCCGCACCAAAAAAGAAAACCAGTCGGAGCATTTTTGATCATCTGCTCTGACTGGTTTTTTCTATCCTTTTGTATGATTTTTTATATCATTATGCTTCTCCCAGCAATGCCTTTAAATCTGCCTCCGGTGTGGTAATCGGTGCAATGCCATAGTGTTCTACCAGATATTGCAGCACGTTCGGAGAGAGAAACGCCGGCAGCGATGGGCCAAGCCGAATATTCTGAATGCCCAGATGCAGCAGCGTCAACAGAATGCAGACAGATTTCTGCTCATACCAAGACAGCACATAGGACAGCGGCAATTCATTCACAGAACAGCCGAATGCCTGCGACAGTGCTACAGCAACCTGAATTGCACCATATGCATCGTTACATTGTCCCATGTCCATCAGACGTGGCAAACCGCCAATTGTTCCCAAATCCAAATCGTTAAACCGATACTTTCCGCATGCCAGCGTCAAGACAATCGAATCTTTCGGAGTCTGCTTTACAAATTCCGTGTAATAATTCCGTCCAGTCTTTGCTCCATCGCAGCCGCCAACTAAGAAGAAGTGTCGAATTGCTCCCGAACGAACGCCCGCAACTACCTGCTCTGCAACAGACAAAATTGTTCCATGTCCAAAGCCTGTTGTGACAGTCGTTCCGCCATTGATGCCAGTCATCTGCCGGTCTTCGGAATAACCGCCCAGTTCCAACGCTTTTTCAATCAGGGGCGTAAAGTCTTTTTCTTCCCCGATGTGTACGGCATCCGGAAAAGCAACCGCTTCTGTTGTAAACACGCGGTCGGCATAGCTGCCCTTCGGCGGCATTAAACAGTTGGTGGTAAAGAGAATCGGTGCTGGCAAATCTGCAAATTCTTTCTGCTGATTTTGCCATGCTGTTCCAAAGTTGCCCTTTAAATGCGGATACGCATTCAGTTTTGGGTAAGCATGTGCCGGGAGCATTTCTCCATGCGTATAGATGGAAATGCCCTTGTCTTTGGTCTGCTCTAACAGCAGCTGTAAATCTCGCAGGTCATGCCCGGTTACCACGATAAACGGCCCTTTTTCAATCTTCATCGAAACTGTTTTCGGGGACGGTGTTCCAAAGGTTTCCGTGTTGGCTTTGTCCAGCAGTGCCATGCATTGCAGGTTCACTTCGCCGACTTTCAGAGCCGTTTGCAGCAGCTCTTCCATTGGGAATGTTTCGCCAACTTTACAGAGTGCCTCACTAAAGAAAGTGTCAATCGCTGCATCCCGATACCCCAGTACCATTGCATGATATGCATACGCTGCCATACCACGCAGACCAAACAGAATCAGGGATTTCAGCGAACGAATATCTTCATCCGGCTCTTCCCAAAGCTGCCGTAAATCATAATCATCATTTCTGCCACAAGGTGCTCCACAGCTTTGGCACTGCGGTACTAAAGCATCTTTTGCCCGATGCACAGCGGAAATCTGTTCCCGAATGGCAGCATCGTCAAAGCTGACATTGGTCAGCGTTGCAAACAAGCCTGTAATCATGACGTTCCAAGTTTCTTCGGTTGCCAGCGTATCGCCAACGGTTGCCCGTGCCAGACCAATCAACGCCCCAGTCAATTCATCTTGCAGCTGAGCTGTCTGGGCTGTTTTTCCGCAAACGCCACGGCTGCCCGTACATCCGGTACATCCTGCGGTCTGTTCACACTGATAACAAAACATCTTCTGTTCCATTTCGATTCCTCCATTTTCATCTATGGTTTCCCATTGTTTTTATTTTATGCTTTCCGTCTGCCATCGGTGGAAAGAATCACCACTTCGCAAGGGATTTCTGCACCGCTTGCCGTTAATGCACGCTGTACCGCCTGCACCAGTCCACCGCAACAAGGCACTTCCATTCGTACCACAGTGATGCTCCGAATGGAGCAAGTTGCAAAAATTTCAGTTAATTTCTCTGCATAATCCACGGTATCTAATTTCGGGCATCCAATCAAAGTGATTCGATTCCGCATAAACTGTTCGTGGAAGTCATGATATGCATAGGCGGTACAATCCGCAGCAATCAGCAAATCTGCCCCCTGCAAATACGGGGCTACTGGAGAAATCAACTGAATCTGCACCGGCCACTGTGCCAGACAACTTTCCGTTTCTCCCTGCGGACAGACTGCCGGAGCGGCTGTTCGTTTCAGCTGTTTTGCCTGTGTGCCGGGGCATCCGCACGGCAATGGTTTCGCCGCTGCTTTGGCAGCTTTCGCCGCTAAAACTGCCTGTTCATTATAAGCTGGAGCTTCTCGCTCTTCAAACGTAATCGCATTGGTTGGACAGGCTGGCAGGCAATCGCCTAAGCCGTCACAATAATCCTCCCGCAGCAGTTTTGCTTTTCCGTTTACCATGCCAATTGCTCCTTCATGGCAAGCCTCTGCACATGCTCCGCATCCAATGCAAGCAGCTTCATCAATCCGAATAATGGTTCGTTTCATCGTTTTATCAACCTTTCCACGGGTGTTCCCGTTTGATTTTATCGGTGTGTGTTCGGTTCTTCTGGGTCTATTATAGAACAGGATCGAAAAAAAGTCTGTTGAATTTTCAACAAAAAGGAGATTTTCATGCAACAATATCTGGAAATTTTACAAACCTGCCGCCTGTTTGCAGAAATTCCGCCGGATTCTCTGAAAACCATGCTGGAATGTTTTGCCCCAACGATTCAAACCTATGCCAAACAGCAGACGTTGTTACAGGCTGGTGAACCACTGCATCATCTGGGCATTGTTCTCACAGGAAAAGTGCAGCTTGTCCGTCTGGACTACGACGGAAACCGCAGTATTACTGCAAGTCTGTCACCTGCACAGCCATTCGGGGAGGCATTTGTCTGTGCTGGTGTTGATGCTGCCCCAATCAGTGTCATTGCAGCCACAGAAAGCACGATTCTATGGCTGGAGGGGGAAAAGCTTCTGCATCCCTGCTGCAATGCCTGCGGTTTTCACCAGCAGTTGCTATTCAACGTCATTCAATTGCTGGCAAGGAAAAATGTTTTGTTTCACCAGAAACTCGAAATCACGGCAAAACGTACCACCCGAGAAAAACTGCTTGCTTATCTCTTTCAGCAGGCGAAGCAGGAAAACAGCAATACTTTTGTGATTCCATATGACCGGCAGGGGCTGGCGGATTATCTGGAGGTTGACCGGAGCGGACTTTCTGCGGAAATCAGCAAGCTGCGAAAAGAGGGAATCCTAGAGAGCAAAAAGAATTGGTTTTGCCTGCATCTATAAACAAAAACAGCCCGTATGGTTTCCCATACGAGCCGCTTTTTTGTATTTGCTTTGGAGTCGTTTTTATGCGATGAGCTGCTTGCCCAGTTCCTTGCAGGTTTCCAAGTCTTCATCAGACGGCGTTTCGTTGACAATCAGACCTTCGCCGTTCACCAGAACAGCACCGTCTGCCTTTGCCCGTTCTTCCCAATTCCGCATCCATTCGCCGTCGCCCCAGCCATAAGAACCAAACAGTGCGATGGTCTTTCCGCTCAGTGCACCTTCAATTGCAGTGAAGAACGGTTCGAATTCGGATTCTTCCAGAACTTCATCTCCCATTGCAGAACAGCCAAATGCAATTCTGTCATAATCGGCAATATCGCCTGTAAAATCGGATACGCTGAACAGTTCTGCACCTGCTCCTTCTGCGATTGCATTTGCCATCTGTTCGGTATTACCGGTACCACTCCAATAAATTACTGCTGCCTTCATGTTCATTTCCTCCTCAAGAAATTTTCAGTGCCTGATAGAGATCATAGCCCTGATTCAGCTGATTGCACAGAAATGCTCTGCAACGATCATAGCTTTCAAAAGTATGCTTTGCCCGTTCGGCATGGTGATATACCTTCCAATATTTGCAAAGCACGTAATTTTTGCCTTTGTTTTCCATGAACCCAATCACATCTTCCACAGGATAGCCCAGAAATACGCCGATTTCATGGGGGAATTCCCCTGAACAGCGGATGCGTTCGGAAAGCTGCTGCAACGCTGCCTCCAAATTGACAGGTTCTGCATATCCCTGCTGCCGTAAAATCAATTGCACTTGCGAGTTTTGCAACTGCTGCTGTAACAAGGTTTCCTGATAGAGCAGGATTAACGCACGATTGGTGCAGTCACACAGCAACCGCAATTTCAGCCCTTTTGCATGAGCTCTTGCATTGAATCGCTCCAAATGTTCCAAAACAGAAAATTCTGTTTTGTTGATGGACATCAGACTGGCACACTTGATTCCCAACAACGATGGTGCCATAAAATACGCCAGTTTCTGTTCAAATTTTACACATTCGGAAACGGACATGCAACCCCTCCTATTCTTGTTTTTGTGGACAGCGGATCTTCGCCGGCAAATTGTTAGTTTTAACTAACCGAGAAACGGAAAAAAAATCGGGAAATCCGGATGCTTCCCGTACTTTTACAGTTAGTGTTCTCTAACTAACGAACTCATTCTACCACACAATTTCAAATTTGTCAAGAGCTTTTTTCATTTTTTTTGAATCTTTTTCAAAGTATGTTATCCCAAGGCAGTATCCAAAATCATCATCGCAACAAATCCCACTGCAAACGAAATTGTTCCGACATTGGAATGCTTCCCCTCGGACATCTCTGGAATCAGTTCCTCCACGACTACATACAGCATTGCTCCGGCTGCAAAACTCAGCAGATACGGCATTAACGGGATAAAAAAGCCGGATGCTAAAATCGTCAGCAACGCTCCCAGCGGTTCGACAACACCGGACAACGTACCGTATAAAAACGCTTTCGATTTTCGCATACCTTCTGCACGCAGTGGCATTGAAATAATTGCCCCCTCCGGAAAGTTCTGGAGGGCAATGCCGAGCGACAATGCCAGTGCTCCGGCGGCAGTAATCGAAGCCTGATGCCCATACAAGACACCCGCATAGACAACCCCGACTGCCATTCCCTCCGGAATGTTATGCAATGTCACTGCAAAAACCAGCATGGTTGTCTTTTTCAAGCGTGCCGGAATGCCTTCTGCCTCCTTGCTATTCATATGCAGATGCGGAATCAGCCGATCCAACAGCAGCAAAAACGCAATTCCAACCAAAAAGCCAATGGCTGCCGGTAAAAATGCAAGCCGTCCCCGGTCAGATTCCTGCTCTAAAGCTGGAATCAACAGACTCCAAACGGAAGCAGCGGTCATAATTCCAGCAGCAAAGCCCGTTAAAATCCGCTGTACACTGGTTGGAAGATTGTTTTTCAAAAACAGTGCACACGCTGCCCCCAGTGTTGTGCCCAGAAACGGGATTAAAATTCCCTGTACAACTTGTGTCATCATGATTCTCCTTTCTCTGATGCTCATGGTTGATTAGTTAGTTGTAACTAACTATAAAATAGTATACACAGCTTTTCTCTTTTTGTCAATCCTTTTCCCTGACGAATTTTTTCAACAAATCAACACAGACTACAAGAACAGGAGGTGTATCCAAATGCCATTCCCCGATTTACAAACATTATTACAGGCAAGCAATTCTTCTCGGCAGTTTCTGCTTTCGCTGCCTGTAGATGTGCAATTGCAGCTGCATGAACAGAACGAATGGATTCACACACAGGCAGATTTACGGCGATATGCTGCCCATTATCATGATTAAACCGTACAAAAAGGCGGTGCTCCGGTTGGAACATCGCCCTTTTCATACATTTTGATTTTTATTTCCGGTCTTCCTGCTTCAGCAATGGTGTCATGCTCTTTGCACAAATTGCCATCGTAGACGCATTGTGTAAAAAGGCGGACGTTGCCGGCGGAAGTACGCTTAACAAGCCCAACAGCAACAAGGTGGAATTAAAGCCCAGAATAAAGCGATAGTTAGAATGAATCCGCTTCATCAGACGTTCGCTCAATTTCCGCAGGGTTGCCAGCTCGGTCAGATTTGCTCCACGCAAAGTAATATCTGCTGCTTCACGGGCAATATCCGAGGCATCGCTCATTGCAACAGAAACATTTGCCGCTGCGAGTGCTGGTGCATCGTTGATACCGTCACCAACCATAATGACCCGTTTTCCCTCTGCTTTCAGTTCTTCAACATAGCGGTGCTTATCCTCCGGCAGAACCTGTGCATGATACTGCGTAATGCCCAGCATTTCTGCAGTTCGGCTGGCTGCCTGTTCGCTGTCACCCGTCAACATGACAAGGTTGCTGATACCAGCTTCCTGCAGCATGGCAATTGCCTGCTTTGCCTCTGCTCTTGGCGGGTCTGCAATGCAGAGCACTCCTGCCAACTCTGAACCAATTGCCAGATAGACAACGGAACATGCTCCAGATTTTGCATCAATTTCCGCCTGCTGTTCCGGCGTAATCACAATGCCTTCATCTTCTGCAACAAAATGCTTGCTGCCGATAATCGCACGTTCTCCATGCAGCGTGGTTGCAATGCCATGTGCAACGATATACTGCACTTCTGCGTGTTCTTCTTCGTGATGCAGGTTCTGTTCCGCAGCACCCTTTACAATGGCTCTTGCGACGCTGTGCGGAAAATGCTCTTCCAGACAAGCTGCTGTTTTCAGCACTTCCGATTCTGTATATGCTCCAAACGGAATGACCTTTTCCAGAACGGGTTCTGCATTGGTCAGTGTACCAGTCTTATCAAAGACAATCGTATCTGCCTCAGCAAACGCTTCGAGATACTTTCCGCCCTTGATGGTAATATCACAGTCCGCTGCTTCCCGAATTGCCGAAATTACAGAAATCGGCGTGGAAAGCTTGATGGCACAAGAATAGTCCACCATTAAAATCGAAACTGCCTTTGTAATATTCCGTGTCAGCAGCAAGGTCAATCCAAAGCCTAAGAAACTAAACGGTACAATGCTGTCCGCCAGATGTTCTGCACGGCTCTGAACGCCTGCTTTCAGATTTTCGGAATGGTCAATCAATTCAATGATTTTTTGCAGCTTGGTATTTCCGCTAACGGCTTTTACCTGAATGACAATCGTTCCTTCTTCGACAACCGTTCCGGCAAATACCGTTGCTCCAGCGGATTTCATCACGCTCAGCGGTTCGCCTGTCATAGAGGATTCGTTGATATTGGCTTCGCCGTCTACAATCGTACCATCAACCGGAATGATGCTGCCCGTCCGAACACGGATGCAGTCATCTACCTGCAAGTCTGCCATTGGCACCAGCCGCTCTACATCGCCGTCAACGACCCAGACTTGTTCGGTCTTAATCGCTAAGCTATCTGTCAAAGCAGCCTTTGTTCTGGCTCTGGTATAATCTTCCAGCAAGGAGGAAACAGACAGCAAGAACATAACCGTTCCAGCAGTCTTATAGTTCTTTTGCAGCAGGCAAGCTGCTACAGAAGTACCATCCAGCACTTCTACATTCAGATGGCAGTCAAATAAGTTCTTCACTGCCCGTCCGACATACCGCAATCCTCTCAGGAAAATCATTGCGTTTCCGATGGGGGTCGGCAGCAATGCTTTATATAGAACCCGTTTTGCAATCAATTTTGCCAAATCATTCTTGAAATCAGAATCAATCTGTTCCGTTCCGATTTGATTTTCCAACGGCTGCATGGTGCGAGAATTCATTCTTGCAACCAGACGGATGACATCCAAGCGGTGTCCATTCCGGTAATGTACCAGAATACCGCCGTTTTGTGCATGAACTTCTACCTGCAATACAAACCGATTCCGCAGCAATGCTTCCTGAATGGCGGTTTCCAGTTCCCGTTCAAATGCATATGCACCGCAACGAAACCGGATTCTGCCGGGTTTGTCATAAACGATTTTGCCATTCATGGTACAATCACTTCGTTTCTTCTTCAGTTGCAGCTTCTTCTGCGATGTCTGCCAGTCCAGCTTCTTCCTTTGCATCACAGCAAATGTCAGATGCTTCATCTCTCATGTTCTGGAAAGTTGCCTTTGCATCGCTCTGGAGCTTCATGCCCTTTGCCAGACCGCTGACAGCCAGCTTCCGAGTGGTTTCCGCTGTCAAAATCTTCTTACCGATTACCAGAGCAGCTGCACCGCCGATTGCACACCACAATTTTTCATTTTTAAAACATTTCCACATATGTAACACTCCTTTAATTTTATGAAAGTTCTTTTTGCTTTTGGTAAACTCTACGTGAGTTCCTGTGATTTTATTATACGACAAACACCCTAAAAAGTCAATAGAATCCGACAAAAATTAGACTTTACAAACCGCAGTTTTTAAAAAGAAAAGGTTAGTCAAAACTTTTCAAAACCTATTTGCAGCGTTTCATTTTAAAAGAAAATCCTAGAAGCCGTTTTCATATGGCTTTTCAAAAAAATAACAAAAAATCAATGCTGCTTTTTCAAATTTAACCGGATAGTTGCAGGAAGTTCCAAAGTATGTTATACTATAAAAAGCACATATCGGGTAACCCTTACAGCACTCTGGAAAGGTGGTTTGATTTCTTGTACCCATTTCTTGAAAAGAGCATTCTATTCTGGATGATTCTCATTTCTGTTGCATCCACAATTGACACCATTCACCCACTCCCTGTGATTTCTCTCTTGCTTGCCCTGACGATTTCCGCCCTTGCACAAGCATTCCCGAAAAATTGGCTGTCCAGCGTCTGCCTTGGCGGTTACTTTCTGCTTTGCAGCTGTTATCCGCCGATTCTCTTGACGATGCCGCTGCTCTTATATGATGCAATTCGGGCGAAAAAATGGTATCTTTCTATTTTTGCCGTGGGTGCTCTGCTGCACATTGCTACATTTTCCGTGCTGCAAATCTGTTTATTCTGCGGACTGATTCCGCTTTCGATTCTATTGGGCTGGCGTGCTCAACAATGGGAAACTTGGGTACAGACTGCCCACCAGCAGCATGACCATGCAAGCGAATTGCAGCAAAAATTGACCCAGCGAAACCGCCAGTTGCAAACGGCACAGAATGATGCGGTACGCATGGCAACGCTGCAAGAACGCAACCGCATTGCCAGAGAAATTCATGACAATGTAGGGCATATGCTGACCCGTGCTCTGCTACAAACGGGAGCACTTGCTGTTTGTATCAAAGAAGAGCCGCTAAAAGCCTCTGTTGCTGCCCTACAGGAAACATTAGACAGTGCCATGACCAGTATCCGCAGCAGCGTGCACAAGCTGCATGATGATGCCATCCCGTTAGAAAAGTCTGTGCAGGACTGCTTGCAACCTCTGAAAGATACTTACCACATCACCTTGACTTATGATATTTCCGAACAGATTCCCAGCATTGTAAAGCTGTGTTTGCTGGGCGTTTTAAAAGAAAGCCTGTCGAATGTTGTCAAGCACTCCAACGGCGACGCCATTCAAATTGTCCTTCGGGAACATCCGGCTTTTTATCAGCTTTCCATTACAGACAACGGAACAGGCTCGCACTTGCAGCAAACCGGAATTGGTCTGGAAACCATGCAAGACCGAGCCGAACAAGTTCACGGGCTGATTCGATTCTTTCCGGAAAAAGATTCGTTTCGGGTGTTTCTCTCTATTCCAAAATCATAAATCGCCCACCTTACTATTATAATGCAAAGAAAGGATTTCTCCCCTATGCGTATTATTCTCATTGATGACGACCAGCTTGTGACGCTCTCGCTGAAAACCATCCTCGAAAGCACCGGCTCTGTGCAGGTTCTGGCAACTGGAACATCTGGAGCGGAAGCGATTGCTCTCTATCAGCAGTGGAAACCGGATGTCCTGCTGCTGGACATTCAAATGCCGAACGGAAGCGGACTGGATGCCGGCGAACAGATTCTGCAACAAGACCCGAATGCTCGCATTTTGTTCCTGACAACCTTTTCCGATGATGCCTATATTGCAAAGGCGTTGGAACTCGGGGCAAAGGGATACTTATTAAAACAAGACTTTACTGGAATCGTTCCGGCTCTTGAAGCGGTCATGCAGGGGCAACACGTATTCGGGGAGCAAGTCGTTTCCTGTTTCTCCAAACAGTTCAAAAAGAAATCCACGTTCGACTATGCCAAATATGACATTACAGAGAAAGAACAGGAAATCATTGCACAGGTTGCAAAGGGATACAGCAACAAGGAAATCGCTGCGGCACTTTGTTTCAGTGAGGGAACGATTCGGAATTATCTCAGCAGCATTTTGGAAAAATTGCAGCTGCGTGACCGGACACAGCTGGCAGTTTACTACTATCATCACCAGATGGACGTGTAAAATTCCAGAATTTGTGCAACTTGCATAAAATCTAGATTCAATTTACATTTTCTTTTTACGTAAAAAAGTCGAAAAACCGCTTGACAATCCTGCGAATTTCTGCTATAATAATAAAGCACTGAGGCGAGATACCAAAACGTAAGATAATGAAAACGTGATATCGTATCTTGTTAAAATATGCGAGTGTGCTGGAATTGGCAGACAGGCACGTTTGAGGGGCGTGTGTTTCGACGTACGGGTTCAAGTCCCGTCACTCGCACCACATGCACACAGTGCAGAATACGGATGGAAAGATGGCTGAGCTGGTCTAAGGCGCACGACTGGAACTCGTGTGTACGTTAATAGCGTACCGAGGGTTCGAATCCCTCTCTTTCCGCCAAATATTTTACGAAAAAGCGGTAGATGATTTTACATTTACCGCTTTTTTGTGTATCAAAAACAAGAAACATAAAAAAATAGATTCCCTGACCGGATTCACACACCATCAAGGAATCTATTTTTCATTTATAAATCTGTCCACGTCTGACCTGCTTATGTCATATTGTGTCACATATCAAACGGAAACGGTACATCTTTTAAAATCCGCTTCTGTTTCGGTACGGGTTGCTTTTGAATGAACTTCATCGCTTTTTCTCTGAATCTCGTACTCGTAAATCATCCGGTTGCAACCCCAATTCCTTCACAAAATCATCCAGTTTCATAGACTCTGTATTTTCTTTCTTGCTGTCTGCAATCATTTCCCGATCCCATGCATCCGGCTCTTCCTCCGGAATCACAGGAACAGAAACCAAATCATGAAACATCAGAATAAATCCCCGCAACTGTTCTTCTGTCAGTTGATTAAAAATCTGTACTGCTTGTTCTCTGGTACTCATTCTAAACGCCTCCTATTCATTCTCTTGCGTCTATTCGGTTTCCTCTGCATTCAGCATACCAAATTTTTTCTGCTTTGTCAATCTCCTTTTTCAAAAACAGCCACCTCCTACCGTTTCGGTAAGAGATGGCTGTTTCTCGTTTCACCAAAAATCAAATTTACAGTGCCTGCTTCAAAATTGCAACCACATCTTCATGATTCAATACCTGATAACCGCCGGTCATAATCAGCGTTGCATCTGCAATGCCCTCCAGCATATCTTCTGTCACGCCCAAGTCCGTCAGATTCATTACCAGACCCAGTTGCTTCATATAGGCTTCCATACAAGCAAGTCCTTCTTCTGCAATCTGTTCATCGGTCTTTCCATCAGGGCATACATCCCAAACATTCATCGCATACCGCTTGAACTTCGGCAAGCCAGCCTGCAAAATATACCGATAATATGGCAGCGAAACAGCAGACAACGTCATGCCATGAGTTGCATCGGTATACGCACCGACTGCTTGCCCAATCATATGCACTTCCCAGTCAGTTGTCTTTCCCTTTTCTACCAGCGTATTCAGTGCCCATGTTGCAATCCACATGATATTGCTTCTTGCTTCGTAGTCTTTCGGATTCTCTACCGCAATCTTTGCACTGTGAATCAGCGATTTCAGCAGCCCTTCCATCAGATAATCCGAAGTGTTGTCATCTGTTCCGGAGAAGTACTGTTCCAGAATGTGCGACATAATATCAAAGAATCCAGCAATCATCTGATACTTTGGCAGCGTAAAAGTAAAGACTGGATTCAGAATAGAGAATTTTGGCAGAATAGCTTCCCCGAATACATGCCCGATTTTCAGCTTCTGTTCATGGTTGGTGATAACCGAGCCTGCGTTCATTTCTGAACCGGTTCCGACCATCGTCAGCACACAGCCCACCGGAATGATTTCGTTTTCCGGCTCTTCTTCCCGAATATAAAACTTTTCCCACGGGTCTTCCGGACAGTGCACGGAAACAGAAACGGCTTTCGCATAGTCGCAGACAGAACCGCCGCCAACTGCCAGAATAAAATCAACTTTTCCGGCTCTTGCCCGTTCGCAGCCCTCTTTCAGCTTTTCTACAGTCGGGTTCGGCATAACGCCAGCATCTTCTACGATTGTCTTGCCGCATTCCTGCAAGATGGAAACGACTTGATCATAAATGCCATTCTTCTTAATCGAACCGCCGCCGTAAACCAGCAGAATATTTTTCCCGTACTTCGGCAGTTCTTTCCGCAAGCCATCAAGTGCCTGCTCTCCGAAATACAGCTTGGTCGGATTACAATATTCAAAATTTCCTAACATGAGAGATTCCTCCTCTTTTATTTGTATCTACTTACTGAATGCTATCTACCCAGTTTTTCAGCCCTGCAACGCTCTGTGTGCCGTTCAGCAGCTTGCCTTCTACAATCGTTGCACCCGATGCACTATCTTTCAGGTTGGCAACGGTCTTGCCGAATCCACTGCCGCCGGAAGTTGCAAACAGAACAATCTTCTTTCCAGAGAAATCGCCGCTTTCCAAAAATGTATTGATGATGGTCGGTGCAACATACCACCAAATCGGGAAGCCTACAAAAATCGTGTCATAGTCTGCCAGATTGCTGCACGGAGCTGCAATTGCTGGACGAGAGCTTTTATCCTGCATTTCAACCGTGCTGCGGCTCTTCTTGTCCATCCAGTTCAAGTCCGCATTGGTATACGGAACAGCCGGCTTGATTTCAAATAAGTCTGCTCCTGCTGCCTCGGCCAGCAACTTCGCAACATTTGCAGTAACGCCACTTGCGGAAAAATAAGCAACCAATGTTTTCATGAGAAATTCCTCCTATCATAAAAATAACAATTTTTTACTTTTCAAAATGAATGATGCATGACATGAATAGTTCAATGCTACAAATTTCATTTTGTTTCGTCCTCCTTCAAGGCAGCATACTGTTCCTCGGTCACAGCTTCTAACCATTCATTGCTGGTTTCTTCGCCCGGGCATTCAATTGCAAGGTGGCTGAACCAACTGTTTGCCTTTGCACCATGCCAATGCTTAACTTCCGGCGGAATCACAACAACATCTCCCAGATGCAGGCTTTGTGCTGGCTTTCCATCTTCCTGATACCAGCCTTCCCCATCGACACAAAGCAGAATCTGCCCACCACCGCTCTTTGCGTGGTGAATGTGCCAGTTGTTCCGGCAGCCCGGCTCAAAGGTTACATTTGCAATGAAAACGGTTTCCTTTGGATTGGTCAGCGGTTTCAGATAGGATTGTCCGATGAAATACTTTGCAAATGCGGTATTTGGTTCACCCTGTCCGAAAAATCCGCCGTGTTCTTCGGTCGCATCGTCTGCATAAACTTCCTTTGCCATCCGGAACGCAGCCCATGCATTCGGCCAGCCTGCATAAAATGCAACCTGTGTCAGAATCTCTACCATTTCAGACTTGCTGACACCGTTTTTCTTTGCGGTTGCCAGATGATATTGCAGCGAACTGTCTACAATGCCCTTACTAATCAAGGAAGTAATCGTCACAATCGAACGCAACTTCAGCGGAAGTTGTGCTTCTCTCGACCAAACTTCTCCAAACAATACATCATCGTTCAATGCCGCAAACTGCGGTGCAAATGTTCCAAGGGCATCTCTGCCGGCGGTCTGTTTTACCATGAAAAAACCTCCTATTTTCTGTTTGTTTTTATATCTGTTTTCCGAGCTGATAAGCCTGCTCTTCGTAATCGGTTCGTTCCAGTGCCGGAACATCCATACAATCTGCACCAATCACCATGCCAGCAATGTCCCAATCCAAGAACTTTGCCATGCCCTGAAAAGAAGCAATTGCTCCGGCTGCGGATTCCATGGTATTATCTGCCATCGTCACCAACAGAGCCGTTTTCTTGTTGTGGTGCAACTGGGCATCACGGGCATAGAATCGGTCAATGACTGCCCGAATCTGTGCATTCATTGCATAATAATAAATCGGCGTTGCAAAGACAACCGCATCCGCTGCCATCAGTTCCGGATACAGCGTTTTCATATCATCTGCAAAGGCACAGCCCCGGTTCGTATTGTGGCAAGTTTCACAGGCAATACAAGGATGTACCTGCCGAAAGGCAGCATCAAACCGACAGACTTCGTGTCCGGTTTCCTCTGCACCTCGAATGAAGGCAGCTGCCAAGTGGGCGGACGTTCCATTTTTATGATGGCTTCCGGTAATTACAACAATTTTCATACGGTTTCCTCCTGTGTTTCGTCTGCACAAATTGCAGCAATCCATGCTTTGATTTCCTGCATCGGGGTTTCCAGATGGTCACCGCCGTTGAAGTCAAACTGAATTTCTTTTTCGTGTGCAAATGCAGCACCTCGACAGGCGATTTTCATATCTGCAATCGTATGTCCCGGCCATCCGCCGTTTGTCATAAACGGAATCACGGTCTTTCCGCTGAAATTCTGCTGGTGCAGGAATGTCCGAACGGCTGGTGCCATCGTGTACCACCAAGTCGGTGTTCCAATGAAAATCCGGTCATAATCTGCAACGGACACCGAAAGCGGTTGAATCTCCGGTTCATATCCCCGGTTGACTTCCTCCTGTCCCTGTGCAACAACGGCATCATATCCGCCTGTGTAAGGCGTAACTGTTTGAATCTCGGCAATGTCTGCCTGCGTTGCCTGTTGCAGCATCTCTGCAATTCGTTTCGTGTTGCCGTTTGTCAGAGAATAATAAACAATCAGCGATTTCATATTGTTGTTCGCTCCTTATCGAATAAAATTCGTTCCTTGCCGTGGTTCTTGTTCCGGCAAGCCATAGGCTTCCTTACCCAGTGCAATGCTTTTCATCAGGAACGTCATATTTCTTGCAAGGGTTCGCATCGTCTGCAATCCCTCTGCATCCTGTTTGGCTTCGCCCGGCTCTCTGCCGTGAATGCTGTTCCAATACTGACTAGAGGCAACCGGCATACCGGAAATCGTGAAGAACTTGTTCAGTTCGTCAAATGTTGCAGACAAACCGCCTCTTCTGGCTGCAACTACACTTGCACCCACTTTCATCCGTTTATCAAACGGGGTGCTATAAAACAGCCGATGCAAAAACGCAACCAAGGTTGCATTTGCAGAGGCATAATAAACCGGACTGCCAATGACCATTCCATCACAGGCTTCAAACTTCGGAGCGGTTTCGTTGACCAAATCATCGAACACACACGCTCCCTTTTTCGTACATCCATAGCAGGCAACACAGCCCCGAATGTCCTTGTTTCCAACCTGAATCCACTCTGTTTCCACTTGATTTTCCTGAAAAATCCGTTCCATTTCCCGCAGGGCAACGGCAGTATTGCCGTTTGCATGCGGACTTCCGTTAATCAATAATACGTTCATGATTTTTACTCCTCTTTCCATGTGGAATTGATTCCTGATTGCCGTGGCAAGCGGCGGCTGTCGCTCCGCCGTCTGCCAAGGGCATCAATCCCACTTTAATTCGCCCGTTTCCACGGCGATTTCGTAGCGTTCAATCTTGTAGTTCAACCGTTTCAATGTGGTATCAATTTTTTCTTTCTGCTCCAACAGCAATTCTCGCTGTTCTGTCAAAAGCTGCAATCTTGCCGGAATGGTATGTTCGCCTTCCTGTGTTAGCTTTACATATTCAATAATCGCTTCTACTGGAAGTCCTGCTCCTCGCATACACTTTGCCAGTTCAATCCAACCCAAATCATCCGGCTGATAATCTCGAATACCGCTTGCAGTTCGATGAACCGGCGGAATCATTCCCACACGCTCATAATACCGCAAAGTATCCTGTGATAAGTCATAGCGTTCACTCACTTCTTTGATGGTTATGACAAACACCTCCGTTTTTTCGTTTTTTTCATTATAGACCCTGGAGTTCACTCCAAGTCAAGCGTTTTTGAAATTTTCTGCGAAATTCACAAAAAATGAGAATGCTTTTCATATAATACCACGGATTTTGTGAAAATTATCCACAAAAAAGCAGCTGCGAACGCATTTGTCCACAGCTGCCATTGAAGCATATTTTATTTTTGCAATGGTTTTCTTATTCCTGCATCCCACGCAGAATCCAGTCATACATTCCCTGATACTGCAATGCAGAGCTGCCCCAAGAGAAATCTTTTTCCATACCACGCTGAATGATGTCGTTCCAATCTTCCCGATGGTTGAAATAGATGTTCTTTGCATAGTTGATGGTATACAGCAAATCATCTGCATTGTAATTGTGGAACGTAAAGCCTGTTCCGCACTTTTCAAATTCGTTGTATGGCTCTACGGTATCCTTCAGACCGCCCGTTTCCCGTACAATCGGAACCGTACCGTAACGGAGCGAAATCAGCTGTGTCAGACCGCATGGTTCAAACCGAGATGGTACTAACATGGCATCTGCTGCCGCATAGAGCTTGTGAGCCAGTGCATCCGAATAGAAAATATTTGCAGAAACACGGTCTGGGAACCGTCCCTGATAATACCGGAACATATCTTCATACCGAGATTCTCCCGTCCCAATAATAACAAACTGTGTGAATTCATCCACAATGCGTTCAGTAATCCAGTCAACCAAATCCAGACCCTTCTGGTCGGTCAGACGAGAAATAATTGCAATCATGAATTTACTGTCGTCCACAGGCAGACCCAGTTCTTTTTGCAATGCCCGCTTTGCTTCTTTTTTCTTTTCAACGGCATTCTTTTCATTGTAATGCACCGCAATCTTCGGGTCAGTTTCCGGATTATAAACAGAATAGTCAATGCCGTTCAAAATACCACGCAGCGACCGGGAACGAGCACACAGCAGACCGTCCAATTGTTCGCCGTAATACGGGGTCTTGATTTCTTCTGCATAGGTTTCGCTGACGGTAGTGATGTAATCTGCATAAACCAAGCCGCCCTTGAGCATATTTGCATCCTTTTTAAATTCCAGCTTGTCCGGCGTGAACATATAGCCCGGCAGGTTGGTGTTATAAATAAAGTGGTCGATGTCCCAAACGCCCTGGAATTTCAGGTTGTGAATGGTCATAATCGACTTTGTGTCCCAATAAAAGCTATGGGTTGCAAAAGTGCTCTTGAGGAATACCGGAATCATACCCGTCTGCCAGTCGTGGCAGTGAATAATGTCCGGATGGAATCCGATAACGGGCATGGCTGCTAAAACTGCCTTACAGAAGAAAATATAGCGTTCAATATCCCAGCGAACAGAATCGGTATAAGGCTTGTCGCACTTAAAGTAATATTCGTTATCAATAAAGTAGAAGGTAATGCCCTCGTATTCATATTCCATGATGCCGACAAACATCGGTTCACTTCTCTGACCATAGTCCATGTAGAAGTTGGAAACAAACTTGAATTTTCCACGGTATTCCCACGGAATACAAGTATAGTTCGGCAGAATAACCCGCACGTCATAATCCCCTTTATACAGGGCTTTCGGCAGTGCACCAACGACATCTGCCAGACCGCCGGTTTTGACGAATGGAACACATTCAGAAGCTGCAAATAAAATATTTTTCATCTTGCTTTTACCAACCGTGCTGCAAAGGACACGGTTTCTCCTTCCGTATCAAAATGCTGCAACCCAAACGATTGCAGGGAATGCAGTGCATCCAGAAATGCTGGTTTTGCAGCTGCTAAAAACATTATACAATATTTTTTCAAAATCGTCAAGTGGAATTTTCTTAAAAACTATAAAAATCGCACAAAATAAAAGAAAATTTCCGGTAAAATGTTGTGGAAAGCGTTTGTGCCATTCGGCTCATTGCTGCAATTCCTGCACAAATCGTGGACTTTCGGTGATGTCCGCTCATAATCTTCTCATTTTTCATACAGGAAAATTTTTTGTGAAATATAGAAAAAATAGTTTCCAATGCGGAAAAAATATGGTATAATAAAGAAAGCTGAATCGAAAGGAGACTGCTTGGATTTTATGGCAGAACAGATACTTCACATGCAAGACCCTGCACAATGGCAGGCACTTTGCGGAAATTTTGACGAAAATATCCGCACGCTGGAACAGCTCTATGAAGTGACCATTGTTTGTCGGGATACAGAAATCAAAGTCAATGGAGCAGAAGCCAAAGCAGCACAGGCAGCAGCGGTATTGCAATCCCTGCTGCAAATGCTGGAAACTGGTCAGCCCATCTCCCTGCAAACCGTCCGCTATGCGGCAATGATGGTCAGTGAGGGCGAAGGACAGGAATTGCAGGCACTTGCAGACGGCGGCATTTGCCTCACCGCAACCGGAAAAGTGGTGCGTGCCCGAACTGTTGGACAAAAACGCTACGTCACTGCCATTCAGAAAAATACCATTGTCTTTGGCATCGGCCCTGCCGGAACCGGAAAAACCTATCTTGCCGTTGCCATGGCAGTCAAAGCGTTCAAGCAGCATACCGTCAGCCGGATTATTTTGACCCGTCCGGCGGTGGAAGCCGGAGAAAAACTCGGGTTCTTGCCGGGGGACCTCCAGAACAAGGTAGACCCTTATTTAAGACCGCTGTATGATGCCCTCTTTGAAATGATGGGAGCAGAAGCGTTCCAGCGAAATCTGGAACGGGGCGTGATTGAAGTTGCACCGCTCGCCTATATGCGTGGCAGAACCCTCGACCATGCTTTCATCATTTTGGACGAAGCACAAAATACAACGTCCGAACAGCTGAAAATGTTCCTGACCCGTCTGGGTGAGGACAGCCGTATGGTCATCACCGGGGATATTACTCAGATTGACCTGCCGGATAAACGAAAATGCGGATTGCTGGAGGCAATGCAGGTGTTAAAACACGTCAACGACATCGCCATTCAGGAATTTACAAATAAAGATGTGGTACGCCATCGCTTGGTACAGGATATTATCCGTGCTTATGAAACGTATCATCATCGAGAAAGAAAGGTTGAGAAATGATGCGTGTAAAGGTTATGGTGAAAAACAATCAGAAGACAATCAAAGTGCCAGTGGGGATTCGGATGCTGATTCGCCGCTGCTGTCAGGCAGTTCTGGTGATGGAACAGTTTCCACATGATGCGGAAGTAAGCGTTTCGTTTGTCAGCAATGCCGAAATTCGGAATTTGAACAGAATTTACCGGAAAAAAGACAGTGTGACGGACGTGCTCTCGTTCCCGCTCGGCGTAGACGGAAAGTATGACATCAGCAAAGAAACCGGCTGTGCCCTGCTCGGCGATGTGGTCATCTCTCTGGAAACCGCTATGCGGCAGGCAGATTTGTACGGGCATTCCCTCGAACGGGAAATCGGTTTCCTGACCGTGCATTCCATGCTGCACCTGCTGGGCTATGACCACGAAACTTCTCCGCTCGAAGCTCGGAAGATGCGGGAAAAAGAAGAACAGGTGCTCGGCGAACTGGGCATCTCCAGAGAAGAAACCTTTGTTTCAGAGGAGTAACACATGACAAAAACGGTATTTGTAACCATCTCCGGCAGAACAAATGTCGGAAAATCCTCCCTGCTGAATGCTATTGTCGGCGAACGAATTGCCTCGGTCAGCAATAAGCCGCAGACAACCCGTACCCGTATCACGGGCATTAAAACCGTTGGAGAAATCCAAATGGTGTTCATGGACACGCCGGGACTGCACAAGCCGAAAAACAAGTTGAGCACCTATATGCTGCAAGCAGCAAAAGAGGCAGTCAATGACATGGATGTCGTCTTGTTTGTAGCAGACTGCACCCGACAGCCCACCGAACAGGAACTGGAATTTTTACAGCCACTGAAAGCCTCTAAAACCAAAGTGATGCTGGTGCTGAATAAAATTGACCTGCTCGAAGAAAAAAATGTTTTGATGCAGCGAATTGCAGAATGGAACGCAGCGTTTCCGTTTGCAGAAAGTTTCCCCATCAGCGTTTCTGAAAATGACGGCGTGGATTTGGTGGAAGAAGCCGTCTGTCACTGTGCGATTCCTGCTCCGCACTACTTCCCGGATGACAAAATCACCGACCAGCCGGAACAAGTGCTGATTGCCGAAATGATTCGGGAACAGGTGCTGCGGCTGCTGCGGGATGAAGTGCCGCACGGCGTTGCAGTTGCAGTGGAACGGCTCTCCGAACGGGACGACAAGGACTTACTGGACATTGATGCAACCATTTACTGTGAACGGGAATCCCACAAGGGCATTCTCATCGGCAAAAAGGGAGCCATGCTGAAACGGATTGCCAGTCAGGCAAGAGCCCAGCTCGAACAGTTCTTTCAAATTCAAGTCAACCTGCAATGCTGGGTCAAAGTCAAAGAGGACTGGAGAAATCGGGATGGACTCATCCGGAACTTTGGCTTGAACAACCTCGACAAGTAATCCCCTGCACAGAAATTTCCATGGATAACCGGCATTTGTTTTTGCAATCCTATTGGCAGAGGTGAAAACAGATGCAAGCAAATCTTTGGACACGATTTTGCCAGACCGGAAAAATCTCGGACTATCTGGCTTGGAAACAAACGGCACAGGCTGCCGAACAACCCAAAAAGGATACCATCGAACCATGCTCACAAAACGATGCTTGATTCTACAGGAACGGCAGGCAGGTGATGCCGGCAGATTTCTGGATATTTTAACAAAAACAGAAGGCGTTCTGGAAGTGTTCGTGCGAGGCTCGAAAAAAGCCAACAGCAAACACCTTGCTGCAACACAGCCATTCGCCTATTCCAAACTCTGTTTGGCAGAGAAAAACGGCAGGTACTATGTGGAAAGTGCTGAGCCGATTCATTTATTTTACGGGCTGCGGGAACATTTGACGCAGCTCGCTTTGGCAGCTTACTTTTTTGACCTCATCCGGTATGCCGTCCCTACCGGACAGCAACAGAATTTTATTTTACGGCTGACCCTCAATACGTTATATTATCTCACCACGGGAAACCGCAGCGAAGCATTCCTGAAAAGCGTCTTTGAACTGCGGTTTCTATCCGAACTGGGAATGATGCCGGATGTGTTGGTCTGTCCGGTCTGTATGGAGTACTTACCGCAATCCCTGTTCTATTCCGCCAGAACAGGGCATTTTTATTGTCAGAAGTGTTATACGCCCAAAGAGGAAGATTATGCTGTCCCGATGTCGCTGGGCGGCTTACAGGCGATTCGGCATATTGTCCTGACCGAACCGGAACGCCTCTTTCAATTCCGGCTGGGTGCGGAAACACAACAGGCAGTCAATCAGTTCTCGGAAACCTTTGTTCGCTACCAACTGGACTACCAACCACAGACCCTGCAATTCTACAAACGGCTGCTATCCACACAACCACCCCTTCCCCGTCCGTCATCAACAACGGACAGATGACAAATTGTTTTCCAAAAACAAGGAGGCATTATGAATCCAAACGAACGTACATTAGAATTAGATAAAATCTTAGAGCTGCTCGCCAACGAAGCCGCCAACGACCTCACCAGAGAACAGGCTCGCCACTTACAGCCACAGACGGATTTAGCTGTAGTACAAGCAGAACTGGAAAAAACAGACTCTGCCCTTGCCTTGGCGGTACAGTTCGGCACACCGCCCTTTTATGCCTTTCAGGATATGTGCACGTCCCTACAGCGTGCCAAATCCGGAGCAAAGCTCTCCCTCAAAGACCTGCTGGAAATCGCACGCATTCTGCGACAGGTACAAGCATTGAGTGACTGGTACGACCACTGTTCCGGTGTCGAAACACCGCTGGACGATTTGTTCAGCCGGCTTGCTCCTGTTCCGTTCCTGCTGGAAAAGCTTGACCGCTGCATTCTTTCCGAAGAGGAATTAGCAGATGCTGCCAGCCCAGCCCTTGCCGACATTCGCCGGAAGATTCTCCGCTCCGGACAGCGACTTCGGGAAACCCTGGATAAAATGGTACGCAATCAGGACGTGCAGAAATGCTTGCAGGATGCACGGGTGACAATGCGAGATGGTCGGTTTGTTCTGCCCGTCAAGGCGGAACATCGGGGACAGGTGCAAGGCTTGATTCACGACACTTCTGCCTCTGGTCAGACGTTATTCATCGAACCGCTGGCAGTCGTAGAAGCCAACAACGATATGCGATTGTTGGAAAGCTTAGAGCAAGAAGAAATCGAACGGATTATTACCGAACTCTGTGCCGACTGCGGAACATGGGCGGATGCCATCATTGCAGACCATGCCGTCTGTGCAGAACTGAACCTTTATTTTGCAAAGGCAAATTTAGCAGCAAAAATGCATGCCTTCCGTCCGATTGTCACCGATGACGGTGTGCTAGATTTGAAGAACGCCCGCCACCCTCTGATTCCGGCAGAAAAAGTTGTTCCCATTTCCTTTTCACTCGGACGGGAACAGAAAACCTTGATTATTACAGGCCCAAATACGGGCGGTAAAACGGTCGCCTTAAAGACTGCTGGTCTGCTGACTTTAATGGCAATGTGTGGCTTGCTGATTCCAGCAGCGGAAGGCAGTCAGATTTCTGTCTTTGAAACCGTCTTTGCCAACATCGGCGACACCCAGAGCATTGAACAGAACCTCTCGACTTTCTCCGCCCACATGAAGCAAGTCATTGAAATCCTACAGCAGGCAGATGACCGCTCATTGGTATTGCTGGACGAGCTTGGCTCTGGAACAGACCCGGTAGAAGGTGCAGCTTTAGCCGTTGCCATCATTGAACGCCTGCACAACAACGGGGCAAAGATGATGATTACCACCCACTATCAGGAATTGAAACTCTATGCAACCGAACACCCAGAAGTGGAAAATGCATCGTGTGAATTTGACCTAGTACATCTCAAGCCCACCTATCGCTTGATTTTAGGTTCTCCTGGAAAATCCAATGCATTCGCCATCACAGAGGGCTTGGGCATGGACCCATCCATCATTCAGCAGGCTCAAACGCTTGTCAGCGAAGAAAATTTGCGGTTTGAACGGGCAGTGGAAAAGCTGGAACAGACTCGCCAGACACTCGAAGACCAGTTGCAGGCGATTCAGGTCGAAAAACAGCAGGCAGATGAAGCGGCTGCAAAGGCAAAACAGGAACTGGAAGAGATTCGGGCAGAGCGTGCCGAAAAAATCGAACAGGCTCGCTTGCAAGCCATGCAGATTGTCGAGCGGACCCGTGCAGAATCCAACGCCTTGTTGGAAGAACTGGACAAGCTGCGAAAAGAAAAAGAACGGGCAACATTCTCAGAAGATGTCATCTCTGCAAAATCCAGCAGCAAACGGCGATTCCGCCATATGTACGAAACGGCAAACCCACTCGAAGAAGCCGCTGCAACAGATGCTTCTTACCAGCTGCCGAGAGCGTTGAAAGTCGGGGATACCGTCATGGTTGCCGACACCAAACAAAAGGGAAAGGTCGTCAGCCTGCCGGACAGCAGCAATCGCCTACTCGTACAGTTCGGAGCAATGAAAACCAAAATGCAGCTGGAACGGCTGCGTTTGGTCAACAGTCAGCCCGAAAAACAGCCTCAGAAAAAGAATGCCCCCCGTACCGGAAAGGTTTCTGCAAAAACCGAACGCAGCGGTTCTATGGAACTGGACATTCGTGGCTGCACCTGTGATGATGGCGTTTATCAGATGGATGCGTTCTTAGACCGTGCCGTCTTATCTCACGTTTCCACCGTCACCATCATTCACGGAAAAGGAACGGGGCTGCTGCGGAAAGCCGTTCATCAGCGACTGAAACAATTAAAATATGTCAAAAGTTTTCGGCTGGGTGTCTTTGGCGAGGGCGAGGACGGCGTTACCATCGTAACACTGGCATAATATAACGCTCGTATCCATTCACCCACGGCATCAAAAAGGAGGAATTTTCATGACAGAAACAGAAAAAATGTTGGCGGGGAAAATTTATGATGCTTCGGATTCCCATCTGGCAGACCGCCGAATCGTAGCACATCGGCTCTCCAAACAATACAATGACACCTTTGAGGATGAAGCAGAAAAGCGAACTGCCATTTTAAAAGAACTGATTCCCAACTTGGGCGAAGATACCTATTTACAAGGGCCGATTCAATTTGACTACGGTCTTTATACCACATTCGGTACACGCTGCTATGCAAATTTCAACTTTGTCGTGTTAGATACCTGCCCGATTACGATTGGAAACAATGTCTTTTTTGGCCCCAACTGCACTTTGGCAACCCCGCTACACCCATACTTACCGGAAGAACGCAACCTTCGAGAAAAAGAGGACGGCACGCTTTACACCTTGGAATATGGTGCACCGATTCACATCGGAGATGACTGCTGGCTTGCCGCAAATGTCACGGTCTGCGGTGGTGTTACCATCGGAGCAGGCTGCATCATTGGTGCAGGCAGCGTAGTAACTCGTGACATTCCGGCTGGCTCTCTGGCTGCCGGCAACCCGTGCCGAGTGATTCGCCCCATTACTGAACAGGACTCGATTTATTTGAAGAAACAACTCTTCTAAACCAGAAAGGATTTTTTATGGAAGCAAACCAGACCCAAACTGCTGCTTTTGCAGACTTGTCGCTGTCGGCAGGAACCATTGCCGAACTGCAAACGTATCTGCTGGCAGTCGCAAATTATTATCACATTCTCCCGATTGAAAAGCTCTATTCGATTTTGTGCGAACAGAATCCGGATTTTCTTTCGAAAGAAGATTTTCTCTCTTTCTTACAGGCTCAGAAAACACAGCCCACCTGCTACCAGATTTTAAAGCCGGGCGAACTGTTTGAAGGCGTTCCAGCAAATTTGAATCTGCTCTGGAATGGCATGCTCGTACATGAATGCCTGCTGGTTGACCAAGATGAATGCTATGCCTTTCTGGAATTCTCCGAGGGAAAGCCGTATCATGTACCGGAAAAAGAATTGCTGCTGCAATATGCAACCGAAGAATTCTATGAAGAAACGCCGGAAGTCACGGCAATGCGTGCCGTCTTTGCAGATATGGGTATGTCCCCAGCCAGACAGGAATCGGAACTAAAAAATTATATCTTGTTTGCACAGGAAAATGCAGAACTGCCGGAGGTTTTCGATGACATCCAACGCCGGAAACTGACATTCAATGACCGGACACTGCGGAAATTCGTTCGGGCTTACCGGAACTTGCACAATCATTTGCCGCTGCCATTGATTCATGGCTGCACGCCAGTGGAACTGCTGGAAGTCTTTCCGGAAATGCCGGGAGAGATTTTGTATTGGACAGAAGATGTCTACAAGACACCAGAGGTACAAAAGCGAATGGAACAATTGGTTTCTGCTGCTGCAACGCAGCCGAAGCAGAGCTTGGCAGACTTCATGCAAAGTCAGATTGCCTTGAAAAAGATGCTGGAAGATGTGCCGAGACAGATGCCGTCTTAACAGGAACATTTCCTATGTATGTTCATATTCCTATAAAAATACTTGGGGCATGTCAATTTATCAAATTACCATCCGAAATGCTCACCACAACAATGGAGAAGCGTATTCCTTTTACAAAAATCCGCAAACTATAATACAAACACTCCCCGATTCTGTGATAGAAACCCTTTTTCGCCTTGTTTCAACGGCATTTCCCACTTTAACCTTTTGTAACATAGCAAGAAGTCCCCCACTTCTAAAGTGGGGGATGAATTGCACCCCCCATTGACAAACTAAAAATAATATTATATAATGTAACCAATAAAAAGTATGATGAGCGTGTCATATTTTCGATTGCCTGTACCACAAAGAGCAATAACCAAGCCGTTGGTATGGAGATTATGAAAGGAGAATAGATTAGTGGTTCGTCATGCCGCTATGATAAGGGATTACTGAGTATCCTCTTTTTCCCGTAGCCAGTCAGGATGTAACATGTGCAAAGTCAGTTTTGCAGACAACTCAGAAACCGTGGGACACACGGGGATAGCTCGCTTATGCTGTAGTCAGAGGACTGCTCGAACGAGAATCGACTGCTTGCTCTTGGCAAGAGGAAGCCCCCGCCTCTTCAGGCGGGGGAGGATGTCACAAAATCATCCAATGCAAACAGAAAAAGGAACAAATTTATTAGACCCCGGAGAAATCTGCCTGTTTCTTTCTGTGAATCAGCAATCACTATCCATCACCATAGAAGAGGCTTGTAGGAGAAACGAATCAAATTTGATATTAGAGGATTTGCTTCAAAAAATACACGCCCTTCTTTCCCCGTATCACTTATTCCAGTTTCAAGCATAAAACAAAACGCTGCCATCTCGAACAGCAATCGAGGTGACAGCGTTTTTCTATCTTACGAATTATAATTCGTTAATTTTTCTTTGCAAAGTCTTCTTTCCGAATCTGTGCCCGCTTAATCTTACCGCCCAGTGTCTTTGGCAGTTCTTCCACGTATTCAATGATTCTCGGATACTTGTACGGTGCAGTGGTATGCTTTACATGGTTTTGCAGTTCCTTGGTCAGGGCTTCGCTTGGCTCGTAACCCTTTGCCAGAACAACGGTTGCCTTTACGACATTACCACGAATCGGGTCTGGTGCAGCCGTTACAGCACACTCTACAACTGCCGGATGTGCAACCAATGCACTTTCGACTTCAAATGGTCCAATTCGATAACCAGAGCACTTAATCACATCATCATTTCTGCCGACAAACCAGAAGTATCCATCTTCATCCGGCTCAAATACATCGTGCGAACAATACGTTCCATCGCCCAGAATCTCGTTGGTCATCTCCGGATTGTGATAATAACCGGTAAACAGTCCGATTGGATAGGATTCTTTCAGGTGCAACATCGTCAATGCACCGTGTTCGCCTGCCTTTGCGTCAACACCATCATCCGTAATCAGATGAATGTCATACAACGGGGACGGTTTCCCAGTCGAACCCGGCTTTGGTGTCAGCCACGGGAAGTTTGCAATCAGAACAGAACCTTCTGTCTGTCCGAAGCCCTCCCGAATTTCCTTGCCGGTCAGTTCTTTCCACTTGTTGAATACTTCCGGATTCAGCGGTTCGCCTGCGGTTGCAAAGGTTTCAATGCTGGAAAGGTCATATGCCTTGACATCTTCCTGCAACATGAACCGATACATGGTCGGCGGTGCACAGAACGTAGTCAGCTTGTAATCCTGCATCTTTTGCAGCAGATGGGTCGGAATAAACTTCTTCATATCATAGGCAAAAATCACTGCCCCGCAAATCCACTGTCCGTAAATCTTACCCCAGCCAAACTTTGCCCAGCCAGAGTCAGAAACGCTCATATGCAGCTTGTTTTCCTGTACCTGCTGCCAATACTTCGCCGTTACAATGTGTCCCAGCGGATGAGCATGGTTGTGCTGCACCATCTTCGGGTCGCCGGTTGTACCGGAAGTAAAGTAAACAATGGCGGTTTCATTTGCCTTGGTTGCAGCTGCTCCGGTTGGTCTTGGGAATACGTCAGAATACTTGGCAATCTCTTCTTCAAAATCCTGCCAGCCGTCCCGCTTTCCGGCAACCAAAACCCGATGCTGAATGCTCGGAACTTCGCTTTGTGCAGCTTCTACCTGCTCGATAACATAGGCGTCATCCACACAAATCATGGTATGAATGCCGGCACTGTTTCCACGGTAAACCAAATCCTTCTTGGAAAGCTGCAAAGAACCAGGAATCAGAATTGCTCCGATTTTATGCAGGGCAACTGCACAAACCCAGTATTCCCAGCGGCGGCGGAGAATCAGCATGACAACGGTTCCCTTGCGAATGCCCAGATGATGAAAATAGTTTGCGGTCTGGTTCGACAAACGGGAGATTTCCGTGAAAGTAAAGGTTCGTTCGTTTCCGTCATCATCGCACCAAACGAGTGCTTTCTTTTCCGGTTCCTGCTTTGCCCATTCATCTACGATGTCAAACCCAAAGTTAAAGGTTTCCGGTACGTTGACACGATAATTCTGCTTGAAGTCCTCGTAACTGTCAAATTCAATCCGAGGGAGATACTTGTCCAACAACATAATCAAAAACATCCTTTATCTGAATTGTAGTCTGGAATTTCGCTCCAAATATACACTTTCTATTATAAGCAAAAATTTTGACAGTGTCAAGAACTCTTTGTATTTTTTTATCATTCCAAAAAAAGAACAAATCAAAAAGCAAACGGGTACAGTTCGGCTTAACAATGCAAAAGTTTGTGGCATTTCCCAGCAGGAAAGAAACTGCATACAGGAAAACAGTACCTGCTCCGGAAAGTTTCTCCCGAAACAGGTACGATTTGGAATGCTAAAATCTTAACTGATGTCTGCCAGTTCTAAGTAAGCGTGTCCATATTCTGCAATAAACTGCTTTCTGCCCTGTAAATCGTCCCCAAGCAGCAAATCAAACATGGCAGCAGTTTCTTCCACACCAGCAGGCGTTACCCGAATCAGACGGCGGGTTTCCGGATTCATGGTCGTCAGAGCCATCATATCCGCTTCGTTCTCGCCCAACCCTTTTGAACGCTGGAGGGTTGCCGGTTCTTTGCCGATTTTTTGCAGGATTTCGACCTTCTCCTTTTCCGTATAGGCGAAATACGTCCGCTTCTTCGTGGTGATTTCAAACAGCGGCGATTCTGCGATATAGACATAGCCGTTTTCAATCAGCGTTGGGGTCAGCCGATAGAGCATGGTTAAAATCAGCGTCCGAATCTGGAAACCGTCTACATCGGCATCGGTACAAATGACAATCTTATTCCAACGCAGCCCGTCCAGATGAAACATGGAGAGTTCCTTGTTGGCTTTTGTCTTGACTTCTACTCCACAGCCCAGCAGCTTGATGATGTCTGTGATAATCTCGTTCTTGAAAATGCGGTTGTAGTCGGCTTTCAGGCAATTCAGAATCTTTCCTCGAACCGGAATGACTGCTTGAAACTCTGCATCTCGTGCCATCTTGACAGAACCCAACGCAGAATCACCTTCTACAATATAGAGTTCCCGTCTGGAAACGTCCTTGCTCCGGCAGTCTACAAACTTCTCTACCCGATTCACCAAGTCGATGTTGCCGGCTAAGTTCTTCTTGATATTCAGACGGGTTTTCTCTGCATTTTCCCGACTGCGTTTGTTGATGAGCACCTGCTCGGCAATCTTGACGGCTTCATCTGGATTCTCAATAAAATAAATCTCCAGCTGATGCTTGAGAAACTCTGTCATTGCCTCATAGATAAACTTATTGGTGATTGCCTTTTTGGTCTGGTTTTCATAGGAAGTCTGGGTGGAAAAGCTGGAGGAAACCAGAATCAAACAGTCCTCCACGTCTGCGAAGGTCAGCTTGCTTTCGTTTTTCAGATACTTTCCGTTCTGTTTCAAGTAGCTGTCAATCTGGGACACAAACGCCTGCTTCACTGCCCGTTCCGGAGAACCGCCGTGTTCCAGGAAGCTGGAGTTGTGATAGTATTCAATCCGCTGCACCCGATTGGAGAACGTAAAGGAAACGGACAGCTTGACTTTATAATCCGGCTTATCTTCCCGGTCACGTCCCTCTCGCTGGCAGTCCCATGTCTGAATACTCGTCAGAGCCGTTTCTCCGGCGAGTTCTTGCACATAGTCGGCAATCCCGTTTTCATACAAGAACCGCAGTTCTTCCATGCTGCCATCTTCCTGCTGATGCCGATAGAGGAACAGCAAATTCGGGTTGACAACCGCTTGCCGTTTCAGGACATCTCGGAAATACTCGGACGGGATGCTGATTTCAGTAAAGACTTCCAAGTCCGGCAGCCAGTGAATTTTTGTACCGGTTTTCTTTGTTTTGACAGGGGTCTTTTTCAAGCCGCCAATATTGATGCCTTTTTCAAAATGCAGCTCGTAACAGAAGCCATCCCGATAGATTTCCACGTCCATATAGGCAGAGGAAAACTGTGTTGCACACAGCCCCAAGCCGTTCAAGCCCAAAGAATAGGCGTAGTTGTCGCCATCGGCGTTATACTTTCCGCCGGCATACAGTTCACAGAACACCAGTTCCCAGTTATAGCGATTTTCCTTGCTGTTAAAGTCCACGGGGCAGCCTCGCCCGAAGTCCTCGACTGTAATGGAATGGTCGTTGTACTGGGTGACGATGATTTTATCGCCAAAGCCAGAACGGGCTTCATCAATGGAGTTGGAGACGATTTCAAATACCGAGTGTGCACAGCCGTCCACGCCGTCTGAGCCAAAAATAACGCCCGGACGTTTTCTAACTTTGTCCGGACCTTTCAGCATGGTGATACTCTCGTTGTTATAGATTTCTTTTTTTGCCATAATTTCATCCTTATCTATTTGTTGCGGTTGTTCCGCCGTTGTTTTCTCTTTATTATACGACAAGACCACCAAAAAAGTCAAGCGGCAAAGAGGTTTCTGTTTTCGTGCAGGACTTTTCTCCCCGCCATGCGATGAAAAAAAGATAATGTAGGGCGATGTTGGTCATTTCCATACCTTTCTATGTAGAAAAAAAATTACTTTTTTTCTCGCGTGCGTAAGGTAGGAATATGAGGTTCATGCACCTACATCCTCCCAGTTTTTCGGGCTTTTTGCCCTTTTTTTGATGTAGGTCGAATGTAGGTCGATGTCGGTCGTTTGCAAACCTTTCCCAAAAAGCGAAAATTTTTTTGCGTGTTTCCTTTTCTGCACTGCCGTCTTTTCGTGGTGACAGTCAGTGACGGTCATTTTCATACCTTCTATATAGAGAAAATTTTTACTTTTTTCCTCGCGTGCGTAAAGTATACATATGAGTGTCACCGACTGTCACTTCCCAGTTTTTCGGGCTTTTTTGCACTTTTTTCGTGACAGTCGGTGACGGTCGCCTTGTCCGCCCTCACGCAGGGGCGTGGATGGAAAAGCTGCGTGTAAAAGGCTGGCTGTGTGTTACCACAACTTGCACCTCGTAGCACACCGTCCTTTGGACGGTGCTGCTCGAGGGTTTTATTTACTGTTACAGCTTGTTTTGCTTGTTTTGGTTGTTTGAAACAAGCAATGCTTGTTTTGCTTGTTTTTACGATAGGGATTCCACTTGCCGTTCAACAACTGCCCGAATCATTCCCCCTTACCACACGCCAGAGGGTGAATGAAACTGCTGTATAATGGTGCAAGCTGAATGGCAGTGCCTTGTATCTGCCTGGAAATTTCTTCTTCGCAATCCAAATGCATCAAAAATACAGAAACACCCTGTTCAGAAAGGGCTTTCAACCGTGGCAAGACATCCTGTACATACAAATGCACGCCGCTTTGTATTGCCGCAAGTTCGGTATATAAGAAGCAGCCCGGATGCAGATACGGAAGAAACGGCTCTAGCGTTCGGGTATCGCCCGTATAGACTACCGTCTTGCCTGCAACGGTCAACACATATCCATAACATTTCAGCCGAAGCGTGTCTGTATGCTCTGTGAGCACTGCCCTTTGCAGCCAAGGTTTTTGCAGCTGCTGCACCGTCAACAGGGAAAACCATTCTGGTTGGCAGCCCTCAATTCGAATTAGTTGAAGCTGTAAATCTTCCCGTACAAGTTCTGAGGGTGCAACCACCGTCAGGCGTTTGTGTTGCGTGAAAAACAGGTATTGCAACAGTGTTCCCAGTCCGCCGATGTGGTCGCCGTGCGTGTGCGTAATCAGCACATAAACGTTGAAAACATTGCTCCAGTCAAAGCGTTTTACTTTTTGAAATGCCGTTCCGGGGCAGTCCAATAGAATCAAATCTCCCTGCTCCCGAAAGAATGCAGCGTTGTGCTGGTCTGCAAAAGCAGAACCTCGTCCAAAAAATTGCAGCATTGCAATCCCTCTCTTTCTCTCTAAATTCCTGCTCCGGGCTTAGTCATCCTCTCGCTCCTCGCAATCCTCGCACTCGCAGTCCGGGTCGTGAAACATCGGTCGGGGCTTTGCAGACTTGGGAGAACGCCTTTCCGGCTTTGGAGCAGGCTTTTTGCGGCTTTGCAGGAGAATCCACGCATCTTCGTCCACCGTGGAACGCCGCTGCTTTGGAACGGTCTTAACGGGATACGCTGGCTTTCTGCTGCTGCTTTGCGTGTGGCTGCTTTTGGAGGAAGTAGGCGGTTTTTTATCCTTGTCTAAAATGGCTTTGCTGACAGCAAGAATGGCAAACAGAAGACCATAAACAAGAATCAGGCCAATGAATACAAGCATTTTTGTTGCTCCTCTCTGTCAAAATTTTGGAATGAACAGAAGCATGCGACTGCTAACCAAATAACCACCACTCGTCACTCTATAGGGCGTGAATTGAAATAACAATCAAATGTCTGCTGCTTCTAACGCTTTTAATGTCTGCCCCTCTTTTGTTTTCCAACTTGTAAGCCCATTACAACTTTGCCCAATGACAAAAGAACCCGCATAACTCGGACTGGAAAGAAGAATATCTTCCTGCAAAATTCCACCAGTAATATTTGCTTTTTCTCTTTTTTCTTTTACTGTTTTCGGAATCGAATCCGCATCTTTTGTGGATATCTGACTCCCCTTCATCACTACAAATCCATCTGATGTTTGACAACCCATTGCTTTTACTTTTCCAATATTCTTTATGGTTCGTTCCAAATATAGAAGTTTCACCTGTGAAGATGCAAGCGTTGTTTCTTCTGTTTTTTCTGTATCTAGTTGGTGAATTGGTTCAAATAATTTATGTCCAAGGGTTCTGATAATGATTTTTGCATAATCAATGAACTCTTCCATTTCGCTTTCTTTTTCTTCTGTGATATTGCCCGGCGTTGGGTCGTTTCCGTTTTTTACTTCATATCGATTGACGGAAAGAGCAAGATTACAAAATCGATTTTCAAGATAACTGATTTCCGTAGGACCAAATGAATTATTCGAGGTTGTAAAAACAATTGCCTCTGTCCAATAATCTTTCTCTGGATTTCGCTTATGTTCATAAAGGCGATTTAAAATCCCTTCTCCATTTTTCCGTGCCCCTGCTTGCCCAATATACACAATGTTTTTTCCTGTTTCATCCGATGTTCCAAATAAAAAATAAACACCGCTTTGTTTTAAATCTTCTCGTTCCTTACATTTATCAAGATCGGTTCTTGGAATCTTATATGCAACCCCCGTCCAATTTGCAAGGGTACATTTTATTCTACCGCTTGCATCTCCATCCATCAAATAGAGGTTGATACTCTTTCCTCGATTTTTCATTTCTAAAACTCCTTATACAAATCTATCTCAAAATAAATTCCTCTTATACTTTCCATTGATGCTTCTTCAAATCCACATGCCATGCATCTTTCATTGTAACCCCTTCTCTTTCTAACAAGTCTGCTTGTTCCTCCCAGCCTGGTGTCAGTCTCCCCTTGGAATTTACAACTCTGTGGCAGGGAAAATCTCCATACATCCCCGCCTGTTTCAAGGCTCTGCCAACCAGTCTGGCATTTTTCGGTCTGCCAATCAGTTTCGCAATTTGTCCATAGGTTGCAACAGACCCCTCCGGAATTTCTTCTACAACGCTATAGATTAAGTACGACAATTCTTCATTTAAAACCATTCAGCATGCTTCTTTCTCAGAGGTTTCTTTTTTGTATTGTTTCACATATTATACCATGTCCAGCCACAAAAAGTCAAGAAATGACTGTCATCTTTGAATTTGAAAATCAAAAATAAAAGTAACTGTTTATAATGTTTTTAATATTTAGAAATAATTATTATATATCGCTTTAATTATAGAATCTTACAATTTCCTCTAAAGTAACAGGGATAATAGTGATATTACTACAACTACAATCACAGCATACCGATATAACTGCACGTTTATATTCAGTTGTAAGTATTTTAAAATCACTTGATTTTTTTATAACATCAAATGAAGAAAGTGGCGTTGAGAGTCCTGTTCCAATCATTTTTACATACGCTTCCTTGAACGTCCAAATCTTGATAAATTCTTTAAAAGGATTCAAAGATTGATTGATATGCATAATTTCATTTATAGTAAAATTATAATACTGTAAAAAGAATCAGTTAACAGTAATTAA
>ENA-ORTQ01000613-ORTQ01000613.1-human-gut-metagenome-genome-assembly--contig:-NODE-613-length-43770-cov-9.245888_pt1 | contig 43770 bp, 45 predicted proteins | sample MGYA00241912_ERZ509188 | MGnify/ENA primary metagenome ERZ509188 (study PRJEB26280, sample SAMEA2338849) | human gut metagenome | biome: human gut; feature: human-associated habitat; material: faeces...
AACTGTTCTTCGCTGACTCTCCTGTTCGCCAGTTGATAAAAACAAGATCACGCATACACAGGCTCGCAGTTTCTCCCGTGCGCCGATCCATGTATTCCAGCGTGGAGTTGAGCAGTTCAGATTCCTTTCGCTCCGAAACCTGAGAATAGAGCTGTTTCAAGATGTCGTAAGCATGGCTTGTCAGCGGGATGGTGCGATAGCTCCGCTGCGTTTTGGGAGGACCTGCGCGCCACATCTTCTGTTTATGCCGAAACTCCAGCGTCTTATTTACCGTAAGGGTTCTTGCTTTCCAGTCGATGGCATCCCATGTCAGCCCGATCACTTCACCTGTCCGCAGCCCTGTTTCTAAAATCAGGGCATACTGCGCATAGTTGTGGGAGCGTTTGGCTGCCTCCATAAATTTCTGCTGCTCATCCGTTGTAAGACATTTGATGTCATCCACAGCGCGGACGGGCTTGGTAAAGCGAACACCGTCCATCGGATGCTTCTGGATCATGTCGTTCATCACGGCAGCCCGAAACATCGTTCCCATAGCAATATATGTCTGGCGGATCGTTGAACCGGCATACGATGCTTCCATTCGGTTGAAAACCATCTTGCAGTGCATCGGCTTGACATCTGTGAGCCGCATCTTACCAATCACGGGCTTTACATTGTACTCATACCGCTCCCGGTAATTTCTCTTTGTGTTCGGCGCTAAGTCTCCCACGATGTGGCTGATCCAGAACTCAAACCATTCTGTTACCGTCATATCCGACGGAGCAAACACATCCTCATGACGGTCTGCATACTTTGCATCTTCCAGCCAGTTCCGGGCTTCCGGAAGTGAGGAAAAGCACTTGACCTGACGCTTTCCTTCGCTGCTTACAAATCTTGCGCTATATAAACCGTCCTTTCTCTGGCAGATACCCTTACCGCATTCTTTGCCTCGTAAACTTTTACCCATTCGGAAACTCCTTTCTCACTATGAGAAGAAGCCCCTATACATTTTATAATTGTAGCACAAGGACTTTCTTTTCTCAATAGTGAACTTACCGTCAAGTCATCAACTTATGGCTGATATATTGCTCGAACTCCCTGCGTTTGACCAGCTTTTTGGACCCAACATAGAGAACAAACGGGCAATTCGGACTGCGCAGCATACTGTCGATCTTCTTGATGCCAATGTTGCTGTATGCTGCGGCTTCCTTAATCGTCAGCGTCATTTTGAGATGGATCGGCACTTGCAATTCCTCGACCATACTGTTACCACCTGTGTGTTACATTCCGGACTGTTGACTTAGAAACGTAGCATTTGGGGAAAGTAAGAGTTCGTCTGAGCTATCATCTCTTTCCGTATCCAAGTCCAGCAGCCATTTGTCTGGGATCGTGATCAGATTGGGTCCTGTGTTGCAGATCCGTTTTACAACATCTGCCTGGCACGAAAACAATGCGCCTCTATCCAGCTCTGCCCGCATTTGCTTCCCCTTTTTCAAGGCATACGCCTCCGAAAGCAACTCCAGACTGAACAGATACAGCGGAAGCATAGATGCTTTGCAAATGCCGTTTTGCTGCAAGTACCGCTGAAACCGATACAGCGCCATTTCATCCAGCGCCAGCTTCATCAGCCGCAGGCCCATCTCATCGACGGTGAAATAATGAAAGCTGCTGTTCTTGCTGAAACGGATCAGACGGCTACGCGGGTTTACCCCGTGAGCCATTTTTGCGTCCTTTTGTGGAAGAATGAAATTCTTCCTTCCGCCGCTCTCCATGGCCATGCAGAAATAGAGAAACCGGCTGCCGGTGCTGAGTGCGTGGAACTGCTTGGAGAGGAGCAGTGAGTTTCCAACCTGAATGAATCGTTTTTCTTTGTTATCCACCTTGGCGGATAAGGCCGGTACAATCGTAGGTCCGTGTTTTCGTTTGCTCAAATCAAACTCCTTCTTTCGTGTGAGAATAAGGGGGTGGATGTCTCATCCCTTCGTAATAAATGTAGAAAGCCGGCCCTGTTTGACCACCCATTCAAGGCAGAAAAAATTACACTCAATGTAAACTTTCGTAAACACAGAATGGTCTGAATCTACATTAGGTCTACACTGAGTGTAATGCTTGTGAGTATGTTTACTTATTCCAACATTAAGCGTAGTGCGGCATCGAATGGGTATCTTCCGGTACACGGCCGAGAAAGGCGACTCTTTTTGCGAATCGGTCGCGGAACACTTCTCCGGCAGGATCTGCGCCGCATCCTCAGCTGCCAATATCCAGCTCGTAGGTGCAGAGGTAGAACAGGAACGACGTCATCTGGTAGCGGCTGATGCGGGTGCCAGCGGACGCCAGCAGCTCGTCAAGGCTGCTGTCCCGGGTGGTGATGTCCCTCTCATCGCACCAGAGCATCGCTTTGGCTGCCTCTCTGCCAAGATCGGGGGCATCCCGAAGAAGCTGCCTGAGCTGCGTCTGATCCACGCCGGTATCGACGCCTGCCATGATCGCGTAGCGGCGGATCAGTACGCACGCCGTCTGATAGTCCACCTTGTCATCGTATTCGGTATTGGGATCATTTTGCCGGAGCAGCCTTGTCTGATAGGCCCAGCACACGGCATTATAATAGGGATGGGCCGCGTTGAATTCCTCGTTTTCGTAGTCAGCCGGAAGGGCGGTGTTGTCCGTTTCCGGCCGGCCCGCGATGCGGTAGAGCACATCGATAAACTCGCCCAGCCTTGCCGTAGTCTTGCCGCCGAAGGTGTCCGGCGTCTCAGGGTCCACATAGCCCTTGCGGTACATATAGAGAACGCTGGCCTGATTGAAAATGCTCTTGATGTCCGTGAATACCACCGTGTCCACAAGACTTCCGCCGCTGGACTCCCTGGCAAAGACGTGGGCGTAGTAATCGCTGTTGAGGATGTTGCCGGAGAGCTGGAACCTGCTGTCCACATAGAGCCGGTAGGCTTCCGCCAGCTTGTCGGAGACTGTGGTATTCTCGTCGGCGGGGATCACGGTTTCCGTACCGGCGTCATAGCGGAAGGCCTTCGTCAGAAAGGACTTATCCGACAGCACCGCTACATGGAGGCCGCTGGAGAGTACATCGGTGCCCGCCAGCAGGCGGGAATCGTAGTCCACGCCGAAGAGATTCAGCAGTGTCGGCAAGATGTCCGCCGTGGAGCAGTATTCATCCACCACGATGTTCTCTGAAAGGCCGGGAACATAGCAGATGAAGCTGTTGCGGTACTTCTCAAAGGTGGTGTCCAGCGTCTGCCCTGCCAGCTCGTTGTACTCGTCTTCGGTCAGACCGTAGGGGTAGTGGTCGTTGGTCAGGACGATGCAGGTCTTGTCGGCAACGCCAGCTTCCTCCAGCCGCTGCATCAGGTACTCCAGTGCGTATTCCAGCTCCAGATTGCAGGCAATGTACGCCTTCACCGGCTCAGAATAGGGCAGATCTTTCACCGCGTCGCGGTTTTTGGCGCTCATGGCGTTGTCCCAGTTGTACTGGTAGTGACCGCTGAAGGTCATGTAATAGGCGTGGAAGGGTTCTCCGCTGTTGATGTAGTCGTCTACAGAGGCCTCCATCATCTCCAGATCGGAGGAGGGCCAGTCGATCTTCATGGCCAGACCGGAATCCGCCGCCTTGAACGTGTAGCCCATGTTGGCGTGGGTGATGTTCCGGTTGTAGAAATCCCCGATGTAGTCGTGATAGCCCCAGGCTTGATAGCCCATGCCCTTGAGCGCATTGCCCAGGCAGAACGGCAGATAGTTGGTGCCCGCCACATTGAAGCTGGAATCCGTCTTCGTGCGGGACATATCCGGATAAAGCCCCATGCACATGGTGTATTCGCCGTTGGTGGTGACGGACTGGAACGTGCCGTAGTAATTTTCAAAGAGAATACCCGTATGGCTCAGCTTGTAGAGCGTCGGCGTCAGCTCCTCGCTGATAAACCACGGGCAGAAGCTCTCGGCGCAGATGGTGATGAGGTTATAGTCCTTAAGAAGTCCTGTGTAGTTGTTTTTGCGGGTGGGGGTTGCATTTGATAGATACTCGTCTGTGGCCTTGAGAATATCGCTGTCGGTACTGTCTGCAAGAGCCGTAAAATCGATGTTTTCGATCACGTTATAGGAGTTGCTGCTGTATGTCCGCGGAACATCGCTTATATTCAAGGACGACGGCGTGATCATAATGCTGCCGCTGCCGCTGAAGAGCATGTATCGAAGCTCCTGCGCCGTGGTGGCCAGCATACCGATTTTTTTATAACTGCTGTCGGTGGAGGTGTTCACATTGGTGAAGGTACGATAGACGGAAAAGGCGTTGTCCCGTCCAACATACATGAGTCCCGTGACCGTCAGCAGCAGTGCGAGGAGCACGGCAAAGGAGGCCATAGTCTGTTTCCAGCGCAGCCGCAGCTTCAGAGCCTGCCCCCTTCGCAGGGCAAGGCAGAGGATCACGGCAATCAGCGGCAGCAGGAGGAGCAGGATCTTCAGCAGATTTTGGCGGATCCCATAGAGAAGCTGCGAGTTGAAATTGACGACCACATTTCCACCCATGCCGATCTGGCTGACGGGCATGAAATCTCCGAAGATGCAGTGATAGACCAGCTGCACCTCGGCCAGCAGCACCTGTGCCGCGACCAGGAAAACCCCTGTGATCTGGCGCAGAACCTTTGGCAGGCTTGAGACTACCAGCGTGCAGAGTGCGCCACCCAGCAGGCCAAACAGGACAGGATATCCCGCGTACCGGTCCATCGAGCCGAATACGCACAGATGCAGGCACAGCTCCACATAAACGCCGGTCAGGCAGAACAGCAGGAGATTTTTGCGCCACGTATTCCAAAGGCCATGGCTCATGGGCACTGCCGCTTCAGCAGCAGTGCCAGCGCCTTGATTTGTATTTGTCATGGATACATCGGATGTTTTTTCTTTGAGCATATTAGTTCTCCCGTTGGGGCTTTTTTAAAAAGCTTTGTAGAATTTCAGCTGAATATGACAGATAGAGAGCTTATCTTAAAACAAATATTGAAAAAAGGCAACGGTTCCTGTAAAAAATTAGGAAAGATTTACAGGTCACGCGGAGAATTCTATGCACCAAAGTCTGTCAACCGCAGCTTTGCAGCCCGCCTCTGGGCTGCAAATAAGGACTCTGCACCTGAAAATTTTACAAGATACATACAGACACATTGCAAAAGCCGTGCTATACTGTATGGAAAATTGAGAGAACCATTGTTTCAAGGAGGTATGTGATGTGACGGAGACTGTGTTTCGCTTAAAGCGGCATTTGACTTCTTTTCAAATCATGATCCTCGGCTTTGCGGGCGTGATCCTGCTGGGGGCGCTGGTGCTGATGCTGCCTATCGCCACAGTACAGCGGGTCTGGACGCCGTTTCATGAGGCACTGTTCACCTCCACCTCCGCTGTCTGCGTGACGGGGCTGGTGGTGCAGGATACCGGCAGTTACTGGTCCGCCTTCGGTCAAACAGTCATATTGCTGCTGATCCAGATCGGCGGGCTGGGGGTGATCACCGGTGCGGTGACGTTCCTGATGCTCGCCGGACGGAACATCACGCTCAAGGAGCGCAGCGCCATGCAGGACGCCATCTCCGCCCCTGCGGTGGGCGGCATCGTGCGCCTGACGAGATTTATCCTCAAGGGGACCTTTCTGGTCGAGCTGCTGGGCGCGCTGGCGCTGCTGCCAGCCTTTTGCCGGGACTATGGACTGCGGGGCGTATGGATGTCCGTTTTCCATTCCGTTTCCGCCTTCTGCAATGCGGGCTTCGATATTCTGGGGCGGACGGATTCCCTCTACCCCTCGCTGACGGCCTATGCCGCAGACCCGCTGGTCAACATCGTGATCATGCTGCTGATCATCGTGGGCGGCATCGGCTTTCTAACGTGGGACGATGTCTGTACGCACGGTCTGCACCTGCGGCGTTACCGGATGCAGAGCAAGGTCATTCTGAGCGCGACGGCGCTTTTGATCACGATTCCGGCGTTTCTCTTTTATCTGACAGACTTTGCGGACCTCCCCGTGGGAGAGCGGATATTGGCCTCCCTTTTTCAGTCGGTCACGCCGCGGACGGCCGGCTATAACACAGTGGATCTGACGGAGATGACGGATGCCTCTCAGGCGGTCACCATTTTGCTGATGCTCACCGGCGGAGCACCCGGCTCCACGGCGGGCGGCATGAAGGTCACGACGCTGGCAGTTCTCATTGCCAACGCCGTTGCCGCCTTCCGCAGGCGGGAGGATCCGCAGCTCTTTCGCCGCAGATTGGAGACATCCACTGTCCGCAACGCTGCCGCCATTCTGCTGCTGTATCTGGGGCTGACCTTTGCGGGGGCGGCGGTCATCAGCACAGCGGAGGAGCTTCCCCTCGGTGCCTGTCTCTATGAAACAGCGTCCGCCGCCGGTACGGTGGGCCTGACGCTGGGGCTGACGCCGCAGCTGGGAGTCCTGTCGCAGAGCATTCTCATCCTGCTGATGTTTTTCGGGCGCGTCGGGGGACTGACCTTGATCTACGCCGCATTCTCCGGGCATGATCTGACTTACGCCCGCTATCCGCAGGAGAAAATTACCGTAGGCTGAAAGGAGCACACGATGAAAACGGTATTATTGATCGGACTGGGCCGCTTCGGGCGGCATCTTGCCATGCAGCTCAATGAGCTGGGCCATCAGGTGATGGCAGTGGACAAAGACGAGGAGCGCGTCAACGAGTGTATGTCCTTTGTCACCAACGCGCAGATCGGCGACAGCACCCGTGTGGACTTTCTGCGCTCGCTGGGTGTGAGCAATTACGATGTCTGCTATGTCACCATCAGCGGAAATTTTCAGAATTCGCTGGAGACGACGTCGCTGCTCAAGGAGCTGGGAGCAAAATATGTGGTATCCCGCGCCGAGCGGGATGTGCAGGCGAAATTTCTGCTGCGCAACGGCGCGGACGCGGTCGCCTACCCGGAAAAGCAGCTGGCGAAGTGGGCGGCCATCCGCTATACCTCCAACCATATTTTCAGCTACATTGAGCTGGACGAGCAGCACGCCATTATCGAGGTTGCCGTGCCGGAGGATTGGCAGGGCCGCAGCATCGGCGAGCTGGACATCCGCAGAAAATACGGCGTCAACATCCTCGGCGTGAAGCGGAACGGCAAGACCGATGTGAACATCTCACCGGAAACTGTGCTGGACGCTGATATGACGCTGCTGGTGCTGGGGGAAAACCAAGAACTTAAGAAGCACTTCCAGCTGTAAAGCAACATAGAGTCTTGCACGTATAAGGGCTTTACGCGCCGGAGAGGCATCTCAACAAAAGCGCGCAGGTTTGCGGAGGAGGATTCCGCGTTGCGCAAAAACAGCAAAAAATGAGGGAGGACGGCTCTGTCCTCCCTCATTTTTGCCCTGCGCTTTCGCCCTTCTCCGTCAGCTGTTTTTCCAGTGCGGTCTGTCTGGCCAGGATGGCATTGACCTTGTCGTAAAGATCCTCGATCATGATCTCTGTCTTGCGGTTGACCTTATAATCGTTCTCTGCACGGCGGCGGTCCTTTTCCTCCTGCCGGTTCTGGCTCATCATGATGAGCGGTGCCTGAATGGCCGCCACGCAGGGGAGCACCAGATTGAGCAGGATGAAGGGGTACGGGTCGAACGCCTTTGCCGCCAGCGGCGTGTTGACAAGCATCCACAAAATCAGCACGCCGGTGAAGGAAAAGATGAACGCCCAGCTGCCCGCATATTTGGCAATGGCGTCCGCCGCCCGCTGGCCGAGGGTGTATTTTTCCTTCTCACCCGCGGGATTTTCGGAAATTTTGCTGTCTGCCAGCAGGTCCAGCACTTCCTCGTCCGTCATATCGCGGCGGATGTCCTTGAGGACTTCTCTTAAAAGCTTACGGTTTTCTTTCATTGTGATATCATCCTTTTCTGTTTGCGAAAGGTTTGGCGTATTATCATGACGAAGGACCCGGCGTATCTCGACCTTGCTCACTGCTCCACTGCGCCGTGCCGCGAGTTCCTGTTCGGCACGGACACGATGGGGCGCGATATCTTCTCGATGATCTGGTACGGCGGGCGGCTGTCGCTGTTCATCGGCGTCGGCTCGACCCTCATTTCGACGCTGCTCGCGATCCTCTTCGGCGCGGTCAGCGGACTTGCGCCCAGATGGCTCGACGCGCTGCTGATGCGCCTGACCGAAATTCTCCTCAGCGTGCCGAACCTGCTGCTCGTCATCTTCTTGCAGGCGATCATCGGCACGCCGAGCGCGTGGAGCATCGCACTTGTCATCGGACTCACAAGCTGGACGAGTATCGCCAAGGTCGTGCGTACCGAGGTCAGGCAGCTGTGCGCGAGCGAGTACGTCATCGCGGCGAAGTGCATGGGCGGCAGCTTTTTCCACATTCTGCGGCGTCATCTCGCACCGAATTTCTTCTCGTCCATCCTCTTCATGGCGGTGATGAATGTGCGCAGCGCCATCATCGCCGAATCGACGCTCAGCTTCATGGGCCTCGGCCTGCCCATCGAGGTCGTGACCTGGGGCAGCATGCTCTCGCTCGCGGAAAAGGCGCTGATGACCGACGCGTGGTGGATCCTGCTCATCCCCGGCGCATTTCTGGTCGTGACGCTCCTTTGCGTCACGACCCTCGGCGACTACCTGCGCAGCCGCACGAGCAGAAAAGAAAGCAACCTGTAAATAGCAAAAAGAAGGCACAGCCAAACGGCTGTGCCTTTCTTTCTATTTATGGAGTTTACTGCGCATTCAGGATGTGCATGAACTCTTCGCCCGTGATGGTCTCCTTCTCGTAGAGGTACTGCGCCAGCTCATCGAGCTTCGCGCGGTTCTCGGTGAGGATGTTCACAGCCTTTTCGTGCTGCGCTTTTACCAGCTCCACGACGCGCTGGTCGATCTTCGTCTGCGTCTCGGCAGAGCAAGCGAGCGATGCGTCGCCGCCGAGGTACTGATTGTTGACCGTCTCAAGCGCGACCATGTCGAAATCGTCGCTCATGCCGTAGCGCGTGATCATCGCGCGGGCGAGCTTCGTCGCCTGCTCAATATCGTTCGACGCGCCGGTCGTGACGGAGTGGAACACGACCTCCTCCGCGGCGCGGCCGCCGGTCAGCGTGGCGATCTTGTTCTCCATCTCGGTTTTGCTCATGAGATAATGGTTGCCCTCTTCGATCTGCATCGTGTAGCCCAGCGCGCCCGAGGTGCGCGGCACAATGGTGATCTTCTGCACGGGGGCGGAGTGCGTCTGCATCGCCGCCACGAGCGCGTGGCCGATCTCGTGGTAGGAGACGATCTTCTTCTCCTCGTCGGTCATGATGGCGTTCTTCTTCTGGTAGCCCGCGATGACGACCTCGATGCTTTCCTCTAAGTCTGCCTGCGTGGCAAAGCGGCGGCCGTCGCGCACGGCGCGCAGCGCCGCTTCGTTCACAATGTTGGCAAGCTCCGCGCCGGAAGCGCCGGAGGCCATGCGCGCGATCTTGTTGAAGTCGACGTCCTCGGCGACCTTGATCTTCTTCGCGTGGACCTGCAAGATAGCCTCGCGTCCCTTGAGGTCGGGCAGCTCGACCGGCACGCGGCGGTCGAAGCGGCCCGGGCGCGTGAGCGCGGGGTCGAGGGATTCGGGGCGGTTCGTGGCGGCGAGGATGATGACGCCGTTGTTGCCCTCAAAGCCGTCCATTTCGGTGAGCAGTTGGTTCAAGGTCTGCTCGCGCTCGTCGTTGCCGCCGTACTGGCCGCCGCTGCGCTTCTGGCCGATGGCGTCGATCTCGTCGATGAAGACGATGCAGGGGGCCTTTTCCTTGGCCTGCTTGAAGAGGTCGCGCACCTTGCTCGCGCCCATGCCGACGAACATTTCGACAAATTCAGAGCCCGACATCGAGAAGAACGGCACGTTTGCCTCGCCGGCGACCGCCTTGGCGAGCATCGTTTTACCGGTTCCCGGAGGGCCGACGAGCAGGATGCCCTTGGGCATCGACGCGCCGATCTCCTGATACTTGCTGGGGTCGTGCAGGTAGTTGACGACCTCGGTGAGGTTCTCCTTGGCCTCGTCCTCGCCCGCGACATCGTCAAACTTGATGCCCTCGGCGGACTTGACGTACACCTTGGCGTTGGACTTGCCCATGTTGAACATCATGGAGTTGCCACCGCCGCCCATCTTCTCCATCATCTTGCGCGACATATACTGTCCCAGCGCGACAAAGATGATGATGGGCAGCACCCAGGCGAGAATGCTGACGAGTGTGGATGTCTGCTCGATCTCCTCACCCGTGGTGGAGACGCCCGCGTCCAGCAGGCGCTGCACCAAACCGTCGTCAGGCACCATCGCCGTCTTGTAGACGGTCTTTTCATCGCTGCTGGTGAAGAGAATGCGGTTGGACTGCTCCTGGATCTCGACCCGGCCGACCTCGCCCTGCTCTGTCATGGTGACGAAAGTGTTGTAGTCGACGTCCTTGATCTGGTGCTCAGAGATCCACGGCATGGCGATGAAGTTGAAGAGCATCACAAGCAGCATCGCGACAAAGTAATAGTACAGCAGCGGCTTTTTCGGGGACTTGACTTCGTTCATGAAAATGCGTTCCTCCAATCATTGAAATTTCCGGCAGGAAGTGCATACAAACGGGAAAAACTGAATGTAGCAAAAAGCCGGAGTTTTTGCTACGCTGAAAGAAGAGACGGGCGGTCGAAACCGCCCGGAACTTAGATTAGTTTGGAGTATAACACGGGAAAATATCCCTGTCCAGTACCCAAGATAAGAGTTTACAGTTTGGCTACAAGGAGGTCACAGTTATGAAAAAAGCGGCAAAGGCGGCTATATTCGTCACGGCTGCGGCGGCACTCTACGGCGCGGCGGCCTACGGCGTGACGAGAACGCTCATGGACGTCGCGATGAAGCGCGAAGCGCCCAAGGCGCTCAAAAATAAGGGCAGCGCCCAGCTCACGGGCGAAAAGCGCGACGAGCCCTACCGTGAGGCGCAGCGCGCCGCCGCGAAAAAGCTTGCGTCTTCGGAAACGGAGACAGTGCTGCTCGAAAACCGCGAGGGCTTGACGCTCGTGGGCCATCTTCGTGAATGCGAAAAGGCCAAGCGCCTTGTGATCGCGTTTCACGGCTGGCGCTCAGCGTGGTACCGCGATTTTGGCCTGCTCGCGGACTTTTTAAGCCGCGAGCAGTGCAGCGTGCTCTATGTGGAGCAGCGCGCGCAGAACGAGAGCGAGGGCGACTACATCGGCTTCGGCCTGACCGAGCGCTACGACTGCGTCGACTGGGCAAACTGGGCAGCCGAACGCTTCCCCGGCCTGCCTGTTTACCTTATGGGCGTGTCGCTCGGCGGGGCGACGGTGCTCATGGCCGCAGGCGATATTCTCCCCGCCGCGGTGCACGGCGTGATCGCCGACTCGGCCTACACCTCGCCGCGTGCGATCTGGCAGCACGTGATGGGGAAGAACCTGCATCTTCCTGTCCGCGCAGCAACCGTCATCGCCGATCTTCTGTGCCGGAAGAGACTGAACGCCTCGTCCGGCAGCTACTCCACCGTCGAGGCGCTCAAAAATACCGATGTTCCGATTTTACTGATCCACGGCGAGGACGACCACTTCGTCCCGCTCAAAATGGCGTTTGAAAACCGCGACGCCTGCGCCGCGCCCTGCAAGCTGCTCGTCGTGCCCGGTGCGGATCACGCGATGAGCTATTATATGGGCCGCGGCGCATACGAGGCCGCCGTGCGCGCCTTCTGGGAGCATTTTGACAAGTGAGGGAATCCCTCACTTGTCCGCTTCTTCCGTTTCAAGGCCCGCAAAGCGTCTGGACGGGCGGTAGATCAGCACGGCGCAGAGGATCAGCACCGCCGTCGCGCCAAGGCTGATGGGATAGACCCACATGACGGTCTGGAACGTCATGCTCGTCGGGAAGACGAACTTGACCCACGCGATGCGGATACCGCACACGCCGAGCATCGTCAAAAGCGCGGGCGCGAGCGAAATGCCGAAGCCGCGCAGATACCCGGAGAGTATTTCGTAGATCAGGCAGAAAACATACGCCGGCAGGATCGTCGCAAGGCGAATATAGCCGATGGCAATGACCTCGGGATCGCTGTTGAAAATGGCGAGCAGCGACCTTGCGCTCAGCAGCAGGACAACGACCGAGACAAATGTCGCGATGGCTCCCTCCAAAAAGCTGAGCTGCATCGTCTTCTTGCAGCGCTTGATCTGCCCTGCGCCGTAGTTCTGGCCGACAAAGGTCGTGCAGGCCTGCGAAAACGAGTTGAGCACGTCGTAGGCGAGAATTTCCACATTGAACGCCGCGCTCGACGCCGCGATCGCCACCGTGCCGAGGGTGTTGATGGCCGACTGGATGACGATGTTGGCGAACGAGAACACCGCGCTCTGCACGCCCGCGGGAAGGCCGATGCTCAAAATGCGCTTCAAGCTCGCGCCGTCGATGCGCAGCGCTTTGCGCTCCACGCGCACGCATTTATCCGTGCGCGTCAGGCGGACGTAGAGCAGTGCCGCGCTCACGGCGTTGGCCGCCACCGTGGCGATGGCGACGCCGTTGACCGTCATATGCAGCACAATGACGAAAAAGAGGTTCAGCAGCACGTTCAGCACACCGGAGATCGCGAGCGCCGCGAGCGGCACTTTCGTGTCGCCGATGCTGCGGAAGATCGCGGCCTCAAAGTTGTAGAGCAATATCACCGGCATGCCGAGAAGATAAATGCGCAGATACAAAAGCGCATACGGGAACACATCCTCCGGCACATTGAGAATACTCAAAAGCGGCGAGGCGATGAGCTGACCAAGCAGCGCGACCGCCGCGCCGCCGCACACAGCGAACACGATGGCCGTGTGCACCGCGCGCTTGACGGCATTGTCGTCGCGGCAGCCGATGGCGTTCGCGATGACGACGTTCGCGCCGAGCGCGATGCCGATGAAAAGGTTGACGATGAGGCCGATGATCGGGCCGTTTGCGCCCACCGCCGCGACGGCGACTGTGCGCGCATCGCCCGTGAAGTTGCCGACGATGGCAACGTCCGAGGCGTGGAAGAGCTGCTCCAAGATCGCCGTGGCCGCGACCGGCAGGGCAAAGAGCGGCAGCTTATTCCAGATGGAGCCGTGCAGCATGTCGATCTCATGCTTTTTGACTGTAGTTCCCATGATCTCTCTCATTTCTTTCTGTTTTCCGCTTGACCGAGCATCAGTATAGTGCCGCCGCGGCAAAATGGCAAATGTTTTTTGCGTGACCGCCCTGTCAGCATTGACAGGACGGTCGTTTCGCTGTAATATAAGGCCCGCTGACGGCAAATTTCCCAAAAATATGAGGATTTTTTATGGATTATTACCTTTTGACCGATCTGGCCGCGCGCGTCGGCTATCATCTGGCGCTCAGCGGGGCGGAGACGTTCCGCGTCGAAGAGACGATACGCCGCATCATCGGCGCCTACGGCATTGAATGCGAGGCCTTTTCCATCCCCAACTGCGTGATGGTCAGCCTCGAGGCGGCCAACGGCAAGCCTTTGATGGTGATGAAGCGCGTCGGCTTTCACGGCAATGACCTCGAGTCGGTGGAAAAGCTCAACGCGCTCTCGCGCCGCATCTGCGCCGAAACGCCTGACCCGAGCGTCGCCGCGCAGTGGCTCGACGAAACGCTCAAGGGGCGGCGGCACTACTCGGTGCCCGTTTATTACCTGGGCAATTTCTGCGCCGCGGCGGGCTTTTGCCCGGTGTTTGGCGGCACGCTGCGCGACAGCCTGTTCGCGGGCCTTCTTGGCCTCATCATCGGCTTTGTCTCGCGCCAGATGGACAGGCGCGAGACGAACCCGTTTTTCAGCACCATCGTCGAGGCGTTCGCCATGGCGGTGCCGGCGTATCTCGCCGCGGGCTTCCATCTGGTCGACTATATCGACTTTGTCATCATCGGCACCTTAATGATCTTGGTCCCCGGCCTTCTCATCACGACCTCCATGCGCGACATCATTTACGGCGATACGAACTCCGGCATCAACCGCATCGTGCAGGTGCTTCTCTCGGCGTTCGCCATCGCGCTCGGCACGGCGGCGGCATGGCGCGTCACGTCCGGCGTATACGGGCTGACGGTCGCGTCCGGCTCAGCGAGCTATCCCGCCTGGGCACAGGCTGTGATGATCTTCGTCGCCTGTACGGGCTTTTTCATCCTCTTCAATGTGCACGACTGGGGCAGCATTCTCTGCGCGCTCGGCGGCGTGTTCACATGGATGACGTACCTGCTCTGCCGTGATCTGGGCATGAGCATTTACAGCATGAATTTCTTCGCCGCCGTCGTCTCGGCACTGTATTCTGAGCTTATGGCGCGCTCGCGCAAATACCCCGTCACGTCGTACCTCGTCATCTCGCTCCTGCCGCTGGTGCCGGGCGCGGGCATTTACTACACGATGAGCCTCGGCCTGGGCGGCGATGTGCAGGCCGCGGTGCACAAAGGACTTGAGACCGCGGGCGTCGCGGGCAGTATCGCCGTGGCGATCCTGCTGGTGTCCACGATCTTCCGCCTCGTCACCGCGCAGAACGGGAAAAGCAGAAAGTAGTGTTCGAAAAGTAAAAACTGCCGCCCGTTTGGGCGGCAGTTTTTTATTGCAGTGCGTCAATGTAAGCGTTCAGCGCGGCAAAATCGCCGCGGGGATAGGCGTTCAGGTCGCGGTTTTTCGCGTTGATGAGACAGTCGGTCAAAAGAAAGACATCCATCCCGACCTCGCGCGCGGCCATGTCCTCGGTCGCGTCGTTGCCGACCATCAGGCACTCCTCCGGCTTGACGCCGAGCGTGCGCGCGACCTCGAGGTAGTAAGCAGGATTCGGCTTGCAGAAGGTCGAGTCCTCGTAGGTCGTGTAAATTTCAAAATCCTCCGGCACAAGGCCCGCCCAGCGGATGCGGTTCTCCGTCGCCATGTGGGGAAAGATCGGATTCGTCGCCAGCGCAACGCGGTAGCCGCACTCTTTGAGCTTATGGACCGTCTCCACCGACGCGGGATTAAAGCCGCAGATGTCGCGCGTGGCGTTGAACTCATTGGCGTAGAAATCCTCGAAAAGGCCCTGGTCGCTTTGGCACTTTTCCTCGCCGTAGATCGCCGCGAACTTCTTCCAGAAGGCCTGCTCGTTCGTGCAGCTGCCGTCGTTTTTGACCATGGCCGCCGTGCCCGCCCAAATGGCGTCGACGAGGGATTTGGGCTCGTAGCCGTAGGGCGCGAGCTTTTTGGCGAGAAACTTAAAGTATCCGGTCGTGAACGCCTCCTGATCCATCGGCAGCAGCGTCCCGTCCAGGTCGAATAAAATGGTCGTGATGTTCAATGCGCTTCTCCTGTTCATGTAAAGTAAGTCCATCATAGCCGTTTTTGAGGAGAATGGCAAGAGCCTGGGCAAAGATGCCCGCTCACTCGCCGCGCTCTTTCAAAAGGTCGATGATCTTCTGAAGGCCGAGAAACGCCATGCCGGTCAAAAATGCGGGAGCCCAGCATCGCAGCGCGTCGGAAAACACGAAATGCCACGAGATGGTGTTCGGCCCCGACGCATAGCCTTGACTGCCGGCGGACAGGCCGAGCAGGAACCCCACGATCCAAATGACGACCGTGAGCTTGCCGAAAAAGTCGTCGTCCACAAGGCGGCTCACGCCGCCGCTCCTACGCTTTTGATTCGGGTAAAGCAGCTCGTTCGGATCGGTCGCGAGTGCGTCGCTGATGCGCACCAGCATGTCAAGGTCCGGGTAGGAATTGCCGCGCTCCCAGCTTGAAACGGTCTGGCGGGCGACGGAGAGCTTTTCCGCGAGCGCGTCCTGCGAAAGACCTGCCCTTTTCCGCAGCCGCCGCAGGTTGGAACTGAAATCAGACATAGATCGACCTCCCTTGCTGCTCACATCATAGCAAAAAAGCCACGAGCAGACAAGCAAAGGTTCTTTGCGGGCGGCGTAGAATGAAAAGCCTCGTAGAGTTTCGTGCCGCGCACGGCACGAAATGAATTCAAATTCGTTTTCTGCCGCGACAGAAGGTGAATTGCCGCAGAGCGGCAAGAAAAGCTGCCCTGAGGTATTTATTTGCCCCGAGTATTTTAATTTCTAACGGAATCCAAAAAAAGAGACAGCTTAAAGCCATCTCTTTTTTGGTGCCTCGTCGGGGATTCGAACCCCGAATCACTCGTTTTGCATCGTTTGGCAACACGTCATAAAGTATTTATATTACTGACTTTTTTGAAATCTTTGCTTTGTATCGTCGAGTAAAATAGTTGAACTTTTAGTAATGGAGTTGAATTTTTGTTGAATTATCGGGCGGTTCTATCCCGTGGCTGTTTGCCGCAATCTTACTCCGCCATGTCTGTATTCTTTTCAAGCGTATGTTGGAAACTCTATCACCACTGGTGTGCATCTCTTACCACCGCCATCGCATCTGTAAGCGCAGCCTTTACCTCCGAAAGCGTCATCCCGTGCAGGATGCAGCCCGCTGCTTCTGCGTGGCCGCCGCCCGCGAAGACCTTGCAGAGATCGGCAGCGTTGAGCCATTCTGTAGTGCGGACACTGGCCTTCCAGTCCTCGCCGTTCTCCTGCTGCCTGAGCGTAATGGCACAGTCCACGCCCTCAATCTGTGAGCCGAGCGCGGCTACGTTATCCAGATCGTCCTCGTCCAGATGGAGGCGGTCGATCATGGCGCGTGAGATCGCGAGGAACACGATGTGATCGTCGTTGAAAAAATCCAAGCTCCGCAGGAGCTCACCTTCCATTGCAATGCGCCGTTTCGACTTAGTGCGGAAGTGGCGCTTATTTGCTGCCCGATAGTCAATGCCAGTAGCAATCAGCTCCGCAGCGACGCGGTGCGTCTCCTCCGTTGTATTGGAGAAGGCGAAGCAGCCCGTATCCGTGGCAACGGCCACGTAGAGCGGGAGAGCAACCTCCGGCGTGAGCTGGCCGAGGGCAACGGCAATTTCATAGATGATCTCGCCGCAGGCAGCGCGCTCGGGGTAGACGCAGCGGCGCGGACTGAACTGCCCGCCGTTGATGTGGTGGTCAATGGCGAGGTCCACACGGCCGCGGTAGGGCTCTGCATTGTCGGTAAACATGCTCTCAGACGCGAGGTCCACCGTGACGACGGTGTCCGGCTCATAGCCTTCTTCGGTCCACAGGCCCACCATATAGGGCGCGTACCCTGCAGAGGTCCGGTCATTGGGAAGAACGGCGGCGGTCTTTCCGAGACCGCGCAGGATGCGGCACAGGGCCGCGCCGCAGCCGAGCGTATCGCCGTCAGGACGAATGTGCGTCAGGATCAGGAAGTTGTCGCGGGAACGCAGGAACGCGGCGGCCTCCTGCGGCGTGCGCATAGAGCTATTCATACAGTTACCTCCTCTTTCTTCGGCCTCTTATATTTCTCAGCGACGGTCCACGGCGCAGCCATCCAATCCCAGACGCCTACGGCGGGCATCCGCTTGAGCGGGAGCGGAAACGTGTCGCCGATCACACCGGCGAGCTCATCGGGCGAGCAGGCGGTGAGGCGATACCTCTTTTCACGCAACGGCGGGGACTGGGTGAGAACGATTGCGGTCTTCCGGCGCATCCCGGCAGAGCCCGTGTGCCAGCGCCGGAGACGGCGGGCGTACTTTCTGGCCTGCCGCTCGCAGCCGGGGTAGAGGGCGTCGCGGTCCTTAAATTCGAGGATTAGAACGGTGTCTTTGCTGAGCAGCACCGCATCTGCGCGGATGCCGGTGTCGTCGACCGGCGGCGCGGTATCGTCCGGCCTGCGCTGCGGGAGCACATACTCGAAGATGATCTGGAGCTTCCCGTACTCCGCGGGGAGTTCGTGGAACGCAGATGCGAGGGCAGCGTAGCAGTTCCACCACGCCCTCGACTGCTCGGGCTTGAGAGGGAAGGGCGACACCCGCTTGAAGCGCGAGGTCATCGTGCGTTCCCACTCGGTTTCGCCGAGGGCAAGCAATTTGTCCACTGTGCTGTGGTAGCAGCACTTACCGATGTAGCTCATACAAACCTCCTCGTTCGGTTCTGTGAGCCCCATTATACGAACCACGGACACCTTGTCAAACTTTCGTTCTTTCTTATTTATTCTTTCTTCCTTTGTAGTTTCTCCCTTTTTTCGTTACTCGTCTTTGCTCTTGTCCGCGCTCTCGCCCTTGTGTAGGACGTTCCGGCGATACAGACTCTCCGGGAGCGAGTGCACCGCGCCGTCCGGGTCCACGATCGTCACCCACGTTTCTTTCCCGTACTCCTCCGTAAACGCCTTCGCCGCGGCTCTCTGCTTCGCCCGCTCCTCTTTGCGCTCCTGCTCGGTCATCTCCGACCATGCCTTCCACTCCATACTCGGCGCTCCTCTCATTATTCGGCACAGCCTCGCGCTGTACGTATCATAGCGTCATGCAGCGTACCTCTCAACGTGTCTTATAACGCTTTCAATTTTTGAAAATTTCTCGATCCCATATTATATAGGGTACCCTCTCCTTCGCGACCGGGGGGTAGGGGCGGGGGCTTGTAGGCTTGCCTTGGCATGTGCTGTGCGTTCCAAAGAGTCAGCATTGTTCCCTTCCTGCACGTGCTATCGCTGTGCACAGCGTAGTGGGCGCATCCGTCCCTCTCTCGCGTGCAGCGGCGCGCCTGTTTTAATAGGTATCGCCCGCGTGTACATTGTAGCTTCAATAAGCCATAAAGTCATCTCTACGGCTCATTGCGTTTATTCTTTTTGATGCTTACGCATGAAGTCATCTATTGCAGAAATAAAAACGGCGTTTGGCGTCGTCCCCGCCTCTTTACACACCGTTCTAAACGCGTCCGCCTTTTCACGCTTCACTTTGCAGCCGAGGACAGCCATATTATTTGCGTCCCACTTATTTCGAGCCTTTTTCTGAACATCTGATACCATTTAAATCACCTCTTTCATAATGTATCACAGATATAGACGGTTAAACAGTAGAGATTTTGCACAAATATACGGTTAAACTTTTGGCAATATTCCGATATTGCAAATACGGTTTAACCGTAGTATGATTAAGTTAGTTCAAGGGAGCGCCGAGCCGCAGACAGCACGGGCGGCGAACCGGAGACCGGTACACGGGTGAACGGCAGCGAGCGACAGTAAAAGTCCCGATCTTCTCCGGCGGCGCACACCACGAACAAATTATATGGAGGTATACAGCATGAGCAACATTGAAATTCAAAGCAAGGTCAACGACCTGCGCGAGCTCCGCCGCATGGCGGACGAGCTGCAAAGCGAGATCGACGCGATCACAGACGCCATCAAGGGACACATGGACGCGACCGGCGCGGACGAGCTCACCGGCGCGGACTACAAGATTACATGGAAGGCCGTCACTTCCTCCCGCATTGATACCGCCGCGCTGAAAAAGGCCCTCCCTGATGTGGTGGAGCGGTTCAGCAAGACCACCACGGCGCGCCGTTTCGTACTCGCATGAAAACGGCCCCTTGCATCAACGCCGACCAAAGCCAGATGCAAGAGGCCACAACAGCACCGCACAGGGGCGGGCAAATACAGTTTACCACAGCCCGCCCCTTACCGTCAACAGGAAGGAGCGCTTCATGAATAACGTTTATCAGATCGTCACAGACCGCATCATTGCAGAGCTGGAAAAGGGCGTCATTCCATGGAGAAAACCGTGGACGGGCATTCGCTCCGGCGCGTACAGCCACAGCACCGGAAGGCCGTACAGCCTGCTCAATCAAATACTCCTCGGCAAGTCCGGCGAGTACATCACCTTTTCACAGATCAAGGCCGAAGGCGGCACGATCCGCAAGGGTGAGAAAGCGTCCGTGGTCGTATTCTGGAAGATGCAGAAGGCAAAAGAAACCGACCCCGACACAGGCGAAGAGCACGAAAAGCTGTACCCCATCCTCCGCTACTTCAACGTGTTCCACATCGACCAGTGCGAGGGAATCACACCGAAGTACAAGCCCGAAGAACTCCCGACGGCAGATCCCATCGAAGCCGCCGAGGAGGTCGGCGCTGACTACATCGCCCGCGAGGGTGTGAAGCTGGAACACATCGCAGGAGATCGCGCCTGTTATTCTCCCAACGCCGACCGCGTGACTATGCCGCTGCGTGAGCAGTTTACAGAGCCCGCCGAGTATTACAGTATACTCTTTCACGAACTCGGCCACAGCACGGGCCACGCCTCACGGCTCAACCGCCTTACTTCGTCAGCCAACGCCGCCTTCGGCTCGGATGACTACGGCAGAGAAGAACTTGTTGCAGAGCTCACGGCTGCTTGTGTCCTGAATACCTGCGGCATTGAAACGCCGCGATCATTCAGGAACAGCGCGAGCTATATTGACAACTGGCTCAGAGCTATCCGCGGAGATAATCGCCTGATTATCAGCGCGGCAGGCAAAGCGGAAAAAGCGGTCTCCCTCATCATGGGAGACCGCCCGCAGGAGGCGTATGTATGACCTCACTGCACTATTTTCTTACGATTCTTGGCGCTATCTACCTCGGCAAGATCCTTTACCGCTTCATCGAAATCATTGACCACATCTAAAAGGAGCTGCACACATGTTCACCTACGAGGAATTCAAGTCCCGCACCAACTGGAAAATGAGCTACGCCGAGTACGTCGCCTGCTGCTGCGAACGCTGCCGCCGCGAGGGCTGCCCGCACCGTGACGCCTTCCGGCGCGTTCCCTTCGTAGATGGCGGCCTCGCCCTCTGCCCGAACCTGAAGGAGGCGCGCAGATGAAATACTACGCCAGCTACAAGCCCGAGACGGGCAAAACCCACATCGTCGCCTACGACGAGGCAAAGCGCGGCGCGCCGCGGATCGTCAACGACCACACGACGTTCCTCTACCATAACTCGATCATCGTCAGCCGTGTCTATGACACGGTCGCCGACGCGCTGCTCGGCAGCCTCGGCAGGTACAGCAACCGCCCCGTCATTCTGCCGGATGGCCGCCAGACGACGCCGGACCGGTTCTTTGGAACCGCCCGCCCCGGGGACGTGTTCGTCCCGTGGTCCGATGTGAAGGGCGCGCGCTGGCCCGGCGATCCCATCAACCAGAACTGAAAGGAGGTAGAAGCATGACAAGAAATGAGCAAAATGCGTTGAGTGTGCTGGAGGAAGTGTCACGCGATCTCACCGATGCCTGTCACAGCTTGTGCGCCCTGTGCGGGCTGCTTGACCGTTTGGAAGCGACTTTCAGCTTCACCCTCACCGCCGCGCGTGAAGAAGCCGGTTCACACAGTGAAATAGAGGGCTCTTACTGGTGGATGCAGAACCATTATGACGAAGTCGGTACTGCCGTCCTCGCGGCAAATGTGCTGTCCGGATATCTCGTGCGTCAGTTAGATGGCATAGGCGGAAAAGCGTTACCCGTGATTGAAAGCATAGAGCGTGAGAAAAGCCGCGCATCAAAAATAGGCCCGCTTGGCGCGCAAGGTACACATCCCGCCTGACGATGGCTCGCCGGTCACGAGCCGAAACGCCCTCACGCAGGGCGTCGCGGGAAACCGCAAGAGCTCTTATTTCAGGGCAAAGGAGGTGATCGTCGCATGAGTAACAGCCACAGTGAACGCAAAGCATACACCTACCAAGTGCTTGCAGAACACTGGGATTGCAGCGTAGACCTAATCTACAAAATGGTACGCCGCGGGGAGATCAAGACTTTTCGCATTGGCCGCGCAACGCGCATCAGCGCGTTAGAGGTCGATCGTATCGAAACGCAGGACCACCACAAATAAAGTACCCAACCATCTTAGCATAGTAGGCTGCGCTATCGGCCATACGGGCAGGAGATCATGTATCGTGACAACTGTTGACCTCAATCTTATTCGCTCTATACTATTTGAGTTCTTGGCTCACGGCTTATGCAGCAAGGACATAGAAGATATACTCGCAGAAATGGGGTGCGCAAAAATCTCACAAGTCCCGACGGAAAAATATAGTGTTTTGCTTCGGGCGGCATGGGCTCGCGTTCCGGGGACAGAATTGAAATAATTGAGGCGGGGACGCGGCGTTAAACCGCGTCCTCTCTGTTTCTTTCCCATCTTTTCCGCAGGCCGTCCCGTCGGATAACAGCTCGTTCCACGGAAGAGCCGGACGCCTCAAAAGACCGGTATCCCGTACCTCCGTAAAAGTCTGTCCGCTCATCAAGAAACTGCAACAGTTCTCTGGTAAATCGGCTGCGCCGAAGATCGTCTATCCCCCGTCGCACAGCCGCGCCGACGTTTTGTACACTAACGCCGTGCTCTGCTGCGATCTCCGTATTCGTCTTACCTCTCCAGTACAGCGCCCGAAGAATATCGGCGTGCTTCGGTGTGAGACCATCAATCGCCCTATCAAGAACACCATGCAACTGCTCTGTATATATCTGCTGCTCCGCCTCGCCGTATTGGTCGCACGGATCTGCGATCATGTCGAGATAGGTTTCTTCGCTATCCTCCCCGGCGGCGATCGACGTGTCAAGGCTATTGCAGTCATTCAAAGGGTCGCGCTTTGAGGTGCGATAACCCCCGGCGTCTGCAAATGCTTGGCGAAGAGCAAAGGAAAGGTAATGCAGAAAGGGGCCGCGCTCGGGATCGTATGCTTTCGCAGCCTGCATCATAGCTATGTAGCCCTGCTGCGTCAGGTCCTCGGTCGTCACACCGCCGCCTCCACCCGATAGAATAATTGCACGGCGCGCCATCAGCTGAACAAAGCCGCAAACCTGCTCCCATAGCTGAAGCTGCAAGTCGTCGCGCCCCTGCGCTACTGCTACGGCGAGTTCCTCATTCGTCATAGTAGAGTCCCCTTCCGTCAGCCGTTCGGCTTCTCGTGTGCAGGCAACGTACCGCCGTCGTTCTCATCGTCAACGCCGTCAGCAAGACGCTCGAGTTCTTCATCAGAGTAGCCCGACAGGTCAAGAGACTTTACAGGTTTTGAACCCACTGAGAAATTATAGTTCTCTGTGGGTTTTTCACCCAGCGTGTCACGAACAAAGCGCGCCGCCTCAACATCACCACGCGCCGCACGGTTGATCATTGCAAACGGAATCGCGTTTTCATTCGTCGGTTCAATGCCGGCCGTGGCAAGCATCCCGCGCAGAGTTTCATCTGACACGTCGCAGGTCATAATGTTATTCATAACCTCTCGCATTGCCTTACGACGCCGACGGGAGATCACTGAGGCTGCGGCTCCCTTCTGCCCGATCTCCCGCGCCTTCTCCGAGGTTAAACCGCCTTTCTGATTTTGAATCAGATTTGCCGTGCCATCATACCTTGCCATTCAATCCTTCCTTTCTTTTCTGTGTAGCAGCGGGGTAGCAGTATGGTAGCAGTAAAAAGAAACGCTGCTACCCGCCTCTTCCCTTTGCTGACAAGGGTTTCAAGGCTGTTGTAGCAGATGTAGCAGCTTTCCGCAGTTCCTACTATGTAAGTGTATTCTCTTCTTTTTTCTTTCCATATTCTCTCTCTTCTTTTCATTTTATCTTCTTCATGCAAGAATATAGAAATACTGCTACATCTGCTACCAGTAGCCCGCAAAGCCTTGCTATTGAAGGCTTTTTCAGGGTAGCAGCAGAGAAAAATGCTGCTACCCTGCTGCTACCAACTGCTACCTCTTTTAACGTATCTTTCGTCGAAGGCAGCGGCGCGTAGAGAGGATAGCTCCAGCCGCGTACTGTCGCCCTTTTTTACATGTATCACACAATGAGGCGGCAAAAGCCGCCTCATGCCGTTTCTGTGGTTTCCATATCCACAAAGCAATCGTAGTCGTCTGCGTACTCAGTCTTTGCCTCACGCCGAAGGGTAATACCTCTGTAGTAGCTCTGTCCCTTTTGGCGGACAATGAGATCGTCCGTACTAAGCTTCAGATGCATAGCCAAAGCCTTCCGAAAGTCAGTTTGTGACTTTGCATAGCCGTTACGGGTGTTTTGGCGACACCACGCCTGATAAACCCTGTAAACCCTCCCGGTAGTGCAGAATGGGTTGAGCTTCTCCCCCGGCATCGTATGCCGCATACACTCATCAAAGAAACTGAGCGCAGAGTCATTCTCCACTTGATACCGCTGGCGCTCGGTCAAGACTGATTCAGGTATGTCATAACAGTATCCATTGCGGATTACACGCTTTAGGGCCTGCACAGCCTGATAGACGATGCCCTCCCTCTCTGCGTACATTCTGTCAACAAGGAGCGCGTCGCGTTCCTCCTCTGGGACAACATTTGAGCAGCGGACGGGTACGATTCTCTCGTACACCCACGGGCCGTTGTCTCCGCCGAAGCAAGGCAATTCGTTGGCACAGAACCACAAAACACCTTGGTAGGTGTAAGAAAAGGCAGGTTGCCCCTTAAACTCAACCATTACCGGGTCGCCCGCAGAAACCGTCTTAAACACGCGCAGCTCACGCACCGTTGCATAGCGCATATCCGGCGAGCCAACCAATCTTTTACCGTAGAGATTGCTCGTACCGAACCGCGCCTCAAGATCGGCAAGGTCTGCACTTGAGCAGAGCCGATCGCCGAGAAGTCGCGTCAACAGGATGCGAAGCTGTGACTTACCTGTGTTACCGGGTCCGAAGAGAAACAGGGCCTTTTTCATTCTGCATCCGGGGACGTTTGAAAGGGCTACACCCATGAACTCCAACAGCAGCTGTTTCACTTCGTTGTTTCCGCTTGTCAATTTGTGCATATAGGCATCGAACACAGGAGTCTCCGGTTCCTTGTCAATCCAATCACACGGAACCTGAACTGTCGAGAGAATGTCAGGACTGTGCGGAAGGAGCGCCATGTCAGACAGCCGAAGAACACCGTTTTGAAAGTTGATGAGGTCCTTGTCCGCATCAAGAGAGGTCTGCTTCTCGTAGTTTGTGTCTGTCATCAGCTGGTGATATGCTTCCATTACCGGCGGCATGGAAACAAGGGGCTTGGAGTAGTCTCGGATAAACTCCTTGATCTTGCCTTGGAACATTTCCGGCGCACACTGCTGGTACACGCCGCGGTCGTACACGAAGACACGCTGCGCCTCCGTAGCAGTATCGCGCACAAGACGGTAATGCAGATTACGCCGCACATATTCAGCAAGGCGTGTTGCATCCACCTTCAGCTGCCCCCTCGATCCCTTTATAACGAAGGGCGGAGCCTTCTCAGCAGTGTTCTCGTCGGTGGCCTCCGCCATATCGCCGAAGTCCGCGTCAAACTGTTCGTTGTCCTCCCGCAGTTTTTGCTCGGTAACAGCTTCGAGATTGTCCATCCACTCCACCATTGCCTTGTAACTCGGACGTTGTGTCGGCGTTGCATCATCCTCGCTCTTGTCCTTGTCCATGCCGCCGAACTTGTGAATGCGGACAAGATCAAAGGCGTTGCGTGTACGCCCGCCTGCGGGATCGGTGGAATGGAAGCTATAGAAGCCGTTTCCGCTATCTACGACCACTGCGCCACCTGAGGTACTGCCTGCAAGGTAGGTATACCTTCCGTGCGTCGCGGTTTCCTCGTAGATATCGGGGAGAAATTCGGCAATGGCTGCCTCAACGTCGTATGTGCGGCAGAAAAGGCCGACAGCGCCCTTTTTGATTGTCGGGTCCTCAACCTTTCCCTTTGGCCCGATGGTCTGTGTCAGCTCGCGAGAACTAACAGGCCAGAGGCCTGCATCCTTCCACGCCTCATGGGGACCATAGGTCGCGAGAACGGCGTCCACATCGAGCGGAGCACCTGCCTGCCGTAGCAACTCATACGGTGCATCCTGCGGCACGGTGGGGTAGTAGAAAAGACGGTTGATGTCATACGTGGAGCCGTCCATTGTCTCGATCCCGATCCACTCCGCGACACGACGGGCAACGGCGGGATATTCCTCCGGTGTCATCTGACGCGAGGCGGGGAGCACCCAGCGCAAGCGCGGCTTCGCCGGTGTACTCTTGTGTGTGGGGTACGCGACCACGGCGAAGCCGTCGTAAAGGCAAGTAAAATTGCCCCAATCATTCTCAGTGGCGTAGTCCGCGTCAAGTGTCACCATTGTTCGGCAGACGACATTCTCTTTGGTGCGTCGTCCGCCGCGGAGCTGTCCGCCGACAAAGCCGCCAGCCTGCGATTTAATGGCGCTCTGCTCACTCTTGGACATCTTGGTGTACTCTGCCATGGTCTCGGGGGTGCGGCGGAACTTCTGCTCTAACGTGGCAACAAAGTCCGACCAACTCATATCGTGGTTACGCCAGTTTGTGGCGTTGGTCCTGTTTGCCTCAGCTATTATCATGCCTCGACGCCTCCTCTGAGCCGACGGCGTCTTGCAAGCTCTTCTCGAGCACGGCGCTTTGTAATTTCCCAGAGCTCATCACCGACGGCGCGCATCCCCGCGGGGGTCAATTTGCCGCACTCGGTGAGGTGACGGATTGAGACCTCGAAATGCTGCTCGTCGGGGGGTAGGCTGAAGTCCACGCCTTGATCAAGTGTAAGCAGGCCCCCGTCACCGGTCAGGATAAGAAGGGACAGAAGATCAAGCCCGACGTTTGGTTCTATATTGATGATCTCTCCTCCGGCGAGCAGATCATGAGCAGCACCCTCCAGCAGTGAACTATAGTCGCAGTCTTCCTGTTCAGATGCATTCCACAGGGCACAATATAGCCGCTCAGCTTCATTGTCGGCCAGCGTATCGAGCACATGGAGCATCGCACCCATAAGGATGCGGAATTCTTTTTCCTGCTCCATTTCAACCCGCCTCCGGTTCAACCAATGCGTCACCAACAACCGCCGCAAGGCTCTCTTGTTCAAGTTGACGGCATAATGCGTCAACATTCACCAAAAAGCGAGTGCCGACATATATTCCTGGCAACCTTCCCTGTTTCTGCAAAAGCCGCAGGCGATACTCCGCGAGAAGTCCTGTTCCGGCTACCTGCCGGATCGTTTTGAAGTTTGGCATTTGACTACCCTCCCTAAATAAAACATTTAGTACTGTTGACTTTGTTCGCGTTTTATGCTAATATCGTAGCATAAAACATTAATATCGTCAATCGACCAACACATAAAATGCGTATCATTTTATTGCTATTGAAGTTTAAGGAGGCACTTATATGGCACGTCCAAAAGTTAAAATCGACCCCGCATGGTCTCGGGTTATCCGTCAAATTTGCCTTGATCAAAACGTTTCGCAAGCAGCCTTATCCAGAAACATTCACTTGTCGCAGCAAACTGTTTCAAAAATAGCGCAGGGGAAAGCATCGCTTACCAAGGAAACTGCGGAAGCTATTATTAAAGTTTATCCTGAGTATCGGTTTCAATGGCTAATGGGCCTTGATGAGTATCCCACAGCATCTGAGCGCGATACCAACCGTCTTCTTGACGAATGGTGGACCGGCGACCAGCAGCGAGAGCGAGTTGAAAAACTGCTTCTTGTACATGGGTATTCTGTAGAAAGGCTGTTTGATCCTCAAACCGGATTGCCGGTCAAAGGTAACACCGTTTTACGAATTGCTCCAGACACTTCCGATAATAACATCCTCTCCCTTGCTCATAGTGCGAGGCCGCAAGTCCTCGTATCTATAAGCGGGGCGGATGGAAAACAGATACAGATAGAAGACGACATTTACGCCCAAATCTGGAAAGACATTTCTGACTACGCCCGAATGAAGATACAACGTCTATTTGAATTGGAGGCTAAAAACGATGGCTAACATCCAAGAGCGCCGCGATAAGTCCGGCAAGCTGATCTCCTACTCCGTCCGTGTTCACCGCGGGCGCGGCGCGGATGGTAAGCAGCTCAAGCCGTGGACGGCCACCTTTGAAGTCTCGCCCACTTGGACGGAAAAGAGCGCAAGAAAAAAGGCCGAGGCTTTCGCCGCGACCTTTGAGCGTGATTGCAAAGAAGGAATCAAATCTGATAGCCGCCAACGCTTCGACGCTTATTGTAATTATGTAATTGATTTGAAAGAGAGTCGAGGGATAAAGCACAGTACCATCGTCCGGTATCGCGCTCTCGCACAGCGTATCTATCCTTACATCGGACACATAAAGCTGAAAGACCTGCGCGCAGATCACCTGAATAACCTCTATACGGAGCTATCAAAACCCGGGGCACGAAAGACCGGCGGAAAAGCGGTTCGAAAAATTGATCTTGATGCTGTGCTTAAAGGACGAAAGATTAAATATACTCAGATTGCAGAGCAATTCGGCGTGTCCATTCACCCTATTTCGTTTGCGGTTCACGGTGATACTGTCAATATAAAGACCGCACAGTCCGTCGCTGATGCGATTGGTATGAAACTCGAAGAGGCTTTTACCATTCTTGACGATGGCTCTAAACTCTCTACAAAGACGATTGCAGAGCATCACGGTCTTATCTCTGCGGTTTTGGAGCAAGCCGTCAGGGATGGCCTTATCCCCGTCAATGTGGCAGCACGTGCCACGCCGCCAAAGGTCGAGCACAAACCCATTAACTATTTTCAGCCAGATACCATTGCCACGATTCGTGATGCTTTGGACACAGAACCTATCAAATGGAAGATGCTTGTGCATCTGCTCTTAATAACGGGAGCACGCCGTGGGGAAATTCTCGGTCTGAAATGGCCTGTAATCGATTTTGAGCACAACCAGATTCACATCTGCAATAGCGTTCAGTATACGCCAGAACGAGGGGTGTATGAAGACACACCAAAAACAGCATCATCCGACCGATTCGTTTCTTTGCCAATGGAGACGATGCAGCTTTTGAAACAATACAAAGCCTGGCAAGCGCAAGAACGTTTACGTCTTGGGGAATATTACCAGGATCAGGGATTCCTTTTCTCCCGTGAAGACGGACGGCCAATCAATCCGAGCGGCATAGAGAAGTGGCTCCGTGGCTTTAGCAGACGGCATAATCTCCCGCACATTAACCCTCATGCCTTCCGTCATACAATGGCGTCTCTCCTCTATTTTAATGGCGTGGATAGCGTCTCTATCTCTAAGCGTCTTGGTCACTCGCAGGTATCTACCACCGCCGACATTTACGCTCATATTGTTGAAGAAGCTGACCAGCGCAACGCTGAAATCCTCTCTGACATTTTTCTCAAAAAAGCATGATTTTTTCAGATGAGTTGAATTAAAGTTGAACTCTCGCTTGCAGCACAATCTTATAGATGACTATAAAATAAGAAAAGCGCCAGATACTTTGCTGTATCCGGCGCTTTTCTTTTGCGATAAATTGCAAATAATTGGTGCCTCGTCGGGGATTCGAACCCCGGACACCCTGCTTAAAAGGCAGGTGCTCTGCCAACTGAGCTAACGAAGCATATTCTATTCCAAACCACCGAAGCGGTAAAAATCTGGCAGGGATGGCTGGACTCGAACCAGCGAATGAGGGAGTCAAAGTCCCTTGCCTTACCGCTTGGCTACACCCCTATTGGGAAGAGAGGGCTGGGGCCAAATCCCATCCCTCTCTTTTTGTGGGGTGGGTAAAGGGACTCGAACCCTCGACACCCGGAACCACAATCCGGTGCTCTAACCAACTGAGCTACACCCACCACATATTCTGTATCCGTGCGATATTTGCTGCTTTGCTGAGGGGCGCCTTGTAAATGGTACGCCAGGAGGGATTCGAACCCCCGGCCTACTGCTTAGAAGGCAGTTGCTCTATCCAACTGAGCTACTGGCGCGAATTGAATGGAGCAGGTGACGGGAATCGAACCCGCATCCCCAGCTTGGAAGGCTGGTGCCCTAGCCATTGTGCTACACCTGCATGCGCCCTCCGCAAAAATCGTCAGCTCTGTTATAATAGCATCAGTGTCCTGTTTTGTCAACGTTTTTTCAGAATTTTTCTGCGCTTTTTTATGTTATCTGAGTAGAGCGCACAAAAGCCTTGCACCGTCAGCACTTTCCGGCCGCGCGAACGCGCCGCACAGCCGCTCAGGATGCCACTGCACGGCAAAGACGGGGAGCGTCCTGTGGCCGACGGCCTCGACCGTGCCGTCCTCCGCGCAGGCGAAGACCTGAAGCCCCGTCCCCAGCCGCCAGACGGCCTGATGGTGTGCACTGTTGACCGTGCAGCGCGTGCCGTACAGCTCGCGCAGAAGGCCCGGCGCGGTGTTGATGACATGCAGCCGGTCAACGCCGTCAATTTGACTGTGGCCCTCGATGTGCTGACGCAGCGTGCCGCCAAAATAGACGTTGAGGACTTGCAGCCCGCGGCAGATGCCGATGACAGACTTTCCCGCGCACAGGAAGTTGTCAATCAGCGCGAGCTCACGCGCGTCGCGTGCTTCGTCGAGATCTTCCGAGCCGTTCAGCGCTTGACCGTAAAAGCGCGGGTGCATGTCGCCCCCGCCGGGCAGCAGCAAAACGTCCGCGTTCTCCGGCGTTTCGGCGAGCGGCGCACCGACCAGCGCGAGCGCATTTTCGTAATTTTTCAGGCGTACCGATAAATAGACAGTCTTCATACGCACAGAATATGCCCCGAATGCGAAAAAAGACCTTGCAAGACGCAAAAAGTTATGGCATAATAATTTGGCTGATAACAGCGAACTGAATATGCAGCGGTATCGAAGTGGTCATAACGGGGCTGACTCGAAATCAGTTTGAGGGAAACCTCACGAGGGTTCGAATCCCTCCCGCTGCGCCAAGGAAAAACCTCTTTTGTCTGTTACGGCAAAAGAGGTTTTTCGTAAAGAGAGGGACTGAAAATGCTGATTGACAGTTCGATCGCACAGGCATATATCGAGAGCAGCTGCGTCGACGCTTTTCGTGCTTCATGGCTCTTTGAACACACCTCGGTTTCGTCAGATCTTGGCAGGAATGCATTTACTCCGCCGCCTGAGGATCTTGCTCTCCGAGAGACTGTGCGCAAGCTCGAACGCCGTATCTGTGAAGCGGCTGCGCACTTTGTCCCCGTCAACCGCCCGATTTGGGACGCGCTTTTCCCCGATTGGGAGGCGGTACAGCCGACACTTGATTTGATCGTCGGTTATCCCGAGCCTTACGACGCCGTTGCGGCACACTCGCCCGACGGGCAGGCACATCTCATCTTTGACCTCATCCGTTGGTGCAATTATGCGGAGCTCGACCAGCTCGACAGCATCATTCGGAATCTGCTGACGCATGAGATTACGCATCTCTTGATTGGACACCGCTATCCGGCGGCAGATGCCGCATTGGAAAGTACAGACTATTTGAGAAGATTGGATGCTTACACATTTCATGAGGGATTCGCCCATCTTCTCTCCTATCAGGCGACAGAAATCGACTGTGTGGACTGGCATACACCGCAGCTTACCGAGGTCGCAGCAGCAAGCCGTGCCAAACTGCGCCTCGCGCTTACGGAGACGGACCCAGACAGGCAAAAGCAGTTTCTTGAAGAGGCGGTCTGCGGATCGTACTATGAAAAGTTTGCCTGTATGTGCGGTATGCTGTATCTGGCAGACCGATGGGAAACGCAGGGAATCGACGGCCTGCAAAGCGCATTTGCGGACTATCACGGCTTTGCTCAAAAGGCCTTGAGCATTCGAATTTGATTGCAAAAGAGGAAGAGACGCGAATGCGTCTCTTCCTCTTTTACACCTTCTCCCGCTTCTGCCGCCAGAGGTTGATCGCCAGCATGACCGCGGCGTAGATCAGCGCGGCGGCGAGGATAATGAGCGAGAAGTCGCGCTGCATCTGGTAGCTCGTCGTCGTGAAACCCTTGACGAGTAGATGACCGGCAAGATAGCTCGCGGGAATCAGCGCGAGATAGCCGAGCGCTTTGCCCGTTTTCTTCCTGCGGCAGACGAAAAATGCAATACCCAGCGTAATAAGGAGTGCTAACGATAGCAAAACGTAATAGCCCAACGCCAGCCTCGGCAGCGAAATGATGCCGCCGTTCATGCTGCCGCAGAGCAGCACATCGTCCTGCCCATTGTTCTGAGAATAGCAGACTGCCGCGCAGTTCGCGGCGTCGAGCGTGAAGAGCGTGCGCGCGGACTCCGCCTTGACGAGCACGCCTTGCAGTGCGTCCACCTCGCGCTGTGTGCGATCATTTGCGCTGTGTGTGTTCGGGGCGCCCCCGGTTTTGTCGAATGCGCCGCGCCATGTGTCGAGCGGCGTGCGCCATGCGGTGATGAAGTAGATGGTTTTGCCGCTGTTGGGGTCCTGCGTGCTCGTGACCTCTGCGCCGGAGACCGGCACGAGCAGGCTGACGGAGATGCTCTCCGCGCCGCTGAGATCAGAAAGCCCATCCGCTGCCGAGCCGTCGTCCACGAGCGCTCGGGGCGAGCGCGAGATCGCCCACTCTGTTTCGCTGTACGGCAAATACTGCGGCGCGGTGAGGTACGCAAACCCCGCCGTCGCCAGCGTCAGCGCGAGCGTGACGGCCAGCAGCACGGCGGTCAGCTTCTTGCGTCGAAGCTGCCGCTTCAAGTCGCGCAGCGGCTGCGCGCTGACGGGCGCGGGCTTCACGTCCGCCTTCAGCGCGTCGAGCTCGGCGCGGCAGGCCGCGCACTGCGCTAAATGCCCGTCCACAAATTCCTTCGTCTCCTCGCGCAGCATGTCTTCCTCATAGAGCGGCAGAAGGTCCTGCACGATGCTGCAAGTTTTGTCCATTTCAGTCGTCCTCCAATCCCTCGCGGATCATGCGCTTGGCGCGGTGATACGTCACGCATGCCCAGTTTTCCGTCTTGCCGAAGAGCGCGCCGATGTCGCGGAAGCTCTTCTCACCGTACACGCGCCACATGAAGACCTCCTTGTACGGCTCTCTGAGCGCGTGCAGCAATTTCTGGATGCGCGCGGCCTCGCTGTGATCTTCTAACTCCTCCTCGTGGCTCTCCCCGGCGATCTGGCAGTCTTCGAGCGGGGCGAGGCACTTTTCGCGCCGCAGCTGCGAATAATAGAGATTCTTCGCGATCTGGCAGAGCCACACGCGCACGCTGCACTCGCCGCGAAAGCGGTCGAGGGCGTCCATCGCACGGAAAAACGTCTCACTCGTCAGCTCCTCGGCGGTACTCTCGCTTCCGGAAAGCGAGAGAAGATACCGGTACACATCGTCGAAGTACACGGCGTACACCTCTTCAAAATTCGTCAGCGCCCTCACCCCCTTTCTGTCTATAGGACGGCGGAAAACCGGTTTTCTTACAAAAAAATCCGTCCCGCGGGACGGATTTTTTCCTTCACGTTTTGACGACCTTTTTCTTGCCGCACTTCGGGCACGTGAGCTCGACCTTGCCGATGTTTTTCGGCACGCGGCAGTACGCGCCGCAGGAGCAGCGGACGTATTTGTGCGCCTTGTCGGCGCGGCGTGCCTTCGCGCCGCGGATGGCGTTCGCCTTCGGCGTCCACCAGGTCAGAAACTTCGCGTTTTCGGCCTGACGGCGCGCGAGATTGCGCGAAAAAATGCGGATGAGCACGATGAACATCAGCACCATCGACACAAAGTACAGCGCCTGCGACACGCCCTGCACACGGATCAGCGAGCTCAGGAGGCTCACGACCAGCTCAAGGATCACGAGCGCCCAGTTCAGCGCATCCACGCCGTTGCGGCCATACATAAAGCGGTAAAGGGCATCGCGGAATTTGTTCACAAAAAACACTCCTAAAATCTTGATGCTGCCATTCTACACGCTTTTTGAACCCCCGTAAAGGCGTTTGAACAAAAGTTTACAGAATGGAAAAGAGTAAACGCAAACCGCCCGACTCCGTCAGTCGCCTTACAGGGGGGCAAGGGGGGCCCGCGCCCCCAACAACGCCTCGCAGAGTTTCGCCGCTCCGCGGCGAAATAAATTCAAATCATTTTCCGCCGCGACCTGCGCGTGGCGGAAAATACCTCTCAGGCCGCAAGTGTGGAATTTGCCCGCCATCGGCGGGCAAATTATGCGCGCAGCGGCCTGCAAGGAATAAAAAATGCGTCCAGCTTTCGCTGGACGCATTTTTTAGGTTTTAAAGTCCGTTGGTGTAACGATACAGGAACGTCACGGCCTCGGCGCGGTTGCAGGAAGCATACGGGGAGAACGTCGTGGCGCTGGTGCCGGTGGTGATACCCTTACCGACGGCCCAGAGGATGGCCTTGTAGTAGCTCGCCTCGCTCGTGGCGCCCACATCCTTGAACGGATTGGAGTAGTAGCCGCTGGGCTGGCCCGCGTAGCGGTACAGGAAGGTCACGATCTGGGCACGGGTGCAGACCTGATCGGGGGAGAACGCCGTGGCGCTGGTGCCGGAGGTGATGCCCTTCTGGCTGGCCCACAGGATGGCCTTGTAGTAGCTCGAGTGCGTGACGGCGTTGACATCACGGAACGGGTTGCGGGTGATGGTCGGCTCCGGGCTGCCGGCGGCGCGCCACAGGAACGTCACGATCTCGGCGCGGGTGCAGGACTTGTACGGGGAGAAGGTGGTGCTGGACGTGCCGTTGGTGATGTTCTTGCCGACGGCCCACTTGACGGAGTTGTAGAAGTAGTCGGTGGTCTTGACGTCGATGAAGTTCATCGTCTGGCCGATCTTGATGGCCACGGTGCCGGTGAGCTGGCGGGTGCCGGTGCCGGTCGTGCCGTAGCGGGCGTAGATGGTGAACGGGATGTAGACGGTCTCGCCAGTCTTGGCGTAGCGGCTGGCAAGGAACGCGACGTCGCTGAGCGCATTCTGGCTGGCGGTGGCGCTGTAGTAGAACTTGTCAGTCGTCTTGACGGAGCCGCCGTAGTTGTAGCCGCTGTAGTAGGTGTAGAGCGAGCCCTCGTTGACGGCGGAGACGGCGCTCTGGTCAAAGGTCACGTAGTCGATGGTGTAGTTGCTGGTGTAGCCCTTGGTGGAGCGCAGGTAGTTCAGGAAGTCGCTCTCGTCGAAGCGGACGCTGTCGCCCTGAGAGACGGTGTACTTGATGTCCTCGCGCACGAGGTTGACGACGACGCTGCCGGAGTAGCTCACGGTCGTGCCGTGGCTCGTGGAGGAGCTGGAATAGCGGGTCGCGTACAGGGTGAAGTTCAGCGTGATGGTCTTTGCGGTGGTCTTGGCGTTGGGGACGAACGTCACGCTATCGAGGTTGGTGACCTTGGTGCGGGTGTTGAACGCGCCGGAGGAATTGCTGGTGGACATGGCGGTATTGCCGTAGTACAGCGTGCCCTGCGCGGTGGTGGGCAGGGAGAAGGTCACGTAATCGAAGGTGACATAGGGATAGGACTTGGTCTTGCTGGCGTCGCCGCGGGCCTCAGCGACCTCGTTCATGAAATCGGTGAAGTCGCTCTGCGCGAACTGGACAGTCTCACCGGCCACGCCGTTGTAGTTGATGTTGTAGTTGGTCTGGGTCACGGTCATGGGGCCGCAGTAATACTTGCTGTAGGAGCTGGAAGTGGTAGTATCGTTCCAGGCGATCACATACAGCGTGCACTGACCGCTGGTGCTGAAATAGGTGCTGGGGATCGTGGTATAGGTATAGCCCATGCTGTTCAGCTGGGATGCGGAATAACGGGAGTAGTCGACGGTCTGGCTGGCAGTCAGGCTGTTGCTGTTGCCGAGAACATAGAACTTGGTGTAACCATAAGGAGCAGACACCTTGTAGTTGGTGTTCGTAGTGGTGGTGCTCACGGGTTCAGCAGTCTGGCTGTCAAAGCTGCTCACGGGAACGGGAGTAACAGGGATAGCGAAAGTGACCGTGTAGTTGAGTCCTCTATAGGTTCTAACGCTCGCGGTGAAGGTTGCTTTGCCAAAGCTGTTAACATACGGAGTAAAAGTGATGCGATCATTGTACACATTAGAGAACTGTCCAAGGCCATTAGCATTCCGGCTGCCGGAAGCCGTGTCAATAACAACAGACGTGACATAGTCATAGCTGCTAAGAGACAACTTGAGGGCTTCATTTGCATAGTTCTTCAGAGATTCGCTGGTGTAGTAGCCATTGTTAGCGCCATAGTAGGTGCTGCTAAGGGTCGCCTCAAGCAGAGAACTAACTACCCTAACCTCTTTCGGTGTTGCATAGAAAGCTCGACCCATATAAGTTGCATAAGGAGTCAAAGTAATTGTTCCACTTGTGTTGAGAGTGGCTCTAAGCGTATTAGAATTTGTTCCAGAGATAGTATAAGCGCCGTTCGAATTGCCGGAGGTAATCCAACCGTAGCTAACTTTTGCAGGGTCAATGACCTTATTATCAGAATCCTTAAGTGTTGCAACGATTTCAGCACGACTTCCAATCGAGGTTAAAGATATCGTGTTATTAGACATAAGGGGAGTGGAACTGAGACTCAACGTGCATGTTCCCGGAACGATAGTTACGGTATAGGTGTTTGTCACAGAAATAGTTCCGCTCGAGTCTGTTTCGACACTCGCAGTGCAAGTAATTTCCTTCGTGGTTTCCTGAGAAGTGATATTCGTTAAAGGCGGTACTCTAAATGAATTCTCAACGTTAGTGTTATATGTCTGCCCATCAACTGTCCATGAGTATGACGGTACGCTATACGGAGTAGTAAATCCTGTCGGCGTCGCAGTTAATAGAATGCTTCCGCCTGAAATAACTCTGCCATCGCTTGGATTTCCTGAAATTTGAAGAGTTGCAGGTGTAGGAACGGCGGTAAATGTAGCAGTGACATCCTGCTGACCTTTTTTGCCATTTATAGTAAGGGTACCGCTGGAAAGAGAGACATTGGTAACATTGTATCCATTAGACGCTTGAGCTGACCACACCGGGTCAGTTGCAACATCAGAGGTAAAAGTATAATAAGTAACGCTATCACCATTCTTAACGCATCTGCGACCATTGTACGTAATGGTAGTAATTGCTGCCTTAAAAGCATCTGCGTTAGATTGAACCTGAACAGTTGCCGAATTAGTCGCACTGGCCGTAATAGTTTGCGCAGCAACAGGGGCCTCTGTCGTGCCGGAGGCCGGGATAGTATAGCTCAATTCGACTGTGCAGGAAGCAGTTAAATTACTACTACCTGCTGTTGTGGTATAAGTCTCACCAATCTGGCCGTTATCATTATTCCACTTATAGGAAGTGATTGTGGCACTGTAATTTTGTCCATTGTAGGAAATAGTGGGACTAGAAACGCTGAACTGGACTTCGTCACCTTCGTTTGCAGAGTTCTTATCCGCAGAGACGGTGATCGAACCAGTCGCATTCTCTGTGTAATCTGCCCTTGCGGGCACGACGACGAGGCTCAACACCAGGGTCAGAGCCAATAGCAAGGAGAGAAATTTTTTCATGTGATCTTCATCCTTTCGTGTTTGTTGTTGTCGGCTCCGCGCGCACAGAGCCTTTCTCATACATGGCATTTTACCATGCCGCGGGAAATAAGGGAACAGGAAAATGGAAAATTCATAAATTCTTTATCTTCCCTCTTCGCCCAGTTTCCCTTTGCTTCCTTAATTAGACGCAAGAAACGCCTGTTTTGTTTCACAAAACCCGAAAATTTCCCAAAAATTTTTTACGCCGCGAAAAACCGCACATACACGAACACCCCCGCCGCGATCTGCGCGAGTAAGATCGCGGGAATGCCGAACTTGAAGTACCAGTGCCGCGTCTTGTGGTGAAAGACCCTCATTGCGAAAAGAGCACCCGCGCTGCCGAGCAGCAGCGCGAGTGCAAATAGAGTCTTTTCGGGCACGCGCCGCGCGCCCTGAATTTTGGCGCGGCGCTTGTCTGCGCCGTAGACGCAGAACGTCAGAATATTGATCGCGGCGAGATAGATGACAAAAACGCTCACTTTTCGAGCTTGCTGAGCTCCACGGCCGCCGCCGCGCCGAGGCGCGCGTTGTTGAACACGAGCTGGATGTTGGAGTCCAGGCTGTCGCCGCCGGTCAGGTCCTTGATCTTGGCGAGCAGATAAGGCGTCGTGGCCTTGCCGTGGATGCCGTCCTTCTTCGCGTCCTCGACGGCCTCGGCAATGGCCTTGTCGATGACTTCCTTGTCCATGGAGTACTCTTCGGGAATCGGGTTCGTGACGAGTAAGCCGCCGCGCAGACCCAGCTCGCGCTTGACGTGGAACGCCTTGGCCAGCTGCTCGGGCGTGTCGAGCTCGTAGTCGACGCCAAAGCCGGACTTGCGCGTGTAGAACGCAGGCAGCTCGCTCGTGCCGTAGCCGATGACGGTCACGCCGTGGGTCTCGAGATATTCGAGCGTGAGACCGAGGTCGAGGATGGACTTCGCGCCCGCGCACACGACCATGACGGAGGTGTTGGCCAGCTCTTCGAGGTCGGCGGAGATGTCGAACGTCTCCTGCGCGCCGCGGTGCACGCCGCCGATGCCGCCGGTGGCGAACACGCGGATGCCCGCCATGTCGGCGATCATCATCGTGGTGGTGACGGTGCACGCGCCGTCCTTGCCCTGCGCGACGAGCACGGGCAGGTCGCGGCGGGAAGCCTTCGGGATGCCCGCGCCGGTGCGGCCGAGGTAGTCGATCTCTTCCTTGGAAAGGCCCGCCTTCAAGCGGCCGCCGATGATGGCGATGGTCGCGGGCACGGCGCCCGCGTCGCGAATGATCTGCTCAACCTTGAGCGCGGTCTCCACGTTCTGGGGATAGGGCATGCCGTGGGAAATGATGGTGGATTCGAGCGCCACGACGGGCTTACCGGCGGCAAGGGCCTCGGCAACCTCGGGGGCGATATCCAGATACTTGTTCATAGTTAAAAATCCTCCTGTAAAGTAATAGGTGAAAGTTTCACGTTTACCTTTTGAGGTAAGATTACATCATAACATACAACTTGTCAAAAGTCAATACAAAGCGGGGCTTGAATTTGCACGGGAAGTGGCATATAATACCTCTATTATCCCGTGAAAACCCACAAAAGGAAGGAAAATTATTATGGAACGAGTGAGAATTGCCGCGCTCTTCGCCGACAAAGAGCAGTACGGCGGCGCAAGCGTCACCGTATGCGGCTGGGCGAAGACCATCCGCGATATGAAGACCTTCGGATTCATCGAGCTGAACGATGGCTCGTGCTTCCGCAATTTGCAGGTCGTGATGGATGCGAATTCTCTTTCTAATTATAAGGAGATCGCCGCGCAGAACGTGGGCGCCGCGCTCATCGTGCGCGGCACCGTCGTGCTGACGCCCGAGGCCAAGCAGCCGCTCGAGGTCAAGGCAGCAGAGATCGAGGTCGAGGGCGTGTCCTCCCCCGACTATCCCCTGCAGAAAAAGCGCCACAGCGTCGAATATCTGCGCACCATTCAGCATCTGCGCCCGCGCACGAACCTCTTCTCGGCGGCGTTCCGCGTGAGAAGCGCGGCGGCCTACGCCGTGCACGAGTTCTTCCAGAGCCGCGGCTTCGTCTATGTCAACACCCCCATCATCACCGGCTCTGACTGCGAGGGCGCGGGCGAGATGTTCCAGGTCACGACGCTGGATCTGGAGAACCCGCCGAGAACGCCCGACGGCAAGGTCGATTACAGCAAGGACTTTTTCGGCAAGAAGACGAGCCTGACCGTTTCCGGCCAGCTCAACGCCGAGAACTTCGCCATGGCGTTCGGTGACGTTTACACCTTCGGCCCCACGTTCCGCGCCGAGAATTCCAACACCGCGCGCCACGCCGCCGAGTTCTGGATGATCGAGCCGGAGATGGCGTTCTGCGACCTCGACGGCGACCTTGAGGTCATGGAGGCGATGGTCAAGCATATCATCCGCCGCGTGATGGAGCGCTGCCCGGACGATCTCGCGTTTTTCAACAGCTTTGTCGACAAGGGCCTTCTTGAGCGTCTCCAGCACGTCGAGAGTTCCGACTTTGGCCGCGTGACGTATACCGAGGCCGTCAAGCTCTTAAAGGAGAGCGGCCAGAAGTTCGACTACCCTGTCGAGTGGGGCATCGACCTTCAAACCGAGCACGAGCGTTACCTGACCGAGCAGATCTTCAAGCGCCCCGTGTTCGTCACGGACTATCCGCAGGAGATCAAGGCGTTCTATATGCGCCTCAACGACGACGGCAAGACCGTCGCCGCGGCGGACTGCCTCGTTCCGGGCATCGGCGAGATCATCGGCGGCAGCCAGCGCGAGGAGCGCATCGAGCTGCTCGAAAAGCGCATCCGCGAGCTCGGCATGAATCCCGAGGACTACTGGTGGTACTGCGACCTGCGCCGCTACGGCTCCTGCCGTCACGCGGGCTTCGGCCTCGGCTTCGAGCGCATGGTGATGTATTTAACGGGCATCGGCAACATCCGCGACGTGGAGCTGCATCCCCGCACCGTGGGCAACGCAGACTTCTAATTCTTCAAAAAAGAGGGAGACACAGCGTGTCTCCCTCTTTTTTGAGAATTGCACTCCGCTTCGTGCCTTGCCGCCCAAAGGGCGGCTTCGACACGCGCGGAGCGAGAAGAGTTTTTTGGCACGCGCATGTCGCGCCAAAAAACGATTCGAAATCATTTCGCGTCTGCGGATGCGAAAAGCTGTGACGCTTTAATTATTTTGTGGTAAATAGTTACAAATGGGAACAAAAGCGCCAAAGGCGTAGTCAAAAGAAGTGAAGTCTGCTATAATGACCGCGCAGTTTTGAGAGAGGAGATTTTGACATGAAACACTTTTTTGCGCTGCTGCTCAGCGCGCTGATGGTACTGTCGCTGCTGACTGCCTGCGGCGATAAGACGACGCCGTCCGACGGCGACGATCAGACCGTCACGGACGAGAATGGCAGCGACACCGACAACAATACTGACGATACAACTGACCCCTACGACGCCGTGCGCAGCTACTGGTCCGAGGACCAGCTCACGCAGGCCTGGGGGCCGGATCAGGTGGTGGAGCACCTCTTTTTCCACCCGATCATCGCCTACCCGCAGTGGGCCTTCCACGACTGCAATGCCAGTCAGGACCAGCGCTACGGCCTCGACGACTGGATGGTGACGGTCGACGAATACAACAAAATTTTGCAGTCCGTGTACGACAAGGGCTACATCTTAGTCGCGATGGAGGATGTCTGGAGCGAGGTGACGGACGAGTCCGGCACGCATATGGTGCGAAATACCCTGATGCTGCCAGAGGGCAAAAAGCCGCTCGTCATCAGCTTTGACGACGTGAACTACTACCCCTATATGCTCGACGAGGGCTTCACGAGCAAGCTCGTCGTCGGCGAGGACGGCGAGATCTGGGCGCAGTGCACCGATCCGTACACAAATGAGACCTTTTTGACCAAGGAACTCGACGCGACGCCCATTCTCGACCAGTTTGTCTACGAGCACCCCGACTTTTCGCTGAACGGCGCGAAGGCCATCTTCTCACTGACGGGCTATCAGGGTATTTTAGGCTACCGCACGCAGGATGACCGCGACATCGCGGCAGATTCGCCCGACCGCCCCGCGTTCGATGCCTACCGCGCGAGCGAGATCGAGGCCGTCAAGCCCGTCATCGAGCGGCTCAAGGAAACGGGTTGGACGTTCGGCAGCCACACCTGGGGCCACATCCGCCTCGACACCAAACCGCTCCAGACTGTCATCAACGACACCGAGCGCTGGGCGGACGAGGTCGGCTCGCTCGTCGGCCCCACGCAGATTTTGTTCTATCCGCACGGCGGCCGTCCCGACGGTGACGACTGGCACCAGACCGGCGAGCGCTTCAAGTACCTGCAAAGCCAGGGCTTCCGCATCTTCGCGAGCGTCGGCACGAGTTCGTTCAGCTATGTGAAGCCCGACATTTCCGCCGTCATCTGCGACCGTCTGCATCCGGACGGAACCACGCTGCGCCACTCGCGCAGCCGCTATCTGCAATTCTATAACGCCGAGGACATCATGGATACGCAAGTCCGTCCTGATCTCGGCGTAGACTGGTGAGGAGGCGTTTTTATGGCAACGTTAGAAGAACTCAAGGCGAAGGCCGTCGCCATGCTGGACATGGCGTATGTGCCGTATTCCCACTTTCCCGTGGGCGCGGCGCTCGAATGTGAGGACGGTGCGGTCTTCACCGGCTGCAACATCGAAAATTCGAGCTACGGCCTGACGAACTGCGCCGAGCGCACCGCGGCGTTTAAGGCCGTGAGCGAGGGGCACCGGCGCTTCAAGCGCATCGTCATCGCTGGGCGCAGCGACGACTACTGCTACCCCTGCGGTGCGTGCCGTCAGGTGCTCTACGAGTTCGGCCCCGACATGGAGGTCGTGTGCCTCAACAAAAAGGGCGAGGAGAAGCGCCTGCACATCAAAGAGCTGCTCCCCTACGGCTTCGACCAGACGTGGCTTGCAATCGACGAGAAATAGCGAAAAAAGAGAGCGGCGCTGCCGCTCTCTTTTTTGTTCGCTTCAGTTGCTTCCAGAGGAAGAGGCTCCAATCGTCACCTCGCCGCTCATCGTTTCGATCGTAAGCTCGCTCACCGTGTCGCCGTCGAGCGCGCAGACCATCTTCTCGCTCTCGGCGAGCGGCGCGGTGGATTCCTCCTTCACGCTGATCTGCGCGCTCTGCTCGGCGGTATAGATGTTCACGCTGCCGCTGCGCCACGAGATGTCGATCTTGCGGATGTCTTCGCTCTCGCCGATGCTGAGCACCGCGCCCGGGTGGAGCTCTTCGCTCCCCTCCGCCTGCGTGCAGAAGGTGTAGGTCGCACTGCTGCCGTCCCAGAGCGCGTCGACGGCGAAAATGCCGCCGCTTTGCGGCAGTTCTGCGCGGAATGTGCCGTTATCCTGCTGCTGGGCGGTCACGGTCTCGGACGGCATGACGGTGCTGCCCCAGGCGTCGGACGGCCAGCAGCGGAGACTGACGGAATCGGGCGAATTATCGCCAAAATCGAGCGTTACGGTGTAGAAATAGGCGGCCGACACTGCAAAGGGCATTTCCAGTACAGGCGTGATGTCACGGGAGGTTTCGTCCAGCGGGTGCGCGCCGCAGGCAATGTCGGTCATGCTCTGTAGGCCCTGGGTGTAGGTCCAGTCGTAGCTGCTGCTTTTGAGGGTGACGCTGCAAGCGTTTGCACTTGTCACCGTCAGTGTTGGCGGGGTTTGGCGCGCGGCCTCGTCTGCGCTTTTTTCGCCGCAGGCAGCGAGGGAAAGGGCCAGCGCGAGGGGGAGCAGGAGGGAAAGAAGCTTTTTCATCGTTCGTTCCTCATTTCTTTCGGATACTTCTATAGACGTATGATAGGCGAAAAAGTTCCCACGCACAACGGGGATCGCTACACGCGGCGGTGCAATTTGTTGTATCGTGAATTCTAATACCGGAGGCGGTACAACTTTTTGCCGCGTTGTGTGCAACGTTTCTTCATGATACGGCGTATCATGAAAAGGCAAATCATGAAGCTGTGTCCCCGCGTTTGCAGGGGGGTGTGAGGGGCCTTTTTCAACATTCTGAAAATTTGGGGGAAAGAGCATGGAGACGACAACAAATTACAAACTTCCGCAATGGGTCAAGGCGGATCAGATCAAGATGGACGACTTTAACGGGGCGTTTGCAAATATCGATGCGGCGCTCAAGGCCAACGCCGACGCGGCGGCGAGCAAGGCCAGCAGCGCCGAGCTGAATGCCGTGCAGCAGGAGGTCGCGGCGGTGCGCGAGGCCAACTGCCTCGTCAAGCTCGCGGGGCCGATCGTGACCACGACGGAAAACGGCACGCTCAATTTCGACCTCTCGCAGGTCGACATGACCAAGGTTGCGGCGCTGTTCGTCGTGTTCAGTGCCGGTTCTGTCGGCGGCACAATGGGCGTTTCCGTCAACAACACATTTGTCGGCACAATTTGCACCAATAACCGCTCCACATCAGCGGGCGTTGCGTGGCTGTTTCCGTTCGGCGACCATGTTGCCAGTTATGCGTTTTCGGCGTGTGATGGCGATGGCTTGACCAGCGGCGGTAGCGGCACAATTGATTCGGTCAACTGGACGGAGATTACCTCTGTTAAAGTTAGCGGCGGTTCCAGCGCGGGTGCAACAGCGACACTATTTGCGGTAAAAAAGTGAAAGAACCGAAAAACCCCCGAGGCAAAAGCCTCGGGGGTAAAACTTTTATGAATGCATCCTGTCTTGTCGTAACCGACAGCGCGGAGGATCATGGCGAGGACTTCGTAGCCGGTGACCTTGCCGGAGG
>ENA-ORTQ01000619-ORTQ01000619.1-human-gut-metagenome-genome-assembly--contig:-NODE-619-length-43583-cov-5.085531_pt1 | contig 43583 bp, 38 predicted proteins | sample MGYA00241912_ERZ509188 | MGnify/ENA primary metagenome ERZ509188 (study PRJEB26280, sample SAMEA2338849) | human gut metagenome | biome: human gut; feature: human-associated habitat; material: faeces...
GGCTGACATCCGTGCAGCAGGCGGCGTTTCCCGCATGAGCGACCCGAAGATGATTCGCGGTATTCAGGAAGCTGTTTCCATTCCGGTTATGGCGAAGTGCCGTATCGGCCACTTTGTTGAGGCACAGGTGCTGGAAGCAATCGAGATCGACTATATCGACGAGAGTGAAGTGCTGTCTCCGGCGGACGATGTATACCACATTGATAAGACACAGTTCAAGGTTCCGTTTGTATGCGGTGCGCGTGATCTGGGTGAAGCTCTGCGCCGCATCGCTGAAGGCGCAGCAATGATCCGTACCAAGGGTGAGCCGGGCACCGGTGATGTTGTACAGGCGGTTCGTCACATGCGCGCTATGAATGCAGAAATTCGCCGTGTGCAGAATCTGCGTGAGGATGAGCTGTTTGAGGCCGCAAAGCAACTGCAGGTTCCGGTTGAACTGCTCCGAAGTGTGCATGATAATGGCCGACTGCCGGTCGTAAACTTTGCAGCAGGCGGCGTTGCAACTCCGGCTGACGCAGCACTGATGATGCAGCTTGGCGCAGAAGGCGTATTCGTTGGTTCGGGCATCTTCAAGTCTGGCGATCCGGCAAAGCGTGCTGCAGCAATCGTAAAGGCGGTCACTAACTACACCGATGCAAAGCTGATTGCAGAACTGTCTACCGATCTGGGTGAAGCAATGGTTGGCATTAACGAGGACGAAATCGCATTGCTGATGGCAGAGCGAGGCAAGTAAAATGGCAGTTGGAATTCTGGCGCTGCAGGGCGCCTTCGCAGAGCATGCCGCAGTGCTGGATAAACTCGGCGTATCGCATTTCGAAATTCGCCAGAAGCGCGATCTGGATCAGCCGATGAATGGTTTGATTATTCCGGGTGGCGAAAGCACAGTAATGAATAAACTTTTGCGCGAGCTGGATTTGTATGATACGCTGCGTGAGCAGATTCAAAACGGACTTCCTGTATTCGGAACCTGCGCCGGTCTGATTCTGCTGGCTAAGCAGATTGATGGTGGCATACCATGCTTCAGTGTGATGGATATCCGCGTAAAGCGTAATGCCTATGGCAGACAGCTTGGCAGTTTTTTCACGGATGATCGGTTTGGCGGTAGCGAGAGAATACCGATGACATTCATTCGCGCACCATATATTGAGAGCGTAGGAAATAATGTTGAGGTGCTATCCATTGTTGACAGTAATATTGTTGCTGCACAGCAGGATAATATGCTCGTGACCGCATTTCATCCGGAATTAGATGAGGATTTGACGGTGCATCAGCATTTCATTCGGATGGTTGAGCAGTTTCGGTTGAAGAATGCGGGATAACTAAAATAAGCGGCTCTGTAAGAGCCGCTTTCGTCTGTATAGAAAATCTACTGCACACAAAAAACCAACAGTATGAGCATGCTATGACTAAATGTGACAAAAGAATTGTGTTTGCTGTCACTGCACGAAAATGATGCATCACAGAAAAACAATTGTCTATGTATTTTTGCGATGATTTTATTTTACGAAAACCATACGAGAAAAATCCTATGCCGATACATAACCAATTGCAACAAATTATAGAACGTCTTACGAGGATAGAAGAAGCTGAATAAGAAAAATTAGGACGGTCAGCGCAGCAGATGTGCTGCGTAATTGCCAGCACCGCTAATTATACAAAATGAAAGCTGATTTTGTTCGATTTGCACAAAGACCCTGTGGAGGGTCTTTTTTTATGCTTTGGAATCATTGTATTTATTTGTTTTGTGTTCCATAGTATCTTTCGAGAATGTATTCAATCTGTTTCGTTATGCTGCGTTTTTCTTTATCAGCATCGTTTTTCACTTTTTCATATAAACTATCGGATAGCCTGATGGATGTTGGTTTCATCGAGATCACCTCAATTTCTTTTGCTTTATTATACGGCATTAGATTTTTTTCTTCAAATGCGAAAAGAATTATATTGACTACATGCAAATACATGTGTTATTATTTGTGTGTAGTCAATAATAATTTTAATGACTGCATAAAATATATTGGAGGTAAGACCCTATGAAATTCACTTCTGACGTAGTAGTCCTTTCTGCTCGGCGTTATAGCATGACGGACGAAAAGACCGGCGAACTGGTGCAGGGCACTAAGATCGAGTATGTCGAGGACTGGGAACCGCAGCCGCAGCAGAATAAGCGTGGCTTGTCGGTGCTCTCCGCAAATTTTCCATATGAACTTTACGATAATCTTGGCGATGTTCCGGCTGTGTATTCGGCTGACTTCCAGCTTGTAGCCGGTGCTCGTGGTAAAGCTACTGTTGCTATGACTAACCTGCATTACCGCGAGCCGTTCAAGCCTTTTCCGAATAAATCCGGCGGTGCTAAGTAATGCCGGCGGCTGAGGTCGTAGGCGATACTGCGCAGGCAGTTGCTCCGCTTGTTGATTCGTCTACTGAGATAATCCCCATTCTTAACCAGATGGCGCAAGACGTGCAGCAGATCGAGCAAGCTCTCGCCGCTCTGCTTGCGCTGTTTCTGGTTTTCACTTTTCTGTATATGGCTTTGAGGTGGTTTACATGACGTTGGAATACTATTGTAAATCTCGTATACGCGAGTTGTTGGATGCTCTGGACGATGCTATTTATGATCATGCCACGACTCGCTATTTAGAATTGTCTGCACGTCTGCAAGAGGTTGCGCGTATGCGGCATATGGTCATTGATGCGGAAACCTTAAAGGGTGACACTGATGATTGATTTCTCCGCTCTCGTTTACTTGTTCAGCTCTAAGCTGTTTGTAGTGGCTCTAACCGGGTTGTTTGCTCGGTGGGCGATAGATTTTTTACATTCTGCTGTTTGAAAGGTGGTAAAACAATGAAAATCAAGGAAATCATGCGTAACAAGGGTATGCAGGTTGGCACTGCGCTTATGATGGCTGCTCCGGCTATCTCCTGCGCGGCTTTTGCGGCTAATGATGGCGTTTCCCCGCTGTCTGAGCCTGGCGGTGCTGATAATACATCCGTTGTGTCGATCATCACGAATGCTGCGTCCGGTCTCAAGAGCGATGCAGTAACCGTCATCGGCGCGGCTATTGCTCTTGGCGTTGTCTTCTGGGGTGCTAAGGTGCTGTGGAAGAAGTACAAGGGCATGGCAACGTAACAAGTCCATCATATCTATCTTATTCTCCATGCGGGGACGGGTCGAGCCCGTTCCCGCTATTTCTCTCTTAGGGGGTGCGTGTATGTCATACACTTTCTCATTGTCGCGGCGATCTTTACCGGTGCGCTGTCTGTGCTTGCTGCTGATCGTGCTGGTGCTGTGGTGCTTCTTCATGGTGCCGCGGGCGGGTGCTGTTGCGCTGGAAGCAACAACTATTGCTTATGGTGGATTGCTCGTCGGTACGATCTTGGTTGGTGCCGGTGTGCTATTTAGTTCGCATGGCGATATGGCTAAAGTTGGCGCTGCTATGTATAAGACTATGTCGGATGGCGGTAGTGCTATAGCAAGCAAAATTGCAGCTATTTCATCTTGGGCGGTGGAGCATGGTGAAAAGATTGGATCTGCTGCGCTCCGGATCGGTAAGGAACTGTATCAAGGTATTGTGGATGCTTTTAATGCGTCTTATTCGGATGGTCATTTTAATGTTTCTCCTGATGGGGCGGTTCATTCTTTTGAGGATTATGATAGTTTGTATGCTTATTTAGCTACTTTGTCGTTAGGCTCTTCTGTGCATTTGTATGCTCGTAGATATTTGAATGATAAATGGGTCACTTGGCATTCGTATTGGCGTTATTATTTGGTTGGTACTAAACTTTGTTACGATTCTTCTGAGGGTGTGCTCGGTTCCGAACCTGCTGTGAAGGCTCATGAATGGGAGGATTTAGGTGCTGTTCCTACTGATGTGAAAATTAGGGATGCTGGTGGTTATGGTGCAACTGGGCATAGCATTGAAGCTACTTTTGAGTTCGAGAGTAAATCTGATAAGAAATTTATATTTACCTTTTCGCAGGAAATGCATAATTTATATCCATCTTATAGGGTCGGAAGTGCTCAGTCGTATCCTGTTGCTGGTGATGATCTTGCTTATCCATCGGATGATTATTTGGTCAGGATGCCTGATATACCAGCGGTTGACACTGCAACTGGTGACGTCACATATCCCAATGATACGGCGTACACTAAGGACGCTGTAGCGGTTCCTTATCCAGTAGATACTGAGGGCGTTAAGGTGCCGGACATTCCGTATGACAAGGTTGTTGACCAGAGCACTGGCAAGGCGTTGGACGATACGGGTACCGACACGGACAATCCTAGTAAGCCGGGCGAGGGGACGGATACCGGATCTAATACTAGCTTGCTGCAAAAGATTCTGGATTTGCTCAAGAACTTTTTTGATTCGCCCAGCGATTTTCGGCTAAATATGGATGGGTTCCGTAACTTGGCGATTAAGGATAAGTTCCCGTTTTGCATACCTTTTGATATGGTTGATAGCGTGAAGCAGTTTGCGGCGGATGCTGCTGATTATCAATTTCGTGTTAAGTTAGATACGCAGTATTTTAAGGTTGATCATGTGGTTGATCTTACGCCTTTGGCTGTTCCGTTGGCGTTTTTCCGCTACATTGTTGTTGCGTGGTTTGCATGGGTTCTTATGTCGCGTACGCACGATTTGATGAAATGGTAAGGGGTTGTAGGTATGTTTAAGGGATTGGCTGCTTTCGTGCAAGCGTTGCTTGACGCGGTTGTGGTTGTATTGAATTTTGTTGCTGGCATTTTCCCCAATTCTCCGTTTACGATCATCGAGCATTCGGGTTTTGGTGATCTGCTGTCACAGATCAACTTTTTTGTACCTGTGTATGAGTTTATATCTTTAATGGAGGCTTGGCTCGTGGCGGTTGCCTTGTATTATGCTGTTTCTACCTTGGCGCGTTGGGTCAAGACGATCGAATAGGAGGTTTTAACGTGATCTATTTGTACTCCGGTACTCCGGGCAGCGGCAAGAGTTACCACGCTGTTGCTGTCATTGCTCATAAGCTGGGGCGGCGTGATAAAAATCGTGTCATTGCTAATTTCCCCTTGACCGGCAAAAAAATAACATCGAGGTTTGAATATTGGGATAACTCCGAGATCTGTATATCAAAGCTGATGCAATATGCGAGGGAACACCATCGTTTAGGCGTTGAGGGTCAAACGTTGGTTGTCATAGATGAGGCACAGTGCATTTTCAACTCCCGCGATTGGAATGGTAAGGGTGTGTTGCATAGTGCACTCAAGCGGCAGCCAGACAGTCGCATGGATTGGATTAAGTTCTTTAGTCAGCATCGCAAGTTCGGTTATAACGTGATTTTGATTGCGCAGTCTGACAAGATGCTGGATAAGCAGATTCGCTCTCTGATCGAGTATGACGTGAAGCACATCAAGATGAACAACGGTTTTTTCTTCTTTTTGCCGACCAGCTTCTTGGCGGTGGAGAAGTGGTACGGGCAACGTATGAAGTTAGGGCAGGAGGTTATCTGGTATCACAAACGTGTTGCTGCTATGTACGACAGCTACGCGCTATTTGACACGCTGACGGACACTGACAGCGCACAGGGGGAACCGCGTAGCGGTGGGAGCCCGTGCGCTGCCAGCGTTCCGCCTGCGGAAACAAGCAGCGCGCAGCCTGTCAAAAATGCAAGCGATGGCGTTTGTGTTGCAGAAAACGCAGGAGCTGCCGCGCAGATCGGGGCAGCTGCAGCGCAAAAACTGCAAGTCGGTGGGTCTGATCTTGCAAGAAACTTTGGTCCAACGGCAGGGGTGCAACCGGGTGAGATGCGGGAGCCTTTGGCGGTTCGCATAAAGACAGTAATAGCAAGGTTGCTCCGGGCGCTACGGCTGCCATGCGGGAAGAAGTGCGATCTCGGCGCCCAGCAGGACGCGCGTCCTGAACAACAGAAGGGGGAGGGGTAAATGCTTTACGATCCGTATGAAATCTTGGAGCTGCTTGTAAAGGGTGGCTTCTTGGCCGTGGCAGGTCTACCGTCTGACGGCGGGCGGGTTAGCTTGTGGCTGTTTGTGGACGGGTATCTTTTTCAGTATGCCGATCTGACCGCGCGCAGTTTCTCCAATCTCTTTGGCTGTGGGATTATTGAACCTTGGAAAAAGGTTGAAAGTCCGAATGGCGAAATTGTCGATCTGTATTTTCTCCTCGGGCAAAGCCCCCTTTCTAACTAGGGGCGATGTTGTTATCCTTTGGAAAAATGGACGGTCATGTTAGGAGCGTTTGGCTTGTGTATATTTTAGATAAGTTGGTAGTGTATTTAAGGGTGCGATCGGCGGTAGTCGATGGCATAATTAGGAAGTGGAATAGCGGTACTTCTGATTATTGCGATGTCGTGAAATTCTGGATAGGTCATAGTCCTGCGGTGTGTACGCAGAATTACACTTTGTCCGCGAGTAATGGCACGACGTTTTACTTGGGCGTTGGTGTGTATGGCAAGGCTCCTTCGGAATACTGGGAGACGGTTAAGTTGGAGTTCAATCCGGCGAAGATTGGCGCGTGTCCGTGGTTCAATCAGTTATACTCGGCACTGATTGCCGCGGCGAAGTACGTTGATTTTAAGCGGTTTGATGTTGCCATTGATATTCCTGTTGCTCGTTCTCGCTTGCGGCTTGTCAAAGATCAACGCAAGTACGGCTTGCTGAAGTATAGCAATGAGAACATGACAGAGTATCTTGGCGTGCGTTCGGCACATGGACAAGTTAAACTGTATAATAAAGCATTGGAGCAGAAAAAGACTGGTGATCTGACGCGACTTGAATTGACAGTAGATTACGATCATGCGAGTTGGAAAGAGTTCCAACGTATTTTTCCCGTTGTCTTGGATAATGGCAGCAGCCTGCCGCCTGATCTGACTGGTACTGATCGCGTCCTGTGTCTAGCGTGCATGGAGCACCCGGAATATATCGCGGAATTGCCGTATAAAAAGCGCAAAAAAATTGAGCAGTTGCTTGCGACAACTGCCCAAAATATCGAACCTGATGAGTTTTCGTATAAGAATATTTTAGCACAAATTTTGATGTTTGGCAATCAGGTAAAGCCGGAAATGTTTGCTGATTTCGTAGAAACGGATGAGGATTTTCCAGAGTTCGTGGCGAAAAATGTGCCTGACTGGGTTTCTGAGATTATCGAGGGCGAACAAGAACAAATGTAATTCTAGTTGAGTGCAAATTGCAACAAAATCGTTATTTTGTATCTTTAACGTATCAGACGATGATGCAGGAGCGTTGGAGCGTGTGGGGGTGGCGTAGAGCCTCCAGCACGAGCGCAAACGCTCCTGTAGTTAATTATACAAAATGAAAGCTGATTTTGTTCGATTTGCACAAAGACCCTGTGGAGGGTCTTTTTTTATGCTTTGGAATCATTGTATTTATTTGTTTTGTGTTCCATAGTATCTTTCGAGAATGTATTCAATCTGTTTCGTTATGCTGCGTTTTTCTTTATCAGCATCGTTTTTCACTTTTTCATATAAACTATCGGATAGCCTGATGGATGTTGGTTTCATCGAGATCACCTCAATTTCTTTTGCTTTATTATACGGCATTAGATTTTTTTCTTCAAATGCGAAAAGAATTATATTGACTACATGCAAATACATGTGTTATTATTTGTGTGTAGTCAATAATAATTTTAATGACTGCATAAAATATATTGGAGGTAAGACCCTATGAAATTCACTTCTGACGTAGTAGTCCTTTCTGCTCGGCGTTATAGCATGACGGACGAAAAGACCGGCGAACTGGTGCAGGGCACTAAGATCGAGTATGTCGAGGACTGGGAACCGCAGCCGCAGCAGAATAAGCGTGGCTTGTCGGTGCTCTCCGCAAATTTTCCATATGAACTTTACGATAATCTTGGCGATGTTCCGGCTGTGTATTCGGCTGACTTCCAGCTTGTAGCCGGTGCTCGTGGTAAAGCTACTGTTGCTATGACTAACCTGCATTACCGCGAGCCGTTCAAGCCTTTTCCGAATAAATCCGGCGGTGCTAAGTAATGCCGGCGGCTGAGGTCGTAGGCGATACTGCGCAGGCAGTTGCTCCGCTTGTTGATTCGTCTACTGAGATAATCCCCATTCTTAACCAGATGGCGCAAGACGTGCAGCAGATCGAGCAAGCTCTCGCCGCTCTGCTTGCGCTGTTTCTGGTTTTCACTTTTCTGTATATGGCTTTGAGGTGGTTTACATGACGTTGGAATACTATTGTAAATCTCGTATACGCGAGTTGTTGGATGCTCTGGACGATGCTATTTATGATCATGCCACGACTCGCTATTTAGAATTGTCTGCACGTCTGCAAGAGGTTGCGCGTATGCGGCATATGGTCATTGATGCGGAAACCTTAAAGGGTGACACTGATGATTGATTTCTCCGCTCTCGTTTACTTGTTCAGCTCTAAGCTGTTTGTAGTGGCTCTAACCGGGTTGTTTGCTCGGTGGGCGATAGATTTTTTACATTCTGCTGTTTGAAAGGTGGTAAAACAATGAAAATCAAGGAAATCATGCGTAACAAGGGTATGCAGGTTGGCACTGCGCTTATGATGGCTGCTCCGGCTATCTCCTGCGCGGCTTTTGCGGCTAATGATGGCGTTTCCCCGCTGTCTGAGCCTGGCGGTGCTGATAATACATCCGTTGTGTCGATCATCACGAATGCTGCGTCCGGTCTCAAGAGCGATGCAGTAACCGTCATCGGCGCGGCTATTGCTCTTGGCGTTGTCTTCTGGGGTGCTAAGGTGCTGTGGAAGAAGTACAAGGGCATGGCAACGTAACAAGTCCATCATATCTATCTTATTCTCCATGCGGGGACGGGTCGAGCCCGTTCCCGCTATTTCTCTCTTAGGGGGTGCGTGTATGTCATACACTTTCTCATTGTCGCGGCGATCTTTACCGGTGCGCTGTCTGTGCTTGCTGCTGATCGTGCTGGTGCTGTGGTGCTTCTTCATGGTGCCGCGGGCGGGTGCTGTTGCGCTGGAAGCAACAACTATTGCTTATGGTGGATTGCTCGTCGGTACGATCTTGGTTGGTGCCGGTGTGCTATTTAGTTCGCATGGCGATATGGCTAAAGTTGGCGCTGCTATGTATAAGACTATGTCGGATGGCGGTAGTGCTATAGCAAGCAAAATTGCAGCTATTTCATCTTGGGCGGTGGAGCATGGTGAAAAGATTGGATCTGCTGCGCTCCGGATCGGTAAGGAACTGTATCAAGGTATTGTGGATGCTTTTAATGCGTCTTATTCGGATGGTCATTTTAATGTTTCTCCTGATGGGGCGGTTCATTCTTTTGAGGATTATGATAGTTTGTATGCTTATTTAGCTACTTTGTCGTTAGGCTCTTCTGTGCATTTGTATGCTCGTAGATATTTGAATGATAAATGGGTCACTTGGCATTCGTATTGGCGTTATTATTTGGTTGGTACTAAACTTTGTTACGATTCTTCTGAGGGTGTGCTCGGTTCCGAACCTGCTGTGAAGGCTCATGAATGGGAGGATTTAGGTGCTGTTCCTACTGATGTGAAAATTAGGGATGCTGGTGGTTATGGTGCAACTGGGCATAGCATTGAAGCTACTTTTGAGTTCGAGAGTAAATCTGATAAGAAATTTATATTTACCTTTTCGCAGGAAATGCATAATTTATATCCATCTTATAGGGTCGGAAGTGCTCAGTCGTATCCTGTTGCTGGTGATGATCTTGCTTATCCATCGGATGATTATTTGGTCAGGATGCCTGATATACCAGCGGTTGACACTGCAACTGGTGACGTCACATATCCCAATGATACGGCGTACACTAAGGACGCTGTAGCGGTTCCTTATCCAGTAGATACTGAGGGCGTTAAGGTGCCGGACATTCCGTATGACAAGGTTGTTGACCAGAGCACTGGCAAGGCGTTGGACGATACGGGTACCGACACGGACAATCCTAGTAAGCCGGGCGAGGGGACGGATACCGGATCTAATACTAGCTTGCTGCAAAAGATTCTGGATTTGCTCAAGAACTTTTTTGATTCGCCCAGCGATTTTCGGCTAAATATGGATGGGTTCCGTAACTTGGCGATTAAGGATAAGTTCCCGTTTTGCATACCTTTTGATATGGTTGATAGCGTGAAGCAGTTTGCGGCGGATGCTGCTGATTATCAATTTCGTGTTAAGTTAGATACGCAGTATTTTAAGGTTGATCATGTGGTTGATCTTACGCCTTTGGCTGTTCCGTTGGCGTTTTTCCGCTACATTGTTGTTGCGTGGTTTGCATGGGTTCTTATGTCGCGTACGCACGATTTGATGAAATGGTAAGGGGTTGTAGGTATGTTTAAGGGATTGGCTGCTTTCGTGCAAGCGTTGCTTGACGCGGTTGTGGTTGTATTGAATTTTGTTGCTGGCATTTTCCCCAATTCTCCGTTTACGATCATCGAGCATTCGGGTTTTGGTGATCTGCTGTCACAGATCAACTTTTTTGTACCTGTGTATGAGTTTATATCTTTAATGGAGGCTTGGCTCGTGGCGGTTGCCTTGTATTATGCTGTTTCTACCTTGGCGCGTTGGGTCAAGACGATCGAATAGGAGGTTTTAACGTGATCTATTTGTACTCCGGTACTCCGGGCAGCGGCAAGAGTTACCACGCTGTTGCTGTCATTGCTCATAAGCTGGGGCGGCGTGATAAAAATCGTGTCATTGCTAATTTCCCCTTGACCGGCAAAAAAATAACATCGAGGTTTGAATATTGGGATAACTCCGAGATCTGTATATCAAAGCTGATGCAATATGCGAGGGAACACCATCGTTTAGGCGTTGAGGGTCAAACGTTGGTTGTCATAGATGAGGCACAGTGCATTTTCAACTCCCGCGATTGGAATGGTAAGGGTGTGTTGCATAGTGCACTCAAGCGGCAGCCAGACAGTCGCATGGATTGGATTAAGTTCTTTAGTCAGCATCGCAAGTTCGGTTATAACGTGATTTTGATTGCGCAGTCTGACAAGATGCTGGATAAGCAGATTCGCTCTCTGATCGAGTATGACGTGAAGCACATCAAGATGAACAACGGTTTTTTCTTCTTTTTGCCGACCAGCTTCTTGGCGGTGGAGAAGTGGTACGGGCAACGTATGAAGTTAGGGCAGGAGGTTATCTGGTATCACAAACGTGTTGCTGCTATGTACGACAGCTACGCGCTATTTGACACGCTGACGGACACTGACAGCGCACAGGGGGAACCGCGTAGCGGTGGGAGCCCGTGCGCTGCCAGCGTTCCGCCTGCGGAAACAAGCAGCGCGCAGCCTGTCAAAAATGCAAGCGATGGCGTTTGTGTTGCAGAAAACGCAGGAGCTGCCGCGCAGATCGGGGCAGCTGCAGCGCAAAAACTGCAAGTCGGTGGGTCTGATCTTGCAAGAAACTTTGGTCCAACGGCAGGGGTGCAACCGGGTGAGATGCGGGAGCCTTTGGCGGTTCGCATAAAGACAGTAATAGCAAGGTTGCTCCGGGCGCTACGGCTGCCATGCGGGAAGAAGTGCGATCTCGGCGCCCAGCAGGACGCGCGTCCTGAACAACAGAAGGGGGAGGGGTAAATGCTTTACGATCCGTATGAAATCTTGGAGCTGCTTGTAAAGGGTGGCTTCTTGGCCGTGGCAGGTCTACCGTCTGACGGCGGGCGGGTTAGCTTGTGGCTGTTTGTGGACGGGTATCTTTTTCAGTATGCCGATCTGACCGCGCGCAGTTTCTCCAATCTCTTTGGCTGTGGGATTATTGAACCTTGGAAAAAGGTTGAAAGTCCGAATGGCGAAATTGTCGATCTGTATTTTCTCCTCGGGCAAAGCCCCCTTTCTAACTAGGGGCGATGTTGTTATCCTTTGGAAAAATGGACGGTCATGTTAGGAGCGTTTGGCTTGTGTATATTTTAGATAAGTTGGTAGTGTATTTAAGGGTGCGATCGGCGGTAGTCGATGGCATAATTAGGAAGTGGAATAGCGGTACTTCTGATTATTGCGATGTCGTGAAATTCTGGATAGGTCATAGTCCTGCGGTGTGTACGCAGAATTACACTTTGTCCGCGAGTAATGGCACGACGTTTTACTTGGGCGTTGGTGTGTATGGCAAGGCTCCTTCGGAATACTGGGAGACGGTTAAGTTGGAGTTCAATCCGGCGAAGATTGGCGCGTGTCCGTGGTTCAATCAGTTATACTCGGCACTGATTGCCGCGGCGAAGTACGTTGATTTTAAGCGGTTTGATGTTGCCATTGATATTCCTGTTGCTCGTTCTCGCTTGCGGCTTGTCAAAGATCAACGCAAGTACGGCTTGCTGAAGTATAGCAATGAGAACATGACAGAGTATCTTGGCGTGCGTTCGGCACATGGACAAGTTAAACTGTATAATAAAGCATTGGAGCAGAAAAAGACTGGTGATCTGACGCGACTTGAATTGACAGTAGATTACGATCATGCGAGTTGGAAAGAGTTCCAACGTATTTTTCCCGTTGTCTTGGATAATGGCAGCAGCCTGCCGCCTGATCTGACTGGTACTGATCGCGTCCTGTGTCTAGCGTGCATGGAGCACCCGGAATATATCGCGGAATTGCCGTATAAAAAGCGCAAAAAAATTGAGCAGTTGCTTGCGACAACTGCCCAAAATATCGAACCTGATGAGTTTTCGTATAAGAATATTTTAGCACAAATTTTGATGTTTGGCAATCAGGTAAAGCCGGAAATGTTTGCTGATTTCGTAGAAACGGATGAGGATTTTCCAGAGTTCGTGGCGAAAAATGTGCCTGACTGGGTTTCTGAGATTATCGAGGGCGAACAAGAACAAATGTAATTCTAGTTGAGTGCAAATTGCAACAAAATCGTTATTTTGTATCTTTAACGTATCAGACGATGATGCAGGAGCGTTGGAGCGTGTGGGGGTGGCGTAGAGCCTCCAGCACGAGCGCAAACGCTCCTGTAGTTAATTATACAAAATAAAGATTTTGTATAATTAGCAAACCATCTATTTTATAGCCATTAATAATTAACAGTTTTCATCCTATTTTCTCCAGATACTCTATCATATCAGCCACAGCACGATCATTATTAGAACTTACCGTTATATTGACATTTTGCAGCACTTCCGGCCCTGCATTGGCCGGTGCAAACGAAATCTGAGCTTCTTGCAGCATGGATTCATCATTGTAGCTGTCGCCAATAGCAAACACACGTTCAACGTCTGGTAAGTATTCAACAATATTTCGTAGAGCCGAACCCTTATTCACACCAGCGGCTGTGATTTCACAGAATGTCGGCATGCTGGATGTCACATCAAATACATGCGGATACCGAATCAGTAAATCCTGTGTAAGTGCGGTGATTTGTGCCGGTTCACCGGTAAAATTGACCGTACACCAGTCCGCAGTTGCGCTTTTTGCAAACTGCTCATTAGAAAGCATCTGATAATCCAAATGCAGCTTGTGCATGTGCTGCAGCGTGTGATCGCTCATTTGACGAATCAGCGCCGTTTCTGCAGTAAAAACCTCACAACCGAATTGTGAATTATTTAACAATACATGCTCGATCATTTCTTTCGTCTCGTACGGCATGCCGGAGCAATACAAAATCTTGCGATTTTCATCGCAAATCAACGAACCATTCATCACACTGTATGGCGCATTGACCGGCAACTGGTCTATATATATGCCAATAGCATGAGGAGAACGGCCGGTCGCAAGCGACAGCCGTCCTCCCTGTTTCGTAAAATATTGTAATGCACGCAAATTTTCTGCCGGAATTTGCTTTGAATCATCGAGCAGCGTACCATCCATATCGCAGGCCAGCAGCATACCCTTAAACTTTTTCATTGCATACGCTCCAATTTATCAAGAACTTCAGTAAAATATTGTGGCAGCGATGCCGAAAACTCCATCCGCTCCCCTGTTTTCGGGTGCGTGAGCGTCAGCTTCGCTGCATGCAGACATTGACCGCCGATATTGGAAAATCGATCTTTTTTCAGTCCGTACACCGGATCACCGATAATCGGATGACCAATAGATGCCATATGTACACGAATCTGGTGTGTACGTCCGGTCTCGAGCTGAAATGCCATATATGTGTAGCCGTTATATCGTTTGATGACAGTATAATGCGTGATTGCATCACGTCCGCCCTCCACGATTGCCATTTTTTTTCGATCCGTTTTGTGGCGGGCAATCGGCTTATCCACCGTTCCGGTATCATCCTTGACAGAACCAACCACAATCGCTTCATAGCCGCGATACGCCGTATGCGCCGCAATCTGAGCTGCCAGGCTCTGATGTGCGGCGTCATTTTTCGCCACAACGAGCAGACCGCTGGTATCCTTATCAATACGATGCACAATGCCCGGTCGATGTTCACCGTTAATGCCAGACAGACTGTCACCACAGTGGTACATCAATGCATTTACCAACGTGCCGTCCCAGTTGCCGGCCGCCGGATGCACAACCATGCCGCGTGGCTTGTTGACCACCACAATATCTGCATCCTCATAAACAATATCCAGCGGAATATTCTCCGGCTTGAGATCTACTTCCTTTAACTCCGGAAGCTGAACCGTAATCGCCTCGCTGCCGACCAGCTTGTAATTTTTCTTAAGTGGCTGACCGTTACAGCTTACTGCCTGCTCTGACAGCAGATTCTGCGCCGCAGAGCGGGTCAGTCCTTCAATCTGCTCTGCCAGCCAGCTGTCGATACGCTTGCCGGATTGCTCTGCCGGAACTGTAAATTGTAATTCACTCATGGTTACTTCTCCGCTTCGCTTGTTTCCTTGTGCTGAAACATAAAATATAGCACAAACAGTACACCGCCTGCACAAATGAAGATATCTGCCACATTAAATACCGGAAAATGAATCAGACGGAAGTCAAACATATCGACAACAAAACCGTGTGCTACACGATCAATGGCGTTGCCGAGTGCGCCTGCCGCCACCAGAATCAGAGACCAGCAGCCTAGCTGAGTCTGCAGCAAATTCTTGTAAATCGCTGTGAAAATGGCAACTGTAATCACAATGGCCAATACAACAAAAATCCAGCGTGAATCAAATTGCGCGAACAGGCTGAATGCTGCACCGCGATTCTCGATATAAGTCAAGTGAAATACACCATTGATCAACGGAATGGTCTGCTGTGCCTGCAGGGACGTAAACGCCCAGTATTTCACTGCCTGATCTGCCGCGATCATCAGCAAGATTGCACAAATATAAATCGGCATCTTCTACCTCCAAAACAAAAAGGAGGAACAGAATTGCTCTGCTCCCCCTTGGATTCTTCTTTTAGCCTACAACCTTGGCACAGCGAGCACACAGACCCGGATGCTTTGCATCAGAACCAACGGTCTTAGCCTGCTTCCAGCAACGCAGGCACTTCTCACCTGCTGCGCGGGCAACAGCAATCTTCAGACCCGGCAGATTCTCGCTTGCAGCGCCCTCACCGTCACCGGCAACGACATCAAGTTCGGAAACAATGCACAGATCAGCCAGATCCTGACCACAGCCGTTCAGGAATGCAGCCTGTTCAGCGTCAGCGTAAACAGTAACGCATGCTTCCAGCGGCTTGCCGATGGTCTTAGCAGTACGCGCACCCTCGAGAGCCTTGTTTACATCATCGCGGAATGCTGTCAGCTTGTCCCACTTAGCACGATCCTCATCGCTGAAGGACAGAGCCTCGTCAGCCTGCGGCATCTCGTTATATGCTACGTTGCGAACATCATCCTCAGCAGCGTGCGGCATAGCCTGCCAGATTTCGTCTGCGGTAAAGCACAGGATCGGAGACAGCATGCGAACCAGCGCACTCAGGATACGATAGATCGTAGTCTGTGCAGAGCGGCGGCTCAGACCATCAGTCTCATCGCAGTACAGACGATCCTTGATCACATCGAGGTAGAAGTTGGACATATCAACAACACAGAAATTATGAATTGCATGGAATACGGTGTGGAATTCGTAGCTATCATATCCCTCACGAACCTTTGCAGCAAGGTCGTTCAGCTTCATCAGTGCCCACTTATCCAGCTCCGGCATATCTGCGTATGCAACAGCGTTGGTCTTAGGATCAAAGTCAAACAGGTTGCCCAGAATGTAGCGAGCCGTGTTACGGATCTTGAGGTAGTTCTGCGACAGATGCTTGAGCATGTCCTTGGAAATACGCATATCCTGACGGTAGTCAGAAGAAGCAACCCACAGACGCATTACGTCTGCGCCATACTGCTTGAGGATATCCTCCGGAGCAATACCATTGCCCAGAGATTTGGACATCTTCTGGCGCTCCTCATCAACAATCATACCGTGGGTGATAACCGTCTTGTACGGAGCCTTTCCCTGCGTAGCAATAGAAGTCAGCATCGAGGACTGGAACCAGCCGCGATACTGGTCATTGCCTTCCAGATATACGTCAACCGGGGTCTTCTGACCTTCGCGGTTCTCGATAACAGCACGCCAGGAGGAACCGGAATCAAACCATACATCCATGGTGTCGGTTTCCTTGTCGAACTCGCTGCAGCCGCACTCACACTTGGTGTCTGCCGGCAGAATCTCAGCAGCCGTCATGTCGAACCATGCGTTGGAGCCCTTTTCACGGAACAGATCAGCAACGGTCTTAATCGTCTGCTCATTTACCAGCGGCTTGCCGCACTTCTTGCAGGTGAAGATTGGAATCGGAACACCCCAGACACGCTGACGGGAAATACACCAGTCGGAACGCTCACGGATCATGGAGGTCATGCGCTCCTGACCCCAGCCGGGAATCCACTTGATGTCCTCACAAGCCTTGACTGCGTCATCCTTGAGCGCATCAACAGAGCAGAACCACTGCTCGGTGGTACGGAAGATGATCGGATTTTTGCAGCGCCAGCAATGCGGATAGCTGTGTACGATGTCCTCGGTTGCGAGAAGTGCGCCGCAGTCATCCAGATCCTTGAGAATAACCTCGTTGGAATCGTCAACGAACATACCCTCGTACTTGCCGGATTCGGCGGTGTGACGGCCCTTGCCGTCAACCGGAACGATAATCGGGATGTTGTACCTCTGGCAAACGATAAAGTCATCAGCACCAAAGCCCGGAGCGGTATGAACACAGCCGGTACCGGCATCGAGCGTTACATGGTCACCGGTGATAACCAGAGAATCACGGTCGAACAGCGGGTGCTTGGTCTTGATCAGCTCCAGATCAGAGCCGAGAACGGTTGCGAGAACTTCCCAGCTGTCAATGCCGGCAGTCTTCATAACAGAAGCAACCAGTTCCTTAGCCAGAACATAAATCTCGCCGTTCGGAACCTTAACGAAATCGTACTCGAAGTTCGGGTTCAGAGAAATTGCAAGGTTGCCCGGAATGGTCCAGGTAGTGGTGGTCCAAATTACGAAATATACATTCTCCTTGGTACCAAGCAGCTTGGTGATAACACCCTTGTCATCGGTTACAGCGAACTTTACAAAGATAGACTTACACGGAACATCCTTGTACTCAATCTCTGCCTCAGCCAGTGCGGTCTCGTCGTGCGGGCACCAGTAAACCGGCTTCTGACCCTTGTAGATGTAACCCTTCTTAGCCATCTCGCCGAAAATCTCAATCTGAGCAGCCTCGTAATCGTGGGTCAGGGTCAGGTACGGGCGATCCCAGTCACCGATAACACCCAGACGCTTAAACTGGGTACGCTGGGTATTGACATGATCGTGTGCAAACTCTTCACACTTGGAGCGGAACTCCGCAGTGGAAACCTTGCTGCGATCCATGCCGTAAGCCTTGATTGCCTGACGCTCAATCGGAAGACCATGGGTATCCCAGCCCGGAATGTACGGAGCCTGATAACCCATCATATTGCGCGAACGCAGAATAAAATCCTTAAGGATCTTATTCAGTGCATGACCCATATGCAGATTGCCGTTTGCATACGGAGGGCCGTCGTGCAGAACGAAAAGCGGCTTGCCTTCGTTCTTCTTCATCAGTTCATGGTAGAGGTCGTTCTTCTCCCAGTTTTCCAGAAAACCCGGCTCGCGCTTCGGCAGACCGGCACGCATCGGGAATTCGGTTTTGGGCAAATTGATCGTATTGTTGTAATCCTGCTGCATTGTGCAGTATTCAGTCCTTTCGCTTATTTACTTAACGTCCTTCGGGTCGTATTCAGTGCCGAACTGCAGTTCGCCGAAGTCGAATTTACGCGTTGCATCTTCCACTGGTGCATCGCCCTTCCCAGTCGCATTTGTGTTCTTTGCATCTTCAGTCTGCTGTACCGGAGCGAGGTTTTCTCCCTTCGCCAACTCTGCCAGTGCTCTTGCCTGCGACTGATACAGCTTTGCTACATGAGCGATAAACTCAGCAGTGTTCTTGCGGGCAGTCTCCAGTTTCTGTTCCTCGGTGTTGATTTCCACCTGGGTGTCTTTCACCTTGTTTGCGGTTTCATCCTTCGCAGAAGCAATGATCTCCTCTGCTTCCTTCTTCGCCTTGTCAATTGTCTCCTGTGCAATCGACTGTGCGGTCAGCAAGGTACGGTGCATTCCTTCTTCAACACCGCGGTACTCTTCAATTTTATCGACCAGCACTTTCATTTTTGCCTTCATAGCAGCGTTTTCCTTCTGCATCGCTGCAAATTCCTCTGCAACACGCTCGAGAAAAGTATCGACAGATTTCATGTCATATCCGCCGAAAACCGCTTTTTCAAAGCCGATTTCTTGTATTTCCTGCACCGTCATATGTTTTTCCTCCGTCTTTATATCATTTGCCGTACTGACACGGAAAAATGGTCGGGCTGCGCCCGACCAAAATCAGCGCCGTTTGTCCGGCAGGCTTAAAGCATATATACCATTTGTTCTAAAACAATCAGAACAAAAAAAGCCAGCATAAACGCAAAATCAAACGGACAATTCCGCAGCGCACTCACGCGGCTCAGCAGACTGCGAAAAGGTTGAATGACCGGCTCGGTAACAAGGCACAGAAACTCGTAGATTTTTGAGTCGCTGCCCTGTACGAACCAGCTCATGATTGCCCGTGCAAAAAACATAAACTGCAGAATGCGCAATAAGCTGCCTACGAAATATATTACCAAGCTGTTCACGATAGTACTCACGATCTGCGCTTAGAAATACATACCGCTGTTTTCCAGTTCATCGATCAGATCGCCCATAATATCAACATTGTAGGGTGTGATAATATAAGTGCTGTTTGCAACCTTCTTGATCTTGCCTTCGTTTGCATACGCAACACCGCTGAGGAAATCCACCAGACGGCGGGCAATATCCTTGTTGGTCTGCTCCAGATTCAGGACAACCGTACGCTTGTCCTTGAGATGATCTGCAATTTCCGCAGCCGCCTCAAAGCGATCCGGCTTGACCAGAACCACAGCCAACTGTGTAGTAGTATTGATGTTTACAACCTTATCGCTGCGATCGTGACGGCGCACCTGGGGCGCGTCCTGTGCATCGCTGTCGTACGAACGGTCATAGGATCTTCTATTGTAAGATGATGGCTCGCTATCCATCGCAGGTTCTTCGTTTCTCTGACGGGGCATCTCGTCTTCGTAGTCGTCCTCCAACTCGCTGCCCTTTACCCAATCAATAAAGCCTTTGATTGAACCCATGCCAAGTTCCTCCTTATGTTTTAAGGCGAAACGATCTGATACGGCCGTTTGCCAAAGATCGCCGTGCCTACGCGAACCATGTTCGCTCCGCACGCAATCGCCGTTTCAAAATCATTCGTCATTCCCATAGACAAATAATCCATATCTACATTATCGTATTTTTTCGTCAAAATGTCAATAAATACTTGACGCATTTCGGTAAAGTAGTTTGAATTTTTTGTTTTTTCATCCGCAACGGGAGGAATTGCCATCAATCCGCGGATATGAAGCGACTTTTTTGCGCTCAATTTTACGATTGCATCGTGCAGTTCTTCGGGCGGAAGACCGCTTTTGGCAGCTTCTCTGCCGATATTTACCTCCAGAAGAATATCCTGACAAACACCGCGCTTCTCAGCTTCCTTGGCGATAGCCTCGCCGAGATGAACCGAGCCGACCGACTGAATCAGCGAAACCTTGCCGATCAGGTACTTGACCTTGTTGGTCTGCAGCGTGCCGATAAACTGAAGGTCTGCGCCATCGTAGGCGTTCTGTTCATACTTCTCCTGCAGTTCCTGTACGCGATTTTCGCCGCACACACGGATTCCCGCTTCGATAGCCGCCTGCACGCGCTCGGCGTCATTCATTTTGGTCGCAGCCACCAGTGTAATTTCACTGGGATCACGCCCTGCCTGCACGGCGGCATTGTTTACGCGCTCAATCACAGATTTTACGCGTTCCTGCAGTTCTTTCTTTTCTTGCTCCGTCATGTCTTCACCACCATATTGTTTTGCAGATTTTTACCTTGAACGATAACCTGGTCTCGCTCGACCAGCATATCGGAGTTGGTCGCACTTTGTTCGACGACATAATAATCGTCCGCCTCAAACAGCTCGTTGATCATTTTGAATTTCTGTATCGAGCCGCTCAGGATGAATACGCCGGGGATCTGCGTGGTCTTTCCGTCGCTGTCTGTTTGTTCCTGCACACGGACGGCACTCTTCGGCACCTTGAGTCCGGTGTAGGTCGCAATGATAATTTCGATCGGCTGTTTGCGCATGGAAACCATTTCACTGCTGAATTCTGTGCCTTCCATCACCAGCAGAGCCGTATCACTGTTACCTTGATGGTTGATGGAATGCACGGTTACTTTGGATTCCATCGAAGCCTGCGTAAAGTTTACTGTCAGCTCCTGACCGACCTGCAGACGCTCGGCCTGCTCGGCCGGAATCTTAGCTGCCAGATACCAGTTGAATCCCTTAACGATCTTGCCGAGCGAATTGCTGTTCTCAGCAGACGGCTGCTGCGCAACGGACTTGTCAAACTGCTCCACGGTCATCTCATCCAGTGAGGATGGTGTGAGAATGCTCTCGTATCCATCCACTACCTCGGAGAAATATCCGGACGAAGATGCAGTGAGTTCCGTGGTTCGGCCGGTAAGCTGATGCTCGAGCGAGGACTGTTCAGAAACCAAAGCGTCACGTTCGGCAGATACCTCGTTGGTATCCACATTGCCGGCCTCGCGGCGCAGCGACAGCGTGCGCAGCGAACTTGCGGCAGACGCGACCGAAGAGCCGCTGCCTTCCTTCACCTGCTCGGCCAGCTGCTCGATCGTCAGCGTGATGACCTGATCCAGCTTTGCGATATTTGAGCTGTCCGATGTGGACTGCAGCGCTGTATCCAGAAGAGAAATACGTTCCTCCAGCGGATCAAGCTGTCGGCTCAGGTCCATAGATTCCTGATCAGAATAGATGATCGCCAGCGGTGCGTCCTGCTGTACGCGTTCACCGCTGTACACGATGTGCTTGACCGAGCTGCCCGTGGCATTGTCGATCGGTTCTTCATCGCGGAAGAACCAGCCATCGCTCGTAAAGCTGTCATTAACTGTGACATGCAGAGCCGGTGTGGTCTCCGGTGCAGCCGAAAACGCGTTAGAAAGACGGCCGCCCAGATAAATCACCATCAGCACCGCCGCAATGATAAATACAACGCGGTTTCCGCCGTCATTCCGCCGTTTTCGCGGCTTGGATTTTGTGCTTTTTGTCTGTTGTCCCATGTAAAGACCTCGTATATGTTCACTGTTCCGCACGCTCCCCTCTCGGTGCATGGAGATCGACTCTATGCTGCGGGATCAGAGTAGAGATTGCGTGCTTATAGATCATTTGCTGTTTTCCGTCGCTCTCCAAAATCACAACGAAGCTGTCGAATCCGCGGACGATACCGCGCATCTGAAACCCGTTCGTTAAAAATACGGTGATGTTCTGCGCCTGCTGACGCAGTGCACTGAGCATTCTGTCCTGTAAGTTGATTTCGTTTCGCACAATGATTCCTCCAGTTGAAATTACAATTTATGGTATCATTGTACACCGTGGTTTTGAAGATATTTTGTCGTTTCCTGTAAGACGAAAGGAAGTTCTTCTCCACTATTATAATATATCCAGTGGATGCTGTCATCCCTTTTCAACCAGGTAAGCTGACGTTTTGCATAATTTCTGCTGCGCCGTTTGAGCAATTCGGTACATTCTTCCAATGTTTGCTCGCCGTTCAGATAGCCGAGCAGCTCTTTGTAGCCGATGGCCTGCGCGGCAGTGCCGGTCAGCAGACCGCGTTCCACCAGCCGTTTCGTCTCCTCCAGCAGACCATTTTCCAGCATAAGATCCACTCTGCGATTGATGCGGTCATACAAAATTTCACGGTCAGACGGGCAAACACCGATCTTGAGCGCATCATACTTTGGCTCCGGGCGCTTGTTCCTGCGGTTAAATTCGTCGATCGTCATACCGGTCTGCTCATACACCTCAAGAGCACGAATGACGCGCTTGAGATTATTCGGGTGCAGACGTTCCGCTCCGGCCGGATCTACCTTAGCCAGACAGTCATGTACCGCCTGATTGCCCTGCTCAGCCGCCATCCGTTGATATTTCTCACGCACGGTCAGGTCGGTCTCATCGCCGGAGAATACGCTGCACTCGATGAGCGCGTCCATGTACAATCCTGTACCGCCGACAACGATCGGCGTCATGCCGCGCGACAGAATATCCTGCGCTGCAGCGTCTGCCAGTTCGACATACCGTGCCACCGAGAACGCTTCGCCGGGCTCGCACACATCGAACAGATGGTGCGGTACGCCCTGCCGTTCCTTCATATCAGGCTTGGCGGTGCCGATATCCATCTCACGGTAAAGCTGCATGGAATCCGCAGAAATGATCTCAGTATGCAGTTGTTGCGCCAGCGCGACCGATAAGGCGGTTTTGCCGCTAGCAGTCGGTCCGCAGATACAGATCAAACGGTTTTCCATGCTGTTTCCTCGCTTTTTATTGATTTACACGCTTGAACATCTTGTCAAGCTCATATTTGGTCAGACGAACGGTCGTCGGTCTGCCATGCGGGCAGGAACGCACGTTGTCATCGCTCAGCACCCGCTCGCACAGGTCCTGCAGCTCGGTCATCGTGGTCGGTTTGCCTGCCTTGATAGCCGCCTTGCATGCTACCGTATGAATTAAATCGTCCAGACGATCCGGCACGGTGGTACGGCTGTTCATCGCCTTTTCGGCCAATTCACTGATGACGCTCTGCACATCGCCGCTATCCAGATAAGCGGGCACGCTGCGTACGGCAAAGCTGTTCTCGCCAAAGCTGTCGATGGAAAAGCCTGCCTGACGGATGTCCTCGATCTGCGACTGCACAGCGGCGGCTTCCTCGCCGGTCAGCTCTACAATTACAGGCGTGAGAAGCTGCTGCTGTGGCATATCGGTCTCCGCACGCAGCTTGTTGAACAGAATGCGTTCATGCGCGGCATGCTTGTCGATGAGAATCAAGCCGTCCTTGTCCTCAGCAATGATGTACGTCTGAAAGCATTCGCCGATCACACGCACACCGGTATCTAGCGGCTGCAGGATCTGCGGCTTACCCTTGACCTCCGGTGCGCTGACAGACGGCACAACAACCATCGGTTCATCTTCCGGCTCCGGTGCCGGCGTATGCACGGCAGGTGTCGGTTCTGTGACCGGCTCGACCGGCTGTGCCATTCGCGTACGAACTGGTTCCTGCGGTTCCTCCTGCAGTATGCGCGGCGCGGACAGATAACTCGATGCACTGCGCGGACGCTCTGCCTTTGGCGGGATGGACACGAGGAAATCCTCTAAATCCGGTGCTTCCTCGTCGTTCTTTACCGGTGCAATCGGTGTTGGCTTGACACTCGGCGTGACAAACGGCTTAGGGTCTACCGGCTTTGGAATCGCAAACCGCTGCTGCTCATGCGTCAGATTATCTTCACGCAGCTTGGCAGGCGCTTCCTTCTCCTTGTGCTCCAGATGCGGCATATTGTCGTTTGCGGCAAGTGCATTCTTGCAGGCAATATACACGACCTCGAAAATCGGCTTTTCCTGCGAAAATTTGACCTCGGTTTTTGCAGGATGCACGTTGACGTCGACCGCCGACAGCGGCAAATCCAGGAAAAGCGCACCAGACGGATATTTGCCGGTGATGATCGCATTGCGATAGGCCTCTTCCATTGCAGCCTGCATAAGACGGCTCTTGACATAGCGGCCATTGACGAAAAAGTGCTGCATGGAACGGTTGGCACGTCCGGCGTGCGGCTTGACAATGTAGCCGTGCACGGTCATACCGTTGCGCTCGGTCATCGGCACTTCAATCATATTGGCAGTCATTTCCTTGCCGAATACGCCGAACACCGGTGCAATCAGCTTGCCCTTGCCGTCCGACGAGAATACCTGCTTGCCGTCGCGAATGAGCGTGAACGCAATCTCCGGATGGGAGAGCGCCGCATGCTGTACTACGCCGAGAATGTAACCCGCCTCGGTGAAGTCCTTTTTGAGAAACTTCATGCGAGCCGGTGTGTTGAAGAACAGGTCGCGCACAACAATTGTTGTGCCTTCCGGACAGCCGGCTTCCTCCTGTGTCTGAATCTCACCGGCTTCCAGATGCAGATGCAGACCCGCAATCGAACCCGCCTGACGCGTAAACAGATCAATGCGCGTAACCGACGAAATCGCAGCCAGTGCTTCACCGCGGAAGCCCAATGTGCCGATGGCGTTCAAATCTTCCTCGGTACGCAGCTTGCTGGTCGCGTGGCGGCGGAAGGCCACAGGTGCATCCTCTGCCGACATGCCGCAGCCGTTATCCGCAATACGCAGATAGGTAATGCCGCCGTTTTCAATCTCCACCGTAATGCGGGTAGAACCTGCGTCAATCGCATTCTCGACCAGCTCCTTCGCCACAGAGGACGGCCGTTCAACAACCTCTCCTGCCGCGATCAGATCCGCAAGATGCGGAGATAATTCATGAATCACTGCCATTTTTCTTTGTTTTCCTTTCCGGAACAAATCATGGTTGGTCTTTCCTGCCCTGATAAATGATTAAACCAGCTTTTTCAGCTCATACAGTGCGTTGAGCGCCTCGATCGGCGTCATGGTGTCCACCTGCAGTGCACGCAGACGTTCGGCTACGGCGTCGCCGGAGAGCGAATCTATCGTAATCTGCGGAACGTCTTCCGGTTCCTCGGCTACGGCGTGCAGCTCGATTTTCGGCATGGTGGATTCCAGATCAGTCAGCACAGCCTTTGCTCGCTTGATGACCGGATTTGGCACACCGGCTAGCTTTGCAACCTCAATGCCATAACTGTCATCCGCGCCGCCGCGCACGATTTTGCGCAGGAACGTAATGTCATCACCGCGCTTTTTGACTGCGATATTGTAATTCTTGACGCCCTTGACCAAATCTTCAAGCACAGTCAGTTCGTGATAATGCGTTGCAAACAGTGCGCGTGCGCCGATGCGCTTTTTGTCCGCTACATACTCTACAACTGCACGGGCAATGCTCATGCCGTCATAGGTAGAGGTGCCGCGGCCAATCTCATCCAGAATAATTAAGCTGGACTTGGTGGCGTGCCGCAGAATATCCGCGACCTCGCTCATCTCCACCATGAAGGTGGATTGACCGCTCGCCAGATCATCCGACGCGCCGACACGGGTAAACACGCGGTCTGCCACGCCGATATGCGCGGACGAGGCCGGCACATACGAGCCAATCTGCGCCATGATGGTAATCAGTGCCACCTGCCGCATATAGGTGGATTTGCCTGCCATATTCGGGCCGGTGATGATAGCGACGCGGTTTTCCTTGCTGTCGAGCAGGGTGTCGTTCGGGATGAACAGACTGTCGGACAGCATTTTCTCAACAACCGGGTGACGACCGTCCTTGATGTCAATGCGGTCGGAAAAATCCACCACCGGACAAACATAGTTGTTATCACATGCCACATCAGCCAGAGCGCACAGAACGTCAAGCGCTGCGATAGCCTGCGCGGTTTTCTGCACACGGTGAACCTCAGCGGCAATCTGGTCGCGTACGGAAACGAATACCTCGTACTCGAGAGCGGTCAGCCGTTCCTGCGCACCGAGCACGGTGCTCTCGAGCTGTTTCAGCTCCTCGGTGATATAGCGCTCGCTGTTCGCAAGCGTCTGCTTACGAATGTAGTTCTCCGGAACCGCCTCCGCATTGGAGCGGCTGACCTCAATATAATAGCCGAACACGCGGTTGTAGCCGATTTTCAGCTTGCTGATACCGGTACGCTCGCGTTCCGCCTGCTCGATTTCGGCAATTTTGCCCTTACCGCCGGACGCAAGGTCGCGCAGACGGTCAATCTCCTCGTTGAAGCCCTTGCGGATCATGCCGCCTTCCCGAAGAAGAATCGGCGGCTCATCCACGATGGCCTGCTCGACCAGCGCGCGAATGTCTTCAAGCAGATCAATCTTGCCGGTCAGCTCACGCAGCATAGCCTGTCCGAACAGAGCAGCCTGCGTTTTGATCTCCGGCAGGCAAGAAATTGCCGCCGACAGCGCACGCAGATCACGGCAGTTTGCAGTGCCGTAGGCTACGCGACCGATCAGGCGCTCCATATCGAACACTCGCTTAAGTGCGTCCGTCAATGCCGTGCGGGCAATTACATCGTCACACAATGCACCTACCGCCTGTTGACGGCGTGCAATATGCAGCGGATTATACAGCGGTTTTTCAATCCACTGACGAATCAGGCGCGAACCCATTGCCGTGCGCGTGTGGTCGAGTACCCACAGCAGCGTGCCCTTCTTCTCCTTAGTGCGCATGGTCTCGCAAAGCTCGAGATTGCGGCGTGCGATCAGGTCAAGCTCCATATACTGGCCTTGATGGTACACCTGCAGCTGATTCAGACTGGAAAGGCTGGCCTTCTGCGTCTGCTCGAGGTAATCCAGCAGACCGCCGAGGCACTGCACAGTGCACGGCAGGTCGGTCAAACCTGCAGCGTCAAAGTCCTGCACCTTGAAGTGCTCCTGAATGCGTTCCGCACTGCGCTGTGCCTCAAAGCACTCCTCCGGCATCGGCTCTATGAGCGCCTCCAGACGTTCCTTCAGAAAGGACTGAAGGCCGTCTGCCGAAATGGCTCCGCCGCCGACCAGCACCTCGCGCGGCGCAAAGCGTCCGAACTCACTGGTGATGTCATTCCAGTTATCCGAGCCGGTCGCGTACACCGAACCTGTCGTAATATCAGCAAAGCATACGCCGACGGAACCACCGGCTGCATATACGCAGCCGAGAAAGTTGTTCCGGTTTTCATCCAGCATGGAGGCTTCCACGACCGTACCCGGTGTCACGCGTCGGATGATCTCGCGCTTGACCAGACCTTTTGCCTTTTTCGGGTCCTCCATCTGCTCACAGATCGCGATTTTGTAACCCTTCTGCACCAGCTTGGCAATATAGCCTTCCGCGCTGTGATACGGCACGCCGCACATCGGTGCACGTTCTCCCTGACCGCAGTCGCGGCCGGTCAGCGTCAGCTCCAGCTCGCGGGAGACCAGCTTGGCATCGTCAAAGAACATTTCGTAAAAATCGCCCAGACGGTAAAACAGAATGTAATCTTTATTTTTGTTTTTGATCTCAAAATACTGCTGCATCATGGGCGTCAGTTCAGCCATGTTCTTACCTCTTTCTTATAATTTGTGTGCAAACAGACAGCGAAGCGAGGTTTTCTCGATCTCTGCCTCGATAAATTCACCGATTTTGATATCGTCACCGCGCACGCACACGAGCAGGTTGCCCTCGGTACGGGCGGTAAACGGATACTCCGATCCCTTGGCATTGCCGTCCACGAGCAGCCGCAGCTTCCTGCCCTGATAAGCTGCCTGCTTTTCAGCAACGATTTCATCCTGCGCCTTGAGCAGGCGCTCGAAGCGACGCTGCTTATCCTGCGGCGTAGCGTTATCCTCATAGGAGGCTGCGGGCGTGCCCGTGCGAGGCGAATACAGAAAGGTAAACAGCAGATCAAACCGGGTATCCTGCACCAGCTTCAGAGTCTGCTCAAAATCCTCGTCCGTTTCGCCCGGGAAACCGACGATAATATCGCTTGACAGCGTAATATCCGGCATTTTCGACCGTGCATCCGCAATCAGCGACTTGTAATGCTCTGCCGTGTAGCGGCGGTTCATGCGCCGCAGGATTTCGTCGCTGCCAGACTGGAACGGCAGATGCAGCTGCTTTGCAACCTTATCGCACTCTGCCATAGCAGAGAACAGCTTGGGAGACGCGTCCTTCGGGTGGCTTGTCATAAACCGCAGCCAGAAATCGCCGGGCACGGCGTTGAGACGGCGCAGAAGATCGGCAAAATCCACGTCAATGCCGAGATCCTTACCATAGGAGTTGACGTTCTGGCCGAGCAGCGTAATTTCCTTGTAACCCGCCGCGACCAGCTCGCGCAGTTCTTTCTCGATCTCCTCCGGTCGGCGGCTGCGCTCTCTGCCGCGCACATACGGCACGATACAGTAGGTGCAGAAGTTGTTGCAGCCGTACATGATGGACAGCCACGCCTTTGCGCCCTTGGCACGCAGCACCGGCAGACCTTCGACGATATCGTCCTCGCCGCCGATGTCGAACACGCGCTTTTTCTCGGTCAGCACGCGGTACAGCAGCGACGGAAACCGCCAGAGCGCATGCGTGCCGAACAGGAGATTTACCTGCGGATAGCTTTTCTTAATCTTCTCGACGTTTTTCTCCTGCTGGGCCATGCAGCCGCACATTGCAATAACAATGCCCGGGCGCTCCTTTTTCAGATGGCGGAGTGCGCCGACGTTGCCGAACGCACGATCCTCGGCATGCTCACGCACAGCACAGGTGTTGAACAGGATAAAATCTGCCTCGTCGGGCGTATCGGTCATTTCGTAGCCCATTTCGGACAGCATGCCGCGGATACGCTCGGTATCCGCCTCGTTCTGCTGGCAGCCGAACGTATGCGTATAGGCTTTTGGGCGCTTGTCCCCCAATAGGCGGGCTACTGCGTCAATATAGGTAAACTGCGATTGCAGCTGTTCTTCGGAAACATTCTGGGTTGCCATGAAACTCTCCTTTTATCGAAATGGAGTGCCGTCAGAAGTAAACACGTTCATGCGGTGGTACGCGCTGAACGGAATCTCGTACTGCGGCAGATACTGCCGAATGGCACGGGTCAGATATTCCGGACTCATGTTGTTATTGCCGGCAGCGGTGGTGACAACAGCGGTCACCTCATCAGGGCCATCGGTAACGGTCAGATCGCGCATCAGCTCACGCATATTGACCGTCTTTTCGCCGCGCTTGGAGCGCTTGACGATCTCGACCATGGGGCGGCGGAACAGATTGCGCACATCGTCGGCAAAGCCCTTGGGCGTACCATCCTCAAAACCCCATGTGATGCGGTACTGCGACCATTCAATTGAACCGACCTTCATGCCGCCGTCGGCAAGCGGGTAAATCTCGATTGCACGCAGGCCCTCGGGAAATACATCATTGAGCGCTTCCACCGCATTTTCCGGCACGGCTTCTGCCGTGATATTGAAATCCAGAAATTCGCACTCGCCGGAGTAGCCGGTCGAGAGCGGCAGCGCCACCGAAACGTAGGCGTGCTGATTGAAACCCTCGGTGAACCACAGCGGCATCTGGCAGCGTGCCATCGAACGCTGCATAGCGTGCATCAGATCAAGGTGAGAGATATACTTGGCTCTTCCTTCTTTGGCAAATTTCATTCGAGCCTTAAACATGGCACTTGCCTCCCTTCAGCAGAGTGCTTGCGCCGCAGCCGGCACACTGGTGCATACAGTCCGGCGTGATAGCCGCTTCGCGGGAACGCTCCCACTCACGCTTGAGATGCTCCTTGCGCGTGCCGCAGCCGATGTGATCCCACGGGAACACCTCGTCCATCGGACGCTGACGGGATGCGTAGAACTCTGGATCGAGTCCGCAGTCGCGGAACGCCTGCATCCACTTGTCAAAGTCGAAGCACTGATCCCAGCCGTCCATCTTGCAGCCGCGCTGCCACGCCAGCAGAATCGCCTTGCCCTGACGGCGGTCGCCGCGTGCAATAACGCCCTCGAGCACCGAGGTCTCGGCATCATGCCAGTTGTAGGTGACATTCTTGGTTTTCATGACCACCTTGAGGTGCGCCTGCTTCTCGCGGAACTGCTCGAGCGTGTCCTGCGCGTCCCACTGGAACGGGGTCTGGGGCTTGGGCACAAAGCACGAAGCCGACGCTGTGATACGCACGCCGCGCGCACGGTTGGGCGTGTTCTCACGCCAGCAATAGGCGACCTTTTTGCAAATGTCGGAAATGCCGTCCAGATCCTCGTAGGTCTCGGTCGGCAGACCCATCATGAAATAGAGCTTGACGTTATTCCAGCCGCCCTGAAAGGCAATCTCGCAGGCATGTAGCACGTCCTCCTCGCGGATGTTCTTGTTGATAACATCACGCAGGCGCTGCGTACCGGCCTCACATGCAAACGTCAGGCCGCTTTTGCGGGTTTTCTGTACGCGCTCCATCAGTTCGGCGGAAAAGCTGTCCGCACGGAGCGATGGCAGCGACAGGCTGATATGCCGCGGCTCACAATAGTCGAGCATACACTCGGTCAGTCCGGACAGTTCGCCGTAGTCACTGGTGGACAGCGAAGACAGCGAAATCTCCTCGTAACCGGAGTTTTTGAGCACGGCCTCGGCCTGTTTGAGCAGCACCTCCTTGGATTTGGTACGCAGCGGACGGTAGGTGTGTCCCGCCTGACAGAAACGGCAGCCGCGCGGGCAGCCGCGGAACAGCTCGATCATCGCACGGTCGAACACGATGTCGGTCGAGGGCACGACAAAGGACTCCGGATAGTACATGGTATCCAGATCCTTGACAATGCGCTTCTGCACAAGCGCCGGTGCGCCGTGTGTCGGCGTAACGCTCTCAATCGTGCCGTCCTCGTGATACTTGACCTCATACAGTGCGGGCACATACATACCCTCGATCTGCGCCGCTGCGATCAGGAACTCCTGCTTGGACCAGTTCTCGCGCTTTGCTTTGCGGTACAGATCGGTAAATTCCAGCATGATCTCCTCGCCGTCGCCGATCATGAACAGGTCAACAAAGTCAGCCAGCGGCTCCGGATTGTAGGCACACGGACCGCCGCAGGCTACAATATGCTTGAGTTCGGTGCGGTCCTTTGCCAGCACCGGAATACCGCCGAGATCCAGCATATTCAGAATGTTGGAAAACGACAGCTCATACTGCAGCGTAAACGCGATAATATCAAAGTCCGACAATGGGTCACCGCTCTCCAGACCGTACAGCGGCAGACCGGCCTCGCGCATTTCAGCCTCCATGTCGATCCATGGTGCGCAGACGCGTTCGCACCAGATGCCCTTCTGATCATTGAGCAGGCCGTAAAGGATACGCGAACCGAGGTGAGACATGGCAACCTCATAGGTATCCGGAAAACAGAACGCAAATCGCAGATCGACGTTCTTTTTATCTTTCATCACCGAGCCCCATTCACCGCCGACGTAGCGTGCCGGCTTCTGTACACGGGACAAAATGGCTTCCATCTTTTTATGCAAGACGTATTCCTCCATTTTCATTCATACAGATTATTGTATCATATCCTTCCGAAAAAAACCATACTGTTTTTGACTGTTTTCGCGCAGAAAGTACACAAAACAAAAAAGAAACGCGAAGAAAGCCTTTACACTTTCTTCGCGTTTTGCTTATTCCTCTGAAATTTCCGGCTTACTGCCGAGCAGTCGGGACGTATTGAACACAGTCAGCACCGTGAGTGCGGCATCAACGACAACTGCCATCCACATCTGCGCCAGACCGATCAGCGCCAGTACAGCAAGCACCAGCTTGATGGCGGCCAGCAGTGTCAGATTCTGCATTGCCACTCCGTGTGTACTCTTGCAGACCTGAACAGCTTCGCCGAGACCGCTCAGATCATTTGCGGTAATCAGTACATTCGCCGCATCCGCTGAATAGCGGGAGCCGCGCGTGCCCATTACCACACCGACATCAGCCATCTTGAGCTGCTCGATATCGCTTACGCCGTCGCCGACATAGGCGGTCGTACCGTCTGTCGGAATCGTGCGCATCATAAAGTCCAGCTTCGCTTGCTTTTCCTCGGGCATCAAGCTGCAGTGAACGGTATCGATACCGGCGGCATTTGCAATTCGCTGGGTTGGTGTCTCAGCGTCACCGGTGATAAGTACAGTACGCTCAACGCCCTGATCCTTGATCTTCTTGATCGCGTCAGCAGCGGACGGACGAACCGTATCCTCCAATTCAATCACGCCGATGTGCTCCCCTTCACAGGCGATGTAAACAACCGTGCCGTCGATATCCGGCAAGCCCTTGACACCGCGGGAGACCATCAGCTTTCGGTTGCCTACCAACAGAACATGATCACCGATACGAGCGCGCACGCCGCGGCCCTGGAATTCCTCGAATTCCTCGATCTTCGGCAGCTTTTCCCGGCATGCACTTACGATTGCGCGTGCAACCGGATGCTGCGAAAGCTGCTCGGCTGCTGCGGCAAGTGCCAGACAGTTCTTTTCGGAGAACTCCTGCGTGGGATAAATCTTTTTAACCTGCAGATTGCCGGTGGTCACTGTGCCGGTCTTGTTGAATACGACCAGACGCAGGTCTGCAGTCCGTTCCATCGCTTCGCTGCCCTTCATGTGAACGCCTTCGCTCTCAAGTCGGCCGCCGCCGCATACAAAAGCAAGCGGTACAGCCAACGCCAGTGCGGTCGGACAGCAGGCGATGAGAAGCGTCAGTCCGCGATATACCCAGCCGGTCATATCCGAACCGGGCATGAACAGCGGCGGAAGTGCGGCTGCCAGTACGGCAATGACGATCACAACCGGAACCAGGCGCTTGGCATTACGCTGCGCACTGTTTTCCAACGCTGCCTTGTGTTCGGCAACTGCATTCTGTACTCGGCGAATCTGACGAACCGCGCAGTCCTCGTAGCGCGAGATCACACGAATCAGCATCAGAGAGCCGTTATACCGGCTGCCTGCCAGCACACGCGTATTCTTATCAACTGCCATCGGCACGTTTTCACCGGTAAGCACGCTGTCATCCACCGTGCCGTCTCCGCGAAGCACAACACCGTCAATCGGTACGCGCTCACCCGAGTGCACCAGAACCAGCTCACCCAGACGGATATCTGCCAGCGGAACCTGACGCTGTTCGCCCTTCATGTTGACGACCGTTGCCTTTTCCGGCATGAAATCATGCTGCTGCGGCAACGCCTGATAAGTGGATGCCAGAACGATATCACCTGCGATTTTGCCAATCTCGAACAGGATGAGCACAACCGTTGCTTCTGCACGGCTGCCGAGCGCGAATGCGCCGATAGACGCTATTAGCACGAGCAGATATTCATCGAAAAACGAGCCGTGTGTCAGATTGGTCAGCACACGCGCTGCAATCGGCAGCGCTGTGATCAAAAACGCCAGCAGGCAGAGCGGCAATGCCGCGCTCGAATCTCCCATTGCGATTCCGGCCACAAGAACGATTGCCGCGGCAGCCAGCCGTGCACCTACACTCTGCATATCCAGCCGTGTCATCGGCTGATAGGTCACTTCAGCGCCTTCCTGTATACGGCGTGCATTTTCTCGCCGCAGACGGGTCTGCTCACGCCGACGCATTTTCGCCCGGTACTGTGCCTTCTGCACGAAATTCATACCGGTGGTATCGTCCGCGTCCTCCGGAGCTTCGATTACTGACGGTTCCGGCTTCTTTTCCTCCGGCTTTTTTTCATCCTTTGGTTTAGGCTTCTCCTTAGGTGCGGATTTTGCCTGTTCCTTTTTCTCCGCCTTGTCCTTTTCATGGTTTTTCAGTTTTTCTTTTAGCTTCTGCAGCCTGTCCGGCTTTTCCTCTATGATAGGCTCGAATTCCGCTTCCTCTGATTGTTCTTCCTCAGGAAGCTCGTCCTCTATACCTTCGTCGTCAAATTCCGGTTCGTCCCAGTCGCCCTCGTCTTCGGTCTCATCCGGCGAAGCTTCTTCTTCGTCAAATTCGTCTTCTGAATTTTCCGGCGATTCCTCAGCTGCGTCTGATTCATCCGAGGGCTTTGCAGGCTCAGCTGCCGCCGCTTCCTCGGGCGGCGTTTCCGCCTCCGGAGATTCGCTTTCACTTTGGTGCGATGTATCGGCTTCCGGCTGTTCCGCATTCTTGTCCGGCGGCTCAGGCTCGCCGGGCGGCGCTGATTCTTCTTTTTCAGGCGGTTTTTTATTCTCTTCGGGTTTAGGTTTTTCCGGAGCGGCAAACAGCTGCGCTACTGCCGAATTTTCCAGATCCGCTAAAATCGAATCGACCTGTGCTAAAATATCTTCCGCCGTTGTCTGGTCCTTCTTCTGTTCCGAATCAGGGCGGTTATTTTCGCTCATTCCGTTTATCCCTCCTGCACGTGCGCGATTCCCTGTGCCAAAATGGTCTGAATATGATCATCGCACAGCGCATAGTATACTGTTTTTCCGTTTTTTCGACTCTTGACCAGCCGCGCCTGCTTCAAAAAACGAAGCTGATGCGATATCGCGGACTGGCTCATGTTCAGCAGCGACGCAATATCACAGACACACAGCTCCGCGGACACAAGCGCCGCCAGTATCCGCAAGCGGGTCTTGTCGGAAAACGCTTTGAAAAAATCTGATGCGGCTGTAGTGATCTCCTCTGCCGGCATTGCGCTGCGCGCTGCCATAACTGCATCTGTATGGACGATATGCTCCTCGCAGCACTCCAGTTCTGCGTCTGTATGCTTTGCCGACAATTTGATCCCTCCCGCAATATGTGCATATCTATTCAACTTATGATAACATTCCAGTCCACTTCTGTCAAGAATCGAGTCGGACACAAATGACAATTTTGCGTGCAAAAAAGTCCTGCAGGCCGGATACGGTCTGCAGGACTTGAACGCAATTTTTACTTTTCGGGCTGTTCACGCTTCGGATCGGTCATAACTTCCTTAAACGAGGTTGCCAGACCCGCAAGGCTCTGAATCTCGCTCGGGATGATGATCTTGGTTGCCTTGCCGTCGGCGGCGCTGCTGAATGCCTCGAGGGATTTCAGCTTGATAACCTGCTCGGTCGGCGCCGCTTCATTCAGCAGATTGATGGAGTCTGCCAGTGCCTTCTGCACGGTAAGCAGCGCTTCCGCTTCACCTTCGGCCTCCTTGATCTTGGCAAGGCGATTTGCCTCTGCAGCAAGAACAGTTGCTTCCTTTTCGCCTTCAGCCACCAGAATCGCGGACTGCTTTTTACCTTCCGCTACCAGAATGGACTCACGGCGTTCGCGCTCGGCCTTCATCTGCTTCTCCATAGATTCCTGAATGGCAGCCGGCGGAATGATGTTCTTCAGCTCCACACGGTTTACCTTAATGCCCCAGTCATCGGTCGCTTCATCGAGGATGGAGCGCATTTTGGTGTTGATGATATCGCGGCTGGTCAGCGTCTGGTCAAGCTCAAGATCACCGATGATGTTTCGCAGTGTGGTTGCAGTCAGATTTTCGATTGCCGCCATCGGGCTTTCGATACCGTATGCAAACAGCTTCGGGTCGGTGATCTGGAAGTACACGACCGTGTCGATCTGCATGGTTACGTTATCCTTGGTGATAACCGGCTGCGGCGGGAAATCGACTACCTGCTCCTTGAGGGTTACCTTGCGGGCAATGCGCTCAAACAGCGGCACCTTGAAATGCAGGCCGGTGCTCCATGTGTCACGGTAGGTACCGAGACGCTCGATAACATACGCCTTCGCCTGCGGCACGATCACGATATTGCTTGCAATGAACGCGATGAGCAGAACAATCAGCACAATCCAGATGATGGGTACAATAATATAATCCATGATAACGCTCCTTTACAGTTGGTTCGGTTTTACAATCGCCTTGACGCCGCGGATCTCCACAACCGTGACTCTTGTCCCGATTGCAATTTGCGCGTCAGTCGTACTGCGGGCTGTCCAGATCTTTCCGTTGATTTTCACCGCACCGGTCTCCAGAACATTGTCAATCGGTTCGGTAACAACGGCAGTCTGTCCGATGATACGATCTGCGTTGGTCGCCTGCTGCCGGCTGCCGAGAAAACGGCGGCAGAGCGGACGCACCAGTACAAGCAGCAGCGCGGAGAACACGATGAACACAATCCACTGCCCCATCAGTCCGACCGAAAGGCTGGCTGCAATGAGTGCCGCGACACCGCCGGCAGCGAACCAGATGCCGCACAATGTGAGTGTAAACGCCTCTACCGCTACACTGATGATAATGACAGCCAGCCAGACATACAGGCTGTCAATTCCAAACATCATAAACTATCCCCTCCTTTGGCAACAGTATAGCATGTGCATACGAAAAAGTACAGCAAAACCCGATCAAATTTCCGGCTAATCTTTGCACATTGCACAAAATGTCGAATAAAACAAAATCCGCTCGAACCGTGCAGTACAGTTCGAGCGGGAAATCTTCAAAAAATCAGCGGGTCATGCAGCGCGAGACGTATCAGCCAAATTGCGATATCCAGCACGATAACGCTCCACAGCAGCACGCGCTCGAGGTTTTTGGAGCCGAAAAGCGGCTTTTTGCCAAACAGCGCGTACAAAACGACCGGCGGCAGCACGAAAACCATCGGGTGAAACCGCAGTGCCGTACGAAAGTCCAGTCGGAGCAGAGCGGCAAGTGCGCGGCTCAGTCCGCAGCCGGGACACGGCACGCCGGTCAAGTATTTGATCGGACAGTTCCAGCCGAACAGCAGCGCCGAGGCGTATGCCAGCGCACCCAGTATCAGCAGCACGAGCAGGCCGTTCAGACCGCGCCGAAAGCGCTCCGGCATCAGCCCTTGTAGGTCTCGCGGAACTCGAGGAACTCGTCATAGGTGCATTCCTTGTCCAGAACGCCCTTTTCACGAATTTCGATAATACGGGTCGCAATGGTCTGCACGAACTCGTGGTCGTGGGAAGCAAACAGCACGGTGCCCTTGAAATCACGAACGCCGTTGTTGACTGCGGTGATGGATTCCAGATCGAGGTGGTTGGTCGGCTGGTCGATGACGAGCACGTTCGAGCCGAACAGCATCATGCGCGCCAGCATCAGGCGAACCTTCTCACCGCCGGACAGTACGCGAACCGGCTTGTAAACATCGTCGCCGGAGAACAGCATACGGCCGAGGAAGCCGCGCAGCGTGGATTCCAGTGTATCCGTGCGGGAATACGGTGCGATCCAGTCGAGCATGTTTTCCTCGTGGCCCTCGAAGAACTCGTTGTTGTCCTTCGGGAAATAGCTCTGCGAGGTGGTAACGCCCCACTTGAAGCTGCCCTCATCCGGTTTCATCTCACCCATAAGAATCTGGAACAGCGTAGTCATTGCCAGCTCGTTATCCGAGATGAACGCAATCTTGTCACCGCGGCGCACGATGAAAGATACGTTGTCGAGCACCTTCTCGCCGTCGATGGTCTTGGAGATGCCGCGCACCTCGAGAATGTCCTTGCCTGCCTCACGGTCCGCGTCAAACGCTACCCACGGGTAACGGCGGGACGAAGCCGGCATTTCCTCGACGGACAGCTTGTCGATCAGCTTGCGGCGGCTGGTCGCCTGACGGGACTTGGACTTGTTTGCCGCAAAACGCTGAATGAAGTTCTGCAGTTCCTTGATCTTTTCCTCGTTCTTGCGGTTCTGATCCTTGATCATGCGCTGAACCAGCTGAGAGGACTCATACCAGAACTCGTAGTTGCCGACATACAGCTTGATCTTGCCGTAGTCGATATCAACAATATGGGTACATACATTGTTCAGGAAGTGACGGTCATGCGATACAACGAGGACGGTGCCCTCAAAATCGGCAAGGAAGTCCTCCAGCCAGCGGACTGCCTGAATATCCAGATGGTTGGTAGGCTCGTCCAGCAGCAGAATATCCGGCTTGCCGAACAGCGCACGCGCCAGCAGCACCTTGACCTTCTCGACGTCACCGAGGTTCTTCATTTCGGTGTACAGGATGGCATCTGCATCCAGACCCAGACCGTTCAGCAGCTGGCTGGCCTCGGTCTCGGCGTCCCAACCGCCCATTTCAGCAAACTCGGACTCCAGCTCGGCAGCCCTGTTGCCGTCCTCCTCGGTGAACGGGTCCTTCATGTAGAGCGCATCCTTTTCGTGCATGACCTCAAGCAGACGCTCGTTGCCGCCGAGAACCGTGTTGAGAACAGTCTCCTCGTTGAAGGCAAAGTGGTCCTGCTTGAGTACGCTCATACGGGTCTTGGGCGCAATCGAAACCGTGCCGGTGGATGGGTCCAAATCGCCGGACAGAATGCGCAGAAATGTAGACTTGCCTGCACCGTTTGCACCGATAACACCGTAGCAGTTGCCCTGGGTAAATTTCAGGTTTACATCTTTGAACAGCGGCTCGCCGCTGAAGTTTAAGCTAAGATCGCTGATAGTGATCATGTAAGAGATTCCTCCCGCATTATTTTTCAATTAGAATCAGTATACCACATAAACCGCTGTTTTCACAGATAATTTACAGATGCAGCCGTATTTTTGTTCATGTTGTCTTGAAACGACACCCAGAATGCTATATACTATATTTATAAATATCAATCCCTATTTGTTTCAGGAGGTTTTTCCCTATGTCTAACCTGATGGAAGTTATTAAGTCTCGCCGCTCTACGCGCGCGTTCAAGTCCGAGCTGCCGCCGAAGGATCAGATCATGCAGATTGTTGAAGCTGCTGAATGGGCGCCTTCCGGCATGGGCAAGTACCTGTGGCACTTTACCGTGATTTACAATGCAGAGAAGTCGCTCAAGCTGGCTCGTGCCGTCGCTGAGGCAGACAATCGCGGTCCGCAGTATAATTTCTACGGTGCGCCGGTCAACATTATCATTTCCTACAAGCGGGATGAGCACCACGCTCTGGTAGACGGCGCTGCTGCAATGGAGAATCTGCTGCTGATGGCTACCGAGCTTGGCCTCGGCTCTTGCTGGATCAACCAGCTGCGCGAGACCTGCGACGTGCCTGAGGTTCGTGCACTGCTGACCGAGTACGGCGTACCGGAGGACCACATTGTTGTCTGCTCCGCAGCCATCGGCTACATCGAGAAGGAAACGCCGGCAAAGCCGCGTCATGAGGGTCTGGTTTCGATTACTGAATGATTAGGGATTACTAACGCCTAATTTTTGATTTCATGGAGGGATTTTCATGAATGAACAAATCGCTAAATTAAAAGAGTGGATCGACGGCAGCGACAACATTGTCTTTTTCGGCGGTGCGGGCGTATCGACCGAGAGCGGCATTCCGGATTTCCGCTCGGTGGACGGTCTATACAACCAGCAGTACAAGTACCCGCCGGAGACCATTCTCAGCCATACGTTTTTTTTGAGCGAAACCGAGGAGTTTTATCGCTTCTATCGGGCGAAAATGCTGGCTCTTGATGCAAAGCCGAACGCGGCTCACCTCAAGCTGGCCGAGTGGGAACGCGAGGGCAAGTGCCGTGCCGTTGTAACGCAGAACATCGACGGTCTGCACCAGAAGGCAGGCTCGAAGGAAGTGCTTGAGCTGCACGGTTCGGTGCTGCGCAACTATTGCATGCGCTGCCGCAAGCCATATCCGGTTGAGGATATCGCCAAGGGCACCGGCATTCCGCGATGCTCCTGCGGCGGCATTATCAAGCCGGATGTCGTGCTGTACGAGGAGGGACTCGACAGCTACACGATCAACAAGAGCGTAGACTACATCTCCAAGGCTGATATTCTGATTATCGGTGGCACATCACTGGCTGTGTATCCGGCCGCTGGTCTGATCGACTATTACCGCGGCAATAAGCTGGTTTTGGTCAATAAGTCCCCTACTCCTGCGGATCGCCGTGCTGATCTGGTCATTCACGCGCCAATCGGCGAGGTTTTCTCGCAGCTGTAAAAATAAAGCTCCCTTTTCCGGTTATATAAACTGCAAACCGAAAAAGGGGGGGTATTATGCCGATTGATAAAATTGCACTCATTTTTGCCATCATCGAGGGATGAAACTGCTGTACAGATAGGAAAAGACCCGCTTTCAGCGGGTCTTTTCTCGTCAAATTGTAAGAGGTAAAATAGGAATACGCGATATTCAGCTTAGTTGAATGCCTGCTCGAGGTCAGCCAGAATATCATTGATATTCTCGGTGCCGATGGACAGACGGATGGTGCCCTGATGGATACCCTGATCCTCCAGCTCCTCTGCGGTCAGCTGCGAGTGAGTGGTGGTTGCCGGATGGATGACCAGGCTCTTAACGTCAGCAACATTTGCCAACAGAGAAAAGATCTGCAGCTTGTCAATGAACTTAAATGCTGCTTCCTTTCCGCCCTTGATATCGAAGGTGAAGATGGATGCGCCGCCGTTCGGGAAGTACTTCTCGTACAGAGCATGATCCGGGTGGTTCGGCAGAGACGGATGGTTCACATGCTCAACCTGCGGGTGATTGGTCAGGAACCCAACGACCTTCTTGGTGTTCTCAACGTGACGCTCGATACGCAGAGACAGAGTCTCAGTGCCCTGCAGCAGCAGGAATGCGTTGAACGGAGAAATGGTAGCACCAGTATCACGCAGCAGGATAGCGCGGATGTAGGTTACGAAAGCAGCAGGACCAACTGCATCTGCGAAAGAGATGCCGTGATAACTCGGGTTCGGCTCAGCGATCGGTGCATACTTGCCGGATGCCTTCCAGTCGAACTTGCCGGAATCAACAATGATGCCGCCGAGGGTCGTGCCGTGGCCGCCGATGAACTTGGTAGCAGAGTGAACAACGATATCAGCGCCGTACTCAATCGGACGGATGAGATACGGGGTACCGAAAGTGTTGTCGATTACGAGCGGCAGACCGTGCTTGTGCGCAATCTTTGCGATAGCCTCGATATCCGGAATATCGGAATTCGGGTTGCCGAGAGTCTCGATGTAAACCGCCTTAGTATTGTCCTTGATAGCGCCTTCCAGTTCTTCCAGATTGTGTGCATCAACGAAGGTGGTCTCAACGCCGAACTGCGGCAGAGTATGTGCCAGCAGGTTGTAGCTGCCGCCGTAGATGGTCTTCTGTGCTACGATGTGGTCGCCGGCCTGAGCAAGTGCCTGAATGGTGTAGGTAATCGCTGCGGCGCCGGAAGCGGTAGCCAGAGCGGCAACACCGCCCTCGAGTGCTGCAATGCGCTTCTCGAACACATCCTGCGTGGAATTGGTCAGACGACCGTAGATATTGCCTGCGTCAGCCAGGCCGAAACGATCAGCCGCGTGCTGACTGTCGTGGAAAACGTAAGAAGTGGTCTGGTAAATCGGAACTGCACGGGAATCGGTAACCGGATCAGCGGTCTCCTGACCGATGTGCAGCTGCTTGGTTTCAAAGGACCAGTTTTCGGTATTCTTGATAGTTGCCATGATAATAATCTCCTTTTTATATACATGTTTGAAGTGATTGATTCGTTTCGTGTACTAAAAAGAAGGTTCACATTCGCCCAAATCGGAAATTCGAGCGGAGCAGCTTTTCAAAGTAGTATCGCATAACCGCGTCTCCTAAATTCATATTATTTCACTGGGATTGCTATGATTATACTAAACTCCCCCTCTTCTGTCAACCCTTTCCGACAAACTTTTTTCGTTCCGGCAGATTGCCCAATTTTCGATGGTCCAATCCCTATTTTTCGATAGGTATTGGGGGTGGTGTTTCCTGTTCGCCATCCAAATAAAAGAAAACCGCCGCACAGGGATTGTGCAGCGGTTTTGATGATCAATATTCAGCAGCGAAAAATCAGAACTCGATCTTCTTTGCGATATAAGCAGCAACTTCCTCAATCTTGATGCGCTCCTGCTCCATCGTATCACGGTCACGAACGGTTACGCAGCCATCCTGCTCGGTCTCGAAATCGACGGTTACGCAGTACGGCGTACCGATCTCGTCCTCACGGCGGTAGCGCTTACCGATAGAGCCTGCATCGTCAAAATCAACAGAGAACTGCTTAGCCAGCTCCTGCCAGATCGGCATAGCCTTGTCGGTCAGCTTCTTGGACAGCGGCAGCACAGCAGCCTTGAACGGTGCCAGAGCCGGATGCAGACGCAGAACGGTACGAACATCGTCCTTGCCGTTCTTGTCCTGACCTACGACTTCCTCGTCGTAAGCGTCGCACAGGAAGGCCAGTGCAACACGGTCAGCACCAAGCGAAGGCTCGATAACATACGGAATATACTTCTCATTTGCTTCCTGATCGAAGTATTCCATCGAAACACCCGAGGTGTTCTGATGCTGGGTCAGGTCAAAATTGGTGCGGTCGGCAATGCCCCACAGCTCGCCCCAGCCAAACGGGAACATAAACTCGATATCGGTGGTAGCGTTGGAGTAGTGAGACAGCTCCTCCGGATCGTGGTCGCGCAGACGCAGGTTCTCGTCCTTCATGCCGAGAGACAGCAGGAAGTTGTGGCAGTAATCCTTCCAGTACTTGAACCACTCAAGGTCGGTGCCCGGCTTGCAGAAGAACTCCAGTTCCATCTGCTCAAACTCGCGGGTACGGAAGGTGAAGTTACCCGGGGTAATCTCGTTGCGGAAGGACTTGCCTACCTGACCAACGCCGAACGGAATCTTCTTACGGGTGGTGCGCTGGATATTCTGGAAGTTTACGAAGATGCCCTGTGCGGTCTCCGGACGCAGATACAGCTCGTTCTTCGCGTTCTCGGTAACGCCCTGGAAGGTCTTGAACATCAGATTGAACTGACGGATGTCGGTCCAGTTGTGCTTGCCGCAGGTCGGGCATGCGATCTCATGTTCGTCGATGAATGCCTTCATCTCAGCCTGGCTGAGTGCGTCAACACTCTTGCCGAGATCGTAGTTGTTCTCAGCACACCAGTCCTCAATTACCTTGTCGGCACGGAAACGCTCCTTGCACTCCTTGCAGTCCATCAGCGGGTCAGAGAAGCCGCCAACATGACCGGAAGCAACCCAGGTCATCGGGTTCATCAGGATCGCGGAGTCAAGACCTACATTGTACTGGCTCTCCTGCACAAATTTCTTGCGCCATGCTGCCTTGACGTTGTTCTTGAACTCAACGCCGAGCGGACCGTAGTCCCAGGTGTTTGCAAGACCGCCGTAAATCTCCGAGCCGGAGTATACGAAGCCGCGGCCCTTGCAGAGCGCTACGATCTTTTCCATTGTTTTTTCGCTGTTTTTCATGTTAAATTCTCCTTTTGGCACAGCTGGCTGCTGCACGCTGTTTTTGCTTTGCACTGGAAAAAGTGCTTGACATGAAATTATTCTACCGTTATAATTAATAATTGTCAAGGGTAGTTTAGCTAATTAAACGAATAGAGTTTGGTCTGATTGGTAAATTGCTTGCGAAAAGCTGACATTCGGGCGATTCGCTCAGTTGGGAGCGGAAGCGGTACAGAAAGCAGTCCCCGTTCTTCCCTGTTCAGTTGAGTTTGCTCAAAACGCTTTTCTTGACACATATATTCGGGCTTGTAGCTCAGTTTGGGAGAGCGTTCGGTTCGCATCCGAGAGGTCGAGGGTTCGATCCCCTTCAAGTCCACCATAATGCAAAGATACGAACTTTTTTCATAGTTCGGAATGTTTTCGCATTAACCATCAGAATAGAGCACACCTGATTGCGGGTGTGCTCTTTTTCTTTGCCCTCCTCTCTGTTATAATAAAAATATAGGATTGGAGGAAATATGAATGGATTCAAGAAAAATTCTGGTCGGTGAAAAATACTTGCACTT
>ENA-ORTQ01000624-ORTQ01000624.1-human-gut-metagenome-genome-assembly--contig:-NODE-624-length-43483-cov-3.301741_pt1 | contig 43483 bp, 37 predicted proteins | sample MGYA00241912_ERZ509188 | MGnify/ENA primary metagenome ERZ509188 (study PRJEB26280, sample SAMEA2338849) | human gut metagenome | biome: human gut; feature: human-associated habitat; material: faeces...
CGCTGGAGCGATATTAGCCGCTTTAGCGGCCTTTTCCCTACCCGAAGGGTGGGGGCGGTGTGCAGCCCCGAAGGGGCCATTTAGCGGCCATTTCAGCGGCTGTGATGCTGATAGTGGCCGTGGTGTCCCTTACGATATGGGAGTAATCAGGCTTGCCGAAAAGGGCTTTGAGTGGATCTGTCATGGCTGATCTCCAAACATATCAAGCGTGTCTGTATCCCACTCTATTGTAAACAAGACATTTTTATCTTTTATATTCAATGGCTTATTTTCCTGCTAATTGGTAATATCATGAAAAATACCATGCTCAGAAAAGGCTTAACAATATTTTGAAAAATTGCCTACTGAGCGCTGCCGCACAGCTCCATAGGCCGCTTTCCTGGCTTTGCTTCCAGATGTATGCTATTCTGCTCCTGCAGCTAATGGATCACCGCAAACAGGTTACTCGCCTGGGGATTCCCTTTCGACCCGAGCATCCGTATGAGACTCATGCTCGATTATTATTATTATAGAAGCCCCCATGAATAAATCGCTCATCATTTTCGGCATCGTCAACATAACCTCGGACAGTTTCTCCGATGGAGGCCGGTATCTGGCGCCAGACGCAGCCATTGCGCAGGCGCGTAAGCTGATGGCCGAGGGGGCAGATGTGATCGACCTCGGTCCGGCATCCAGCAATCCCGACGCCGCGCCTGTTTCGTCCGACACAGAAATCGCGCGTATCGCGCCGGTGCTGGACGCGCTCAAGGCAGATGGCATTCCCGTCTCGCTCGACAGTTATCAACCCGCGACGCAAGCCTATGCCTTGTCGCGTGGTGTGGCCTATCTCAATGATATTCGCGGTTTTCCAGACGCTGCGTTCTATCCGCAATTGGCGAAATCATCTGCCAAACTCGTCGTTATGCATTCGGTGCAAGACGGGCAGGCAGATCGGCGCGAGGCACCCGCTGGCGACATCATGGATCACATTGCGGCGTTCTTTGACGCGCGCATCGCGGCGCTGACGGGTGCCGGTATCAAACGCAACCGCCTTGTCCTTGATCCCGGCATGGGGTTTTTTCTGGGGGCTGCTCCCGAAACCTCGCTCTCGGTGCTGGCGCGGTTCGATGAATTGCGGCTGCGCTTCGATTTGCCGGTGCTTCTGTCTGTTTCGCGCAAATCCTTTCTGCGCGCGCTCACAGGCCGTGGTCCGGGGGATGTCGGGGCCGCGACACTCGCTGCAGAGCTTGCCGCCGCCGCAGGTGGAGCTGACTTCATCCGCACACACGAGCCGCGCCCCTTGCGCGACGGGCTGGCGGTATTGGCGGCGCTGAAAGAAACCGCAAGAATTCGTTAACTGCACATTCGGGATATTTCTCTATATTCGCGCTTCATCAGAAAACTGAAGGAACCTCCATTGAATCGAACTAATATTTTTTTTGGTGAATCGCATTCTGACTGGTTGCCTGTCAGAGGCGGAGAATCCGGTGATTTTGTTTTTCGACGTGGTGACGGGCATGCCTTCGCGAAAATCGCACCTGCTTCCCGCCGCGGTGAGCTCGCTGGAGAGCGTGACCGCCTCATTTGGCTCAAAGGTCGAGGTGTGGCTTGCCCCGAGGTGATCAACTGGCAGGAGGAACAGGAGGGTGCATGCTTGGTGATAACGGCAATTCCGGGAGTACCGGCGGCTGATCTGTCTGGAGCGGATCTGCTCAAAGCGTGGCCGTCAATGGGGCAGCAACTTGGCGCTGTTCACAGCCTATCGGTTGATCAATGTCCGTTTGAGCGCAGGCTGTCGCGAATGTTCGGACGCGCCGTTGATGTGGTGTCCCGCAATGCCGTCAATCCCGACTTCTTACCGGACGAGGACAAGAGTACGCCGCAGCTCGATCTTTTGGCTCGTGTCGAACGAGAGCTACCGGTGCGGCTCGACCAAGAGCGCACCGATATGGTTGTTTGCCATGGTGATCCCTGCATGCCGAACTTCATGGTGGACCCTAAAACTCTTCAATGCACGGGTCTGATCGACCTTGGGCGGCTCGGAACAGCAGATCGCTATGCCGATTTGGCACTCATGATTGCTAACGCCGAAGAGAACTGGGCAGCGCCAGATGAAGCAGAGCGCGCCTTCGCTGTCCTATTCAATGTATTGGGGATCGAAGCCCCCGACCGCGAACGCCTTGCCTTCTATCTGCGATTGGACCCTCTGACTTGGGGTTGATGTTCATGCCGCCTGTTTTTCCTGCTCATTGGCACGTTTCGCAACCTGTTCTCATTGCGGACACCTTTTCCAGCCTCGTTTGGAAAGTTTCATTGCCAGACGGGACTCCTGCAATCGTCAAGGGATTGAAACCTATAGAAGACATTGCTGATGAACTGCGCGGGGCCGACTATCTGGTATGGCGCAATGGGAGGGGAGCAGTCCGGTTGCTCGGTCGTGAGAACAATCTGATGTTGCTCGAATATGCCGGGGAGCGAATGCTCTCTCACATCGTTGCCGAGCACGGCGACTACCAGGCGACCGAAATTGCAGCGGAACTAATGGCGAAGCTGTATGCCGCATCTGAGGAACCCCTGCCTTCTGCCCTTCTCCCGATCCGGGATCGCTTTGCAGCTTTGTTTCAGCGGGCGCGCGATGATCAAAACGCAGGTTGTCAAACTGACTACGTCCACGCGGCGATTATAGCCGATCAAATGATGAGCAATGCCTCGGAACTGCGTGGGCTACATGGCGATCTGCATCATGAAAACATCATGTTCTCCAGTCGCGGCTGGCTGGTGATAGATCCCGTCGGTCTGGTCGGTGAAGTGGGCTTTGGCGCCGCCAATATGTTCTACGATCCGGCTGACAGAGACGACCTTTGTCTCGATCCTAGACGCATTGCACAGATGGCGGACGCATTCTCTCGTGCGCTGGACGTCGATCCGCGTCGCCTGCTCGACCAGGCGTACGCTTATGGGTGCCTTTCCGCAGCTTGGAACGCGGATGGAGAAGAGGAGCAACGCGATCTAGCTATCGCGGCCGCGATCAAGCAGGTGCGACAGACGTCATACTAGATATCAAGCGACTTCTCCTATCCCCTGGGAACACATCAATCTCACCGGAGAATATCGTTGGCCAAAGCCTTAGCGTAGGATTTCGCCCTCTCCCGCAAACGACCCCTTTATTGTAGGTGGGCCAGTTGGTGATTTTGAACTTTTGCTTTGCCACGGAACGGTCTGCGTTGTCGGGAAGATGCGTGATCTGATCCTTCAACTCAGCAAAAGTTCGATTTATTCAACAAATCCACGTTGTGTCTCAAAATCTCTGATGTTACATTGCACAAGATAAAAATATATCATCATGAACAATAAAACTGTCTGCTTACATAAACAGTAATACAAGGGGTGTTATGAGCCATATTCAACGGGAAACGTCTTGCTCGAGGCCGCGATTAAATTCCAACCTGGATGCTGATTTATATGGGTATAAATGGGTAAATTACATATGATGTGGGAAGTAAGGGGCGCATCCTGCGCCCCTTTTCCTTTTTTATGTGGGTATCAACTTTTTATATCGTCAAACTATGTGGGAACGATCAATGCCGAGCGTCGAGTACCAATGGTCATGAGATCTCATTGATAAATAAGAAGCGCTCAAACATATCGAATAGTCAAAGCTAGAACTATCCTGAGATCTGCTCGGAATTTTGGTGTCCAAAAAAGTGGAATACGTTGAGGTCTAGCTGATGATGTCAGAATTGCGTCGCGTTGAATAGCGATCTATCTTGCCCCCTGTCGAGGTTTAGATCTGTGTCTAAAATTCTGGAACACGTGGACATTAACCCATTTCATTATTGCTCTTCAGATGTGGGAACTATCCGATATGCCTCGTCCAATGTCCTGCCATCCACGGTTTTCCACGCATCCCATCCGTTCGTGCTGCGGCCGGTTAGATAGTCTGCGGCCCCGGAAGGAGTCTTAAAGAGCATATCTTCCGTTAAGACAGAACCTTCCTTCCCCTTCCGTTTTGCTTTTATTGTCTCTCGTAAGGAATTCGTGGCCTTCAATGGGCTGAGAACACTACCCTTAAGAACTACAAATCCGCCGCCAGGTAGCAAGCGTCCTTTAGCTTGAGTCTGGCGTTCGGTTAGATAAACTACATCGACGTTATCTTTGCCGGTATCTTCTGACAGCGGTTCAAATACTCTGTAGCCCAACATGCCCACTATGAGCTCTGCTTTTTCTACGAACTCATCCAGTTCACAGCGGTCTTCTTCCGAAACAACGCTGCCGGCTGGCGTCACTGCGTTCATCACCTCATACCGTCCTGCATCTCGGGCTAATTGACAGAACTTCTGCTCAAGGTAGCAGAGCTTGGTAGCACCGAAGTTGTTGTCCTTCGTAGTCAGGCAAATAGCTGTGTGCCAGTAGTCTTTCAAAGGATGTTTGCAATGTTCTGCCAGACGTCCTACTAATCCTTTTTTGGTGGCACGTTCGGAAGCCTGACCAACACAAATACATCCGGCATGGCTCTCCGAGTCACCCACAAGAAAGTAGATCCCGCTGTGGTGAATATCGTCCCGACTATCCAACTTTTGGACGTAGCCTCGTGGAACAGTTAGCACAAGACCGGTCCAGTTTGCCATAGTGGCCTTGATGGGACCAACCGATGTTCCGTCCAACAGAAGAACGCTGATGACTTTCGGAGAACTCATTTGTTATCAACCCTGACACTGTTGCCTTGCCTTGAGACTTTGTCTGACATCCAGAAGAAAGCGTGCCAGATCTAGACCATTGATTTTTGCGCCAATTACAGTAAGGTCCTCTAGCGATCCCTCGTCATAAGTTCCGCCGTCATCGTTACCCAGCTCAAATTCATTTAACCCGGTGTTGAACGTCCAGCATTCAACATACGGAATTTCGAAAAAACGCTTCTGCGAGCGAAAGAAACGGCAGCCATTAAGAATGTCAACCCATTCCGGAAAAGTTATACGCAGTGTGCTTTCCGCCGCACCGTCACACCACCAAACAGACAAAGTGACTCTGGAAGAGAGGAGTTTGGGCCGCATCTCTACAAAGTCAAGCGCATCAGGGATCTCCGTGACATCGCCGGCCTGTGCCTTCCTGATCCATTCCGTTAAGGGACTTCTCCTCATTTGTCCTGCTCCTCAGGATTCATCATTGGCATCGTCATCTTCATCCTGCTCATCCTGCGGTCCTCTGTAACACACGCTAACCAGAGGTGAGTATCCTACGGTCAGCATCGAGATTGCGCCGATCAGGGCTTCGGGGTCCAGCCCAGACTGGAAAAGCAAGATCACGGTGCAGCTCACTCGTGGCGAACTGACGGCGTTTTGCAGCGTTCTCTTTGGCTTGCGTAGCAAGGCTGAGGGTTCCTATCACGGGGACTCGAAGAATAAGAGCTTTGCGGTTTACAACAACGGCAAGGCCGGTGTTGCGATCATCCTGAGCGAGCGAGGAAACCAGCTCCAGAATTTCATCAATGATGACGACCGTATGGAGCTCGCAGTCTTCGCAGTTCGCCAGCTCTCCAACGCATGGAAAGTTACCCCTTCTGATGCCATCGCGCTGCTGCGTCAATCAGCGTGGATGGACCGCAATCTGTCCTAATCGCACATACCAAGGCACCCTAGAAAGGGGTCGTCTCAGAAAACGGAAAATAAAGCACGCTAAGTGTGCACTGAGGCGGGAACGCTCATTGCAACGCCTTTGCTAAGGCTGATCCGATTCTGGACACCGCCTGGTTGCTTGCCGACATAGACGCTGCGGTTTGGGTGATGTAGATCGCCTATGCCGACCCGCCCTATATCGGCTGCGCGCACCTCTATCGGGACCATCCCGATTACGCGGGCGAGGTCGATCATGTGCGCCTGATCGAGCGGCTGGATCGCAACTATGACGGCTGGATATTGCACGCCGCCGCGACGCCGCGCTCTATCGCAACGCTTGCCCCGCTGGTCGAGAGGACGGGCGCGCGATGGATGGCATGGGTGAAGGGATTTGCGGCGTTCAAACGCAATATCCCGGTCGCCTTTGCGTGGGAGCCGGTCATCGTGAAGGCGGCGCGAAAGCCTGTCGTCAGCAAACGGCTGGTGATGCGGGACTGGATTCAGGAGAGCATCACGCTTCGCCGTGGCCTCACTGGCGCAAAGCCCGAAGCGGTCTGCCATTGGGCTTTCGAGATGGTCGCCGCGCGTCCCGACGATACGCTCGACGACCTGTTTCCCGGCACCGGGGCGGTTGCCGAAGCATGGCGCACATGGCGGCTCAAATTCGCTTTGCCGGACGAGCCGGCGGCGCGCTCCGCAGCGCCTCGCGGTGTGCAGGATCGTGCAGCGGATGGAGCAGGACCATGAAGGCAGGAGGGGCAGAAAAGGCAGAAAGGGCGGAGGGCAAGATTAAAGAAGACGGCACCATATCGGGCCGCTTCTGGAAATTGTTGTTGTCTGCACACTGGTTAGGTTGCCGGTTCCGGCACCATGGTTTTGAGGGGCCGCGTGCCGCGATTTCGTGCAAAGCCTTGGCTTTGCACGGTTTCGAGCGGCACCATAGGCCCATATCAGCCTGTTTTCAGCGGTTTTCGCTGGAGTCGCGCCCATGAGCGCCGACGACGAAAACCGCTTCCGTCCGAAGCCCGGCCGCATCCGATCCGACACGCCGAAGGCCGGTAAGACCAAGAGCTTTTTCACGCAGGTCAAGAAGATCACCCGGCAGCATCAGGCAGCCGCCTCCCGCGATCCTTCCATGCCGTCATCCGCCCGCCCGTCATCGCCGGGACGGTCCCGCGCCGTGGTCGCCAGCGGCAAGGGCGTGAAGCGCGGCCGGGGCGCGAGCTTCGTGCGCGCCCGCAACATCTCCGGTCAATGGCATCATCGCCAGCCCGGCAGCCGCCGCGTGATGGTCAAGCCGCTTAGCGTCAGGGCCGCGTGGAAGGGCGGACGCGCCCGCGCGCATCTGCGCTATGTCCAGCGCGACGGCACGTCACGCGATGGCGAGCGCGGGCGGCTCTATTCGGCGACCGAGGACCGCACCGATGGCGACGCCTTCCTTGATCGCGGCAAGGACGACCGACATCAATTCAGATTCATCGTCTCGCCCGAGGACGGCGCGGAGCTGGCGGACCTCACGGCCTACACCCGCGATTTCATGCAACAGGTGGAAGCGGACCTTGGCACGAAACTCGATTGGGTTGCCGTCAATCACTACAACACCGGCCATCCCCATGTGCATATCGTCGTCAACGGCCGCGACGATAGCGGCGGGGATCTAGTCATCAATGGCGACTATCTTTCGGCCGGCCTGCGCGAACGCGCCAGCGAGCTTGCCAGTCTGGAACTCGGCCCCGTCACCGAGATCGAGCAGACCCGCAAGCTGTCGGCCGAAATCGACCAAGACCGTTTCACCCGGATCGACCGCGCCATGGCCGAGGAAGCCGATGCCCGTTTCCTCGACCTGCGCCATGAACCGGCAGAGCCGAGGCGGCAGTTCGAGCGGACGCTGCGTTTGCGCCGTCTCGGCAAGCTGGAGAAGATGGGGCTGGCGACCGAACACGCGCCCGCCGTTTGGGAATTGAGCAAGGACATGGAACCGGCCCTGCGCGAGTTGGGCGAGCGCGGCGACATTATCCGCACCATGCAGAAGGCGCTCGGCCCGCAGGGCGGCGAGCGCGATCCCATGAGTTTCCAAATCCATGACGGAGTGCCCGAGACGCCGATCTTTGGCCGCGTCGTGGACAAGCATCTATCCGACGAGCTGGGCGAGAACCTGACAATCGTGGTGGACGGGATCGAAGGCCGCACGCACCACATTGCCGGCATTGCGCCCGAGCGGCTGGAGGATGCCCGCATCGGCAGCATCATCGAGATCGGCCCGGCCGAGGCGGCAGCCCGGCCGTCCGACCGCACCATCACCGCCATCGCCGAGGACGGCATCTATCGGCCGAGCCGCCATCTGGAGCAGGCGAAGTTCGAGGGCCGCGTTCCCGGCGGCGACTATGAGGGCTATGTCGATGCCCATGTCCGGCGGCTGGAGGCGCTACGCCGGGCCGGGATCGTCGAGCGGATCGACACCGACCAATGGCGCATCCCCGATGATCTGGTCAGCCGTGCCGCCGCCTATGACGCCGGCCGTGACCGGCAGGCCAGCGTTCGCGTCCTTTCCCCGGTCGATCTAGGCAAGCAGATCGGTTCGGATGGCGCGACCTGGCTGGACCGGCGGCTGATCCATGGCGAGACGGCCGACCTTGCGCCGGCCGGCTTCGGCCAGCAGGTGCGCGAGGCGATGGACCAGCGCCGCGAGCATCATATCGAACAGGGCGACGCCACCCGAGCACGGAACGGCCGCATCTTCTATCGGCGTAGCCTTCTCGCCACGCTGCGCGAGCGGGAGGTTGCCCGCGTTGGCGCGGAGATGGCCGAGAGCAAGGGCCTACCGTTCCGAACCGCCACGGACGGAGAGAACGTCAGCGGCAAGTTCACCGGCACCGTGCAGCTATCGAGCGGCAAGTTCGCCGTGGTTGAGAAGTCCCACGAGTTTACGCTAGTCCCGTGGCGGCCCATCATCGACCGCCAGCTCGGCCGCGAGGTCATGGGCGTCGTGCAGGGCGGATCGGTTTCGTGGCAGTTGGGGCGGCAAAGAGGGCTAAGCATCTAGGTGCCGCCCTTATGCCTCAAACCTCGACGAGATAGTTCACGCTCATTTCGGTCTTGCCGGAGGGAACAATCTCTGGCCGGACTTCACCCACCTGTTCAAATCCCGCGTTGAGAAGAACCCGCTCCGATGCAGGGTTTTCTTGAACCGTTCGAGCGCGGAGCTTTCTCAGGCCCAACTTGCGGGCCATTTCCACGGCCAGCGCGAGCGCGCGACCCGATACCTTTCGGCCACGATGCTCCGGCGCGACCCAATAGCCAATCTCCGCGTCATCCGGTTTCACGTCAAAGATCACCAGACTTCCGAGAAACGAATCCGAGGGAGCATCCGAGATTGTCAGGACGGCCAAGGTTCCATCGCGCAATCCGTCTGCAATCGTACCCCGGATCATGTCACGAACGATCTGCGGCGTATATTCGTCCAACGGCAGGTGAGCGAAGTGCTTGACCGAAGCATCGTTCGTCCCGGCGGCATATGCTTCCGCATCTGCATCCGACATGGCTCTGATCGTTACCACGCCATCTGAGATCGGCAAGACGGCGAGGAAATTTCGATCTGCCAAGCCGCCATGGGTATCGTTTTGATTGCTCATTCTTGCTTCCGCTCTTGTCTCGATTGTTTCCATCTTCGGCGCAATGCAGCGCCCGCTATCCGTGCGCGGCGTTCCGATGGACTCGCCACACAGTGCGATAGATCGATGATCGTTGACTCGAACAATGTTCGATTGATAGAGTGATGCACTAGGACACGCTCGACTGTCAAGTTTGCGGGAGTAGGAATGACTAAGAACGGACCATCGCAGACGGAGCGCGGTTCCTCGACGATTTGGCTGAAACCAGCCAAGCGAGTGCGCGACGTTCCCGCGCTGACGCGGGACCGCATCGTCCAAGCCGCTGTCGAGATTCTAGACATGCGGGGCCAAGACGGCCTGACGATCCGCAAACTGGCGGAACATCTGAACGCCGGTGCCGCATCCCTCTACTGGCATGTCGAGACACGCGACGATGTGCTTGAACTGGCACTGGATAGCGTTCTCGGTGAAATCCCTCTGCCAACAGAACCGTTGAAATGGGACAAGGAGTTGATCCGCTTCCTAACAGAATGGCGGCAGACGCTTCTACGGCATCCTTGGTCAACCAGCCTGTTCGGCTTCCGGCCGCTGCTCGGTCCCAATGCCTTGGTCCGATCCGAACATCTTCGCGCAACCCTCGCAAGGGCGGGATTGCCGAAGGCCGACATTATCCATGCGGGATACACATTATCGAACTTCATGCTCGGATCGGTCGCGACGCAAGTAGCATGGCAAGCCGGCGACGAAGCTGCAACCCGTGCGCGCGTCGCCACTTTCCTTCGGGATCACGCGGCCGAATATCCAGCCCTTTCCTCGCAGATCGAGAGCGAACCCGATGATTGGGGTGAGAGCTTTTCGCGTGGGTTAGGCTGGATAATCCGTTCCTTCGCTACCTCATAGGGTGGCGAATATGCGACGGCGGAAACAGTCAACATCACTGACCGACCGCCAATGGGGGATGCCGACCGCGCTTGGATCGCGTATTCCCCTTGCCTCGCTCATCCAGACGATTGCCGTCGCCGAATATCTCAACTTTCGACACGCCGCCAATGCGCTCGGTGTGGCGCAATCCAGCGTCAGCGCCCGCGTGAAGGCGCTGGAGGACGATCTTGGCATCCTCGTGTTCGAGCGCCATGCGCGCGGCGTTCGCCTGACAGAAGCCGGACGCCATTTTGTCGAGCGGATCGCGGCCGGCATCGACCAACTTGACCATGCCGTGAAGACCGCCGGCATGGCGGCAGCCGGCGAAAGCGGTCGGCTTCGCATCGGTATCCATGCCCTGATTCCACACAGCTTCCTCGCAAACTTGATCGACCAATACCGCGAAGACCACCCCGGCATCGAGGTCGAAATCGCCGAGGGCACGGCCCGCGATACCGTCATGCAGCTTCGCGCCGACATGCTCGACATAGTTTTTGTGGCCGGCACGCCCGAACTGCCCGACTGCAATTCCCGCCGCATCTGGACGGAACCGCGGGTCGCCGTTCTGTCGGAGCGGCACCGTCTCGCCGGGCAGGCAAGCGTCACATGGGCCGATCTGGTCGGCGAGACGTTCCTAGTCCGGCATGGCGGCACCGGCCCGCAAGCGCATGACCATATCGTTTTGCGCCTCGCCGGGCGCTGGCCCGCGCCGTCGATTCTGCGTTTCGACGTGGGGCGCGGCACCCTATTGTCCATGGTCGGACAGGGGTTCGGCATCACCATCGTCGGGGCAGCCACGGCGCTGCTGCCAACGTCCGGCGTCGTCTTCCTGCCGTTCGCCGACGAGCCGGAACCGATTACGTTCTCGGCCATCTGGTCGCCGTCCAACCGCAGCGCCACGCTGAAAAATCTGCTCTGCCTTGCCAGCCACATGGGGCAGATCGCCCGCACCGACTGAATCTAGCCGCTGGCGGCCGGTCATCGACCGCCAGTTCGGCCGCGAGGTCATGGGCGTCGTGCAGGGCGGATCGGTGTTGTGGCGGTTGGGGCGGCAAAGGGGGTTGGGACTTTAGAGCACCTGAAACGGCGTTGCGACACCGGCGCTATTCGGATAGGAGATAGATATTCGTATTGCCAAATGTGGGGCTATCAGCATGGGAAACGCCAAGTCGGCCGACAAGTAAGCCGCAACAACAAGCACTGTTGTTGCGGCGTTCTGTAAGATCAATCCCCAATCTGATTGTTGACGAGCAGACGCCGCCCGGAATCCTTGATCGAGCGGTTGATTCGTCATGACTATCACACGCCCCGCGTGGGCTTATACGTTGCCGGCAGCCCTGCTGCTGATGGCTCCCTTCGACATCCTCGCGTCACTGGCGATGGATATTTATCTCCCCGTCGTCCCAGCGATGCCCGGCATCCTGAACACGACGCCATCCATGATCCAGCTCACGTTGAGCCTCTACATGGTTATGCTCGGCGTGGGGCAGGTGATCTTTGGCCCAATATCGGATCGCATCGGGCGACGGCCGATCTTGCTTGCGGGTGGGGCGCTTTTCATCGTCGCTTCTCTCGGAGCGGCATGGTCGTCAACGGCCGCAGCCTTCGTCGCTTTTCGCCTGCTACAAGCGGTCGGCGCGTCGGCGGCGTTGGTAGCGACGTTCGCGACGGTTCGCGACGTTTATGCCAGCCGCCCGGAGGGTGTCGTCATCTACGGTCTTTTCAGTTCGATGCTGGCCTTCGTGCCCGCCCTTGGCCCCATCGCCGGAGCACTGATCGGCGAGTTTTTCGGATGGCGGGCGATATTCGTCACGCTGGCTGCACTTGCGTTGCCTGCACTCTTGAACGCCGGTTTCAGATGGCACGAAACCCGCCCCTCGGATGAAGTAAACACACGCCGTTCCGTTTTGCCTATCTTCGTGAGTCCAAACTTTTGGGTTTATACGGTCGGCTTTAGCGCTGGCATGGGCACCTTCTTCGTCTTCTTCTCGACAGCCCCCCGAGTGCTCATAGGCCAAGCCGATTATTCCGAAATCGGGTTCAGTTTGGCTTTCGCCACTGTCGCACTCGCCATGATTGTGACAACCCGTTTCGCGAAGTCCTTTGTAGCCAGATGGGGCATTGCGGGATGCGCGGCGCGTGGGATGGCGTTGCTCGTTTGCGGGGCGATTCTGTTGGGAATCGGTGAACTTTTCGGTTCACCATCGTTCCTCAGCTTCATCCTGCCAATGTGGGTAATGGCAGTCGGTATTGTCTTCACGGTGTCCGTCACCGCCAATGGTGCTCTCGCACAGTTCGACGACATCGCAGGATCGGCAGTCGCCTTCTACTTCTGCGTCCAAAGCCTGATCGTCAGCATCGTCGGGACACTAGCGGTAACGCTGTTGAACGGAGATACGGCTTGGCCCGTGATCTGTTACGCCACGACGATGGCGATGCTAGTTTCGACGGGTCTTGCGCTACTTCGATTCCGTGAGGTTCACGCCGAGAGGTCGCTGGTCGTCTGACCGGCGACTGGCAGGACGGTCGGCACCCATGTGGCGCACCCGTCATCGCAGCTTCATGAATGGCGGTATCCTGTCCGGCAGGATACCGCTCATTTCCCTTGTTCAATTCATGGCCGTTGCCGAGCATCTGAATTTTCGGCACGCGGCCAACGCGCTCGGCGTCAGTCAGTCGAGCGTTAGCGCGCGCGTGAAGGCGCTGGAGAAAATCTTGGTGTCCTGCTGTTCGAGCGCCATGCGCGAGGTGTCCGGCTAACGGATGCAGGCAGACATTTCATGGAGCTGGTCGCGGTGGGCGTCGATCAGCTCGATCACGCCGTCAAGACCGCCGGCATGACAGCGCAAGGCGAATGCGGCCGGCTACGCATCGGTGTCTATGGCCTGATTCCGGGCAGCTTCCTTGCAGAGCTGGTCGGCCAGTATCGGAAGGACTATCCCAATCTCGACATCGAAATCACGGAGGGCACCGCTGGCGGCCGGTCATCGACCGCCAGCTCGGCCGCGAGGTCATGGGCGTCGTGCAGGGCGGATCGGAATCGTGGCAACTCGCGCGGCAGAGGGGGATAAGCCCCTAATCTGTTGTAGATGAACGTAGCCGCTCGAAACCGGTGATGAGGCTGTCAAGTCCGAAGTTGAACGCAGCATCTATGCCTTCTTTTTCCAACTCGTGAAACAGATCGTGCAGGAAGGACGATGCTGCCTGCCCGGACACATCTGATCTGTCCGACATTCTCTCATCGGCATCAGATGCCTGCTGTTCGAGAACGGAACCGACCACATAGTGACTGACCGCCCGGAGCGCCCAAACAGCGTGCTTCGGACCAAAGCCCGCCGCGCAGAGAAAGCGTATTTGTGTCTCGGCGGTGCCAAAATTCGGTTCTGTCGGTCGAGTGCCGGCATGGATACGCGCGCCGTCGCGATAAGAGAGCAACGCCATTCTGAAACTCAGGGCGTTTTCTTTCAGGTACACCCGCCAGTCCTCGTTTTCCTTGGGTAGGGACCGGGTGTGGCGTTCCGTCAGCATCGCCTCGGCCAGTGCGTCAAGCAGCGCGCGCTTGTTCTGGAAATGCCAGTAAAGCGCAGGCTGCTGAACCTTGAGGCGTTCAGCGAGCTTTCGCGTCGTCAGGTTGTCCATGCCAACCTCGTTCAACAGCTCCAGCGCCGCTGCGATCACGGTGCCTTTGTCCAGTTTGGTCATTCACGTTCCTTCGCCAACGCTTGACAATTTATCACCGATATTTTATATTTATGTCCTTATCATTGATAAGGTCGCTCGCATTGAGCGTCGCTGGAGTTTCAGGTGCACAGCTCTGCCATCATCGCCCTGCTGATCGTCAGTCTCGACGCCATGGGACTCGGCCTCATCATGCCGGTCTTTCCGACGCTTCTGCGCGAGCTTGTGCCGGCGGAGCAGGTCGCTGGTCACTATGGTGCTTTGCTGTCACTCTATGCGTTGATGCAGGTCATCTTCGCGCCCGTGCTTGGACAGTTTTCAGATGCTTACGGTCGGCGTCCGGTGCTTCTGGCTTCTCTTGCGGGGGCCGCAGTCGATTACACGATTATGGCATCAGCGCCGGTCTTATGGGTTCTCTATATCGGCCGAATCGTTTCCGGCGTCACGGGAGCAACCGGAGCCGTAGCTGCCTCAACCATTGCCGATTCGACGGGGGAAGGTTCTCGCGCACGCTGGTTCGGCTACATGGGGGCCTGTTATGGAGCAGGCATGATTGCCGGGCCAGCACTTGGTGGCATGCTCGGTGGTATTTCTGCCCATGCTCCGTTTATCGCTGCTGCCCTTCTCAACGGCTTCGCGTTCCTGCTTGCCTACATTTTTCTCAAGGAGACTCATCACAGCCATGGCGGGACCGGAAAGCCGGTTCGCATCAAACCATTCGTTCTGTTCCGGCTGGATGATACATTGCGCGGGCTAGCTGCGCTTTTCGCAGTTTTCTTCATTATTCAACTGATCGGCCAAGTGCCTGCGGCCCTATGGGTCATCTATGGCGAGGACCGTTTTCAGTGGGACACCACGACTGTTGGTTTGTCGCTTGCGGCATTTGGAGCAACACACGCGATCTTCCAAGCGTTTGTTACCGGTCCGCTTTCAAGCCGGCTTGGAGAGCGGCGCACGCTACTCTTTGGCATGGCTGCGGATGCGACTGGCTTCATTCTTCTGGCTTTTGCCACGCAGGGATGGATGGTGTTCCCGATTTTGTTGCTGCTTGCCGCCGGAGGTGTTGGCATGCCGGCCTTGCAGGCAATGCTTTCAAATAATGTCAGCGGTAACAAGCAAGGAGCTTTACAGGGAACGCTTACAAGCCTCACCAATTTAAGTTCTATCGCGGGACCGCTTGGCTTCACGGCACTCTATTCTGCCACCGCCGGAGCATGGAACGGTTGGGTTTGGATTGTCGGCGCGATCCTCTATTTAATATGTCTGCCAATACTACGCAGAACTTTCGCAACTTCATTGTGATTGAGTCATGGCGAATTGGTATGCGTAGACTTACGGGGAATGACGGATTAAATCCGTTGAGCCATCATCTCCTCTCGGGGCGAGTGCCGATGATGACCTTAGTTCACACTCTCGCCGTCGCCGAATATCTGAACTTCCGCCACGCCGCCAATGCGCTCGGCGTGGCGCAATCCAGCGTCAGCGCGCGCGTGAAGGCACTGGAGGAAGACCTCGGCATCCTCCTGTTCGAGCGCCATGCACGAGGTGTCCGACTAACCGAGGCCGGTCGCCACTTCGTCGAGCGGATCGCGGCCGGTGTCGATCTATTGGACCATGCGATTAAGACCGCCGGCATGGCGGCAGCCGGAGAAAGCGGCCGGCTTCGCATCGGAATCCATGCCCTAATCCCCCGCAGCTTCCTAGCAAAGCTGATCGGCCGATACCGCAAGGATCACCCCGGCGTTGAAGTCGAAATCACCGAAGGCCCAGCCCGTGAAGCGGTGGTGCAGCTTCGCGCCGGCAGGTTGGACGTGGCGTTCGTCGCGGGCACGCCCCAACTACCCGACTGCCATTCCCGTCGCACATGGACCGAACCGCTCTTGGCGGTGCTACCGGAACGACATCCGCTCGCCAAGCGGTCAGCCGTCACATGGCCCGATCTGGCAGGCGAGACGTTCCTTGTCCGGCGTGGCGGCACTGGGCCGCAGGTCCATAGCCATATCGTGCTACGCCATGCCGAGCACTGGCCTGCGCCGTCGATCCTGCGCTTCGACGTGGGGCGTGGCACCCTTTTATCCTTGGTCGGACAGGGCTTCGGCATCACCATCGTCAGTGCGGCCACGGCGCTGTTGCCGTCAACCGGCATTGTCTTCTTGCCCTTCGCCGACGAGCCGGAGCCGGTCGCCTTCTCGGCTGTCTGGTCGCCGTCCAACCGCAGCGCGGCGCTTCGCAACCTGCTCAGTCTCGCCAACGACATGGACCGGCAGGTCTGCACGAATTCGGTACTGCCACGGATAGCGAGGGCGTGAGCTGCCGGTCCATCGGCATCGTACAAGAAAACACTGACTGAGAAAGGATGCAGCGGTGCAACACAAAATCTTTACCTGACTGCCTTCAAGACAGTGGCAAAAGAGGCTTGGACGCTCGATCTCATTCCTCAATCGTCTTACCTGAAAATTCAGGCGTTGACAGGCGTCAAATATGAAAGGCTGCCAAAGGGTCGCAGTCTGTCCGGAAAAGAAGCCGGAGGTCTCTTGGCCGCGTGCGACGACGGCACGAATCAAGGCAAGAGAGATAAGGCTATGTTTGCTCTAATGCTCGGATGCGGTTTGAGACGGGCTGAAGTAGTGCAGTTGGAAATGAAAAATTGGGACTGCTGCAACCGATCTTTTTGTTTTATCGGAAAAGGCAACAAGGAGCGCCGAGTCTTCGTTCCCAAGAAAATCGACAGGATCATTGACGAGTGGCTCATGGCGCGGGGTTTGGAAGACGGAATATTTTTTCCTCGAATCTGCCCCGGCGCAGATAAAAGCAAGCTCCTCTTCAGAACAATGCAGCCGTCTTCAATCTACAGGATTCTTCAAAAAAGAGCGGGATTGGCTGAATTGGGGAAGGTTCGCCCGCATGACTTGCGCAGGACATTTGCCACAAGGATGCTTGAACAGGGATGCGATCTTTTTATTCTTCAGCGGGCTATGGGGCATACCTCTGTTGCCACAACATCGCGATATGACTATCGCGGGGAAACAAGTCGTGAAGAAGTTTGCAAACACCTGGATGTGTTTCTTTGAGCCCGAACTCCCAGAACATAGCTCCGGGATTTTTTCATTTTGAGAAAAATCTTTCGTAAATTTAAATAGTTGAAATTGAGTCTAAGGGTAATTCCTGCTATTATAGTCTATACTTATATACAAGGACTATTATGGCTCGACCAAGAACTCTACCCGACGACCATTTCTGTTTCTCAACCTTCAGGAAAGGCGATTCCACCTATGTCTACGGCTATAGAAATGAGTGGGATCCGGAGAAGAAACAGTCAAGGATTGCCAAAAGAATTTATGTCGGCACGCTTAATGAAATTACCGGAAGAGTTAAGCTGGGCAAAAAATACTTATCAAATCATCCTGAGTACGAAGGCAAGACGCTTTATTTTGAAAATCGCACCCTCGTTGAAAGATCCGAGCAAGAGGTTGCAGCAGAAGTCGGGCAACGCGAAACTTCATGGGCTTCAAACAATCTTTCTTATGCTGCCACCTGGGCCCTTTGGCAGTTCGCATCCAAGAACCGAATTCTGCAAAACTTACAGGCGGTCTTTGGAAAACAACTGGGAACCAACCTCCTGGCTTTAGCTATCTATCAGCTTTTAGACGGGGGCGCGATGAACGGCTATGAAGACTGGCTTCCTGACAACTGGCTTCCTGTGAGCGCTCCCTTGAGCTCTCAGCGCATCAGCGAATTGCTTGCTCAAGTCGACCACGGGGATATGGTTAATTATTTCCGTTTACGATTTGATCGATCCAAAGCAAATTATCAGAAATGGCTTGAGGAACTAACACAGAACGCCAAGAAAAAAGGCTCGGCCACTGCGCCTTCAACATTGCAAAAAATGTATATGGCGCTGGACTCCACGGCAATAAGCACCTTCTCTATGACAATCGAGGATGCGGCTTACGGACACGCCAAACAGAATCCCGAACTCAAGCAAATAAACCTTACGCTAGCCGTTGATTTCTTGAACGGAGATGTCTGCTATGCCCGAGAAGATGAAGGTTCGATCACCGATAAGTCGGTCTATAGGTCCGTTCTGGCCCAGATGAAAAGTTACGGCTTTGACCTCGACGAGACAGTTCTGGTTACCGACCGCGGCTACTCGTCGATAATGAATCTCCAGAGTCTTTTTAATACCGACGTCAGCTTCGTCGCCGGCGTTCCTATCGTAGAAAAAGGCCTGAAAGATAAATTTGCGAAGTTCCGTGAAGCACTTTGCGACCTCGCTTTCTACAACAGCGAATACGACGTTTATTGCAGAACCATTAAGGAAGACTGGAAGCAAAACACAGAGGGCGGTTCGATAGATCGCACCTGCTTTGTGCATCTTTACCGATTCCCCGAAATTGCTCTATCGCAGCAAAAACAGTTACTCAAGAAAGTCGACAAAGCCCTGGATAAAAAGCGCAGCGGACGAGTCGTAGATCGAGATGACTGGAACTTTGTTGCCCGCTTCATCACCGAACGCAAAGAAGAGCATGACGGAAAAGAAAAGAAAATCTGGGAGAAGAACCTTGAGGCACTCCGATCCTGGGAGTGCACTGCCGGCTGCTTTGTTATCCGCAGCGACTGGCTCGAAGATCCGATCGAGGCTTTAAGAATTTATAGACGCAGAAACATCGTTGAGGTTGCGTTCAGACAATTTAAAGTCCTCAACGGAGGTAACCGACTGTACGCGACTCAAACTTCCTACATGGGCAAGCTGATGGTACATACGATAGCTCAGTCTCTGAGAATGGCCATTACCGTGCAAGCCAAGAGAAGAGAAACTCAGGAATTGAAGCTTCCCGATAACTCGGTAGAGAAATTGCTGACTGTCCTGAAGAAAGTAAGAGCAGTTCGAGCGCCAACAAGGTCCACTTGGGTTGTTGAGCCGCTGACGAAAAAAGCCCAAGACATGCTTGAGCTTTTAAATCTACCTAAGCCTCCCATGACATTTAAGTCAATATAGAACTATGTCACGGGAGTTACGGTTTGAGCCTCAGAAAACCGAAGCACAAAAATAAGGGAGAGATTTTTTGGACCTCTCCCTTTCTTGGCAGCCGCCTCAGAAGAAGCGGCTTGGGTTTATGTTAGAAGCGATAACGGGCTTCAAGCTTGAACATATGGTCGGCCTTACCCTTCGTACCGCCGGTGAAGCCATAGCGGACGCCGATGGTAGCCGGGCCCTTGTCAGCCTGGACGCCTAAGTTCACGTTCGTACCGAACTTGCCTGCAAATTCGCCGGAGAGTTTGTCGCTGACACCATTGAAGTTGGACAGTTTGGTCTTCTGCTTCATATCGCCGAACTGCGGGATGACGGTTACGTCGGCCTGCGGACGAACGTTCCAACCGGAGCCTGTTGCAATGTCGGTTCTGACCGCAACGCCAATCGGGAGCTGGAAGGTGTTCGTGGCATCGGCCTTGTTGCTCCAAACCTTCTTACCGTCAACCTTCGTATCGTAATTGCCCGACTTAGCCCAGACGTATCTGAGACCGGCGTGCGGAACGATATTGGCTTTTCCGGCGGGAATAGTCGCTTCGGCACGAGCGCCGAGACTGAACATATTCGTCTTGACATCCGCATCAGCCTTATTGAATCCGGCTGCATTGATCGACTGAGTAATATCAGAGGAGTTGTGCATCCAGCTCAATGTACCGATGAGGTTGACCTTTTCGACCGGAGCGTAAGCACCGTAGGCGTGCAGACCGAACGAGTTGTACTTGTTCTTTGTCTTCAGAACGTCGCCTGTGGAGTCAAGCGAACCGTGGTTGTAGCTGAAGGCGGCGCCCAAGATAATCGGTTTGTCTGCAAACTTGCGGTCGTAGCCCATGACGAATCCGTAGGAGTTGGTGTCATAGCCGGCCTTGGAAATACCCGTAGCGCTCAGGCTCTTGTATTTCTGTTTGCCGCCAATAACGTCAATCCACAGGTCGTTGCCGCGTTCCCATTCACGCATGACGCCGTATTCCGTGAAGGCTTCGTTCTTCATAGAGACACGTCCTTCAATCGAATCGGTTGCGGAGTTCAAGTCATTCATCGCTACGGACATAGCACCGCCTGCGAAGGCGATATTAGCCACGGAGTTCAGAATCTTAGTCTTGCCTGCAACATCCAATTCTTTGTCGCGAAGTACGCGGCAAACGAAGTCGGCACCCGGATCACCGGACTTGCAGTTGAGCATATCGTCGTTGGCGATATTCGGAATTGCAATGTCAGGATAAACAGTGCGAACGTCAGCCAATGTCGCATTCACCCAGATCTTGGACGGATCGTTGTGCAGCTTCAGGATCCAATTGATACCGGAGCCGTCCTGCGGCAGAGCGTAGAGGTTGTCACCAGTCCAACCGCCTGTCCACATACCATCGGATTCATTTCCGCCTGTGATGTAGCCGTTGACGATTGTGTAGTCGCCGACTTCTTCAATATTGCCGAGGACGAGATTTGCACCCGGCTCAACCGTGACCTTGGCAACGTCGGAAGTTGTGCTGAATGCAGACTTACCGTCAGTCAGGATGGAACTGTCGATTACGGTCAGAGAGTCCTTAGCGAAGTAGAGGTCGCCGTTTCCGATCTGGACATGATTGTCTTTATCCGTCCAGACTTCCGGACCTACTGCAATTCCACCTCCGGGGCCTGTCGTCACGTTGGTCGTGATAACAAGTCTGCTCGGTGTTCCGCTGGGCACTGTCGGAGAGCCGATGGAGTCAGCCCAATCGAGTCCGCCCTTAGGTCCGAGGTTCAGATCGCCGTTGTTCTTCACGTAGATATTCGTGTCGATAACGTCGTTCTTCGGATTGATCTCAGCCGTTACTCTGTTTTCAGGGGTTCTGTCCTTATCGTTGCCGATAACGAGGTCGCCGCCGTTCAGATCAGTTTCACCGGCATTGAGACTGCCTTCGCCGATGTTGACCAGACCGTCGTCTATCGTCAGTTTTTCGGTTTCAATATCGCCGGTGTTGTTTACATCACCGCCGGCAACAACAACGTTGTTCCAGATGGAAGTGCCGCTGTTGTCATGTTCACCGCCCTTGTCGATAGTAAGGATGTCGCCCTTTTCATAGCCGGAGTTGTCGGACTTACCGCCGTCGCCGATGGTCATGTCGTCATACTCGGACTTGCCCTGGTTGTCGAGATTACCCTTAACTTCAGTATTCTCAACGCCCTTGGCGTCAACTTCACCCTTATTAGTCTTGTCGCCTTCAATGACATACTCGTCATTGATGGTCTCTTTACCGCCTTCTTCAGTAACGGACGTACCGCCTTCCTTCACGGTCTGGTTGTTCCAGATCGAGGTTCCGGAATTGGTATGTTCGCCGCCGTCGGCAATCGTAAGAACGTCACCCTTTTCGTAGCCGGAGTTGTCGGACTTGCCGCCGGCTTCAACGGTCATATCGTCGTAGTTGGAGGTTCCCTGATTGTCGAGAGTACCCGTAACTTCGGTATTCTCAACGCCTGTCGCATCAACTTCGCCCTTGTTTGTACGGTCACCCGCAACCACATAAGCGTCATTGATCGTTTCTTTGGCTCCTTCTTCAACGGTGGAAGAGGCTCCGTCCTGAACCGTAACGTTGTTCCAAATCGAGGTTCCGCTGTTGCTGTGCTCGGCACCTGTTGCAACCGTGAGGATGTCCCCTTTTTCGAAGCCTGCGTTTTCAGACTTGCCGCCGTCGGCAATCGTCATATCGTCGTAGTTGGCCGTACCTTCGTTGCGAAGGATGCCGGCGACATTGGTAACTGCGGTCTTGGTGGCGTCCAGAACAGCTTCAGCCCCCTTGTTGACGAACTCACCGAGAACGTCGAACACACTGCCGACATCGAGCTTACCGGCGTTTTCGCCTTTGCCGTTTTCGGCAACGGTGACACCGTTCCAGATTGAAGTGCCGGTGTTGGCGTGAGAGCCTTCAACAGTCAGGATGTTGCCCTGTTCGGTTCCGCTGTTGGTCGAAGATCCGCCTTCAGCCACAAGCATATCCTTGTAGTCGGCTTTGCCTTCGTTGACATGAGTACCTGTAACGGTGACTTTTTCGACCTTAGAGGCGTCCAGAACAGAGTTTTCGCCCTTGTTCGTAAAGGATCCTGCAACGTCAAACGTCGGGCCTGTGCCGTCCTTTTCATCCAAAGAGAGCTTGCCTTCGTTAACAGCAGCACCGTTTCCGGTCAGGCTGTTGGTATGAAGGATCGCGTTGGAGTGAACGTGAACGTTGCCGTTGTTCGCAATGGTCCAATCTGCAAATTCACCGTTCTTGGCTTCCAGAGAGCCGTTTTCTCCGATATTGGAAGAAAGAATCCAACCGACCGTCGGAGTTGAGCCGCCGTGGGAACCGAACGTAAACTTGCCGTCGTTCACATCAATCGAACCGCCGTCTGCAGCGTCTTTCAGGAGCTTATTGGCGTCATCACCGAAAGAAGCTTCAGGAATAGCGTTTACAGCATTGCCGACCAATGCGAGTTCTTTACCGCCCTCAATCGTTACCTTATCCGCATGAGTAATGTCCTTGAAGCCCATGCTGATATTGATCGAGTTGGTATTTTCATCGTTGGATGCAGCACCGATCACCAAACCTTTAACTGTCTGGTTGGCGTCATTTTCCTTGTTGTACTCATCCGCAAACTCGTTGTGCAGAGTTGTGGTGTTGAGCACAATGCCCGGATTCAGAACAACGTCGAGACCTTCTTTTTCAAGATCATTAGCCGTTGTTACTGTGAACGGAGCAGTCATCTGACCAAGGAAGTTGATCGTCAGATCAGCAGCATTTTCAAATGCGTTGGCGATCTTGTCGGTCACGCTGACAATCAAAGAAGAGCTGAACCAATCGTCGTCAAGAGCGAGGTTGCCGCTCTCAACATTAAGACCGGTTTTGATCTCGTCTTTAACTGCGCCGACGGTAGTAGCAGAGAGCTTCGTGGTCGGAAGCTGTACGGTGCCTGTTTCGGCGTCCGAGGCATCAATACGGATGGCCTCAGTCGTTACAGAGCCGAAAATTTGATCCGCACTTGTCTGAAGAACGCCGCCCTTGAGGTTAATGCTGTCGGCCTTGGAACCGTCAAGCTTGATTTCAGCAACGTCAAGAACGCCGCCTTCCATGATGTTGACGGTTGTGTCGCTGTTGACGACACCTGCCAGCACCTGAGTCAGGTTGTCCCTGTAGTGAGCTTTGTCCTCAACGGAATCTTCGTTGTTGATAACCGGGGTCTTATTCGGACCGGAAATATTGACAACGTTGTTTCCAAGAAGACCGGTTACATTACCTTCGGCATCACGGACTTCAGAGGCGTCAAACACGCCGCCCTTGATGTTCAAAGTCGAATTTTCAAAGAAACCTTTATCGGCCTTGAAGTTTCCGGCTGTCTGGTTGTACACGGAGTCCTTGGCATCCAACTCGGCAATGTTGAGACTGCCTTCATGCAGATTGATGGTGCCGCCGGCAGATACAACTTGCTGGAGTGTGGTGTCTCCGTTTGCCGTGAGCTGGCCGCCAGCGCCGATTTGCGTCAGGACGATACCGGAAGTGTCACCGGCTTCGTTGACAAACTCACCGCCTGCGATGTCGAGCTTGTCGGCCTTGGTAGTTCCGTCAAGCATATTCACGAAGCGGTCGTTTTCAGCCATAACGATATTGCCTGCTTCAACCGTACCGGAGTTGTCAGTGTTTGCTGCGGCAAAATTCGTCACTTTGACAGTACCGACGTTGTTCAGGTAATTGAACTGAACGCTTTCGGCTTCAATGGAACCATCCTTCTGAACATCAGCCTGAGTCAGTTCCTTGGAACCGACAGAACCGCCTTCGATCTTGCCTTTAAGAAGCTTCAGATCGGCAAGTTCAAGATGACCTTCATTGGCGATGGCAACATCAGTTGCTTCTGCCATTTCGATCTTGGTCACGCCGGAATCTTTGAATTGAGCTTCAGCAGCGTTCTTAACCTGACCGCCGGTGATGTTCAATCCTGTCAGAGCAAGGTTGCCCTTGTTGCTGACAAGTCCGCCTTCAACGTTCAAAGCGTTGGTGTTTTCCATTGAGCCGTTGTTGTTCAGCTCACCGTCTGCAACGGTAACGCTCTGAGTACCTTCGACCTTAATCGTACCGTCGTTGTTGACTGTACCCTGAAGTTCGGAGGCGTTGTTAAGACCGGCAATCGTCAGAACTGCGTCTGTGGCGTTGGAAACAATGGATCCTGCTTCTGTCAACAGAGAATCGACCTTGGCAAGAGCCTTGTTGATGAAGTTGCCTGCTTCTGAACCTTCAACGTCGGAGGCGGCTGCCTGAACTGTGGCTTTCTCGGCATTGAGTTCGCCGCTATTAGTCACTTCGCCCGCGACAGTCAGTTCGTCAGAAACAGTAAGCTGACCTTTGTTTTCCAATTCACCGTGAATAGGGTGACGTCCGTCGGCTCCGGACAAAGCATTACCCGCAACAATAAGTTTTTCGGCTGTTAAGGTTGCATCCTTTTCATTGACCGAGCCTACTTCACGCAAGGTCAGTTCTTTAAAGGTTGCAGTGCCCATGTTGTCAATCTTGCCGCTGATGTCAGCCGTACCGACTTCGAATGTTCCGAAGTTACGATACGAACTTTCGGTGTTGGTCGTGGCAATCGTTGTAGCCTTGAAGATACCGTGGTTGCTCATGGAGCCGCCGCTGACGGCAGTGTAAGTTCCGACGGTTAACTGTGCAGTCTTGTCGTTGGCGTTTCCGATAACCAGTCCTTCTCTGTCATCGCCGAGACCGGAAGAACCGTTGTTCAATGCGTCAACGATAAATTCGCCGTTCTTCACAACAACCTGACCGCCGACACCTGCATGACCGGAAGCCGGATCAACACCCACATTCAAAGCTGCCAGATGTCCTCTGGTAGCCGTTGCTGAACCATAGGAACCAAGCGTGAGCTTGGCAGGTGTAACGTCTTCAGCTCCGGCTTTTTGTCCTCCGACATAGACCGTTCCGTCAGCCAACTCGATAGGAGCGTGATTCGGATTGGGATTTGCCTGTCCGACCAAAACGAAATGACTGCCGTTGTTGATGTAGAGACCATCCGTTACGCCCGTGACGTTCATAAAGCCCATATTCTGGCTCAGAACGTTCGGAGTGCCGGAAGTCGGAACAACACCGTGACCTCTGTCATTAACGCCGACTACCAAGGAAGTGGCTCCCGGATTTTCTGTGGTTTCATTGGAGAGCGTTTCATTGGCAAATGTTGCGTAAGCCTGGTTTCCTTCAATTGTTGCTTTGATGGAATTAGCCAGATCGACGTTGAATCGCTCTGCGGCTTTACCGTTGAAAGCAATTTCAAGCTCGCCGCGTCTGTCGGCAGGAACGTCGCCGAGGGCTACGAGTTTATTAACAGCGTCACCGGCAAGCGCGGCACTGTAAGAAGCGTCGTCAAATGCGACTGTGCCCCACTTAAAGGCGATACCTTCGGCTACAGAACCGATTACATCGCCAATACCGGTTACGATCTGAGGATTGCTGCTGACTTCAACTTTATCGTCAGGACTTGAGGCATCTAAATTCAACGTACTGTAATCCAGCCCGTCGAATACCTGATCCAAAGTCGTGGACAAGCGTCCGCCTTGCAGATTGGTGGTCTTGTGACCGTCCATTGCAATCTTTTCGGCTCTGAGCGTCGCGCCTTGATTGATATTTACAGTTGAAGAGCTGTCCAGAGTTGCGACGGTAAATAACGCTGTGTCATTGGAACCGGAACCCAAACCAAGGTTGTATGTGTTGCCTTCGCCCAGAACGTCGTGGCTCATCTCTCCGCCTGTGAGTGCAACGACAGAATTGGAGAACCAGCCGTTGCCGGAAGTCAGATTTCCAGCGGTCTGGGAATAGTTGATTCCGTCAGCCTGCAAAGATCCGACGGTAATAGTTCCGGAGTTTGTGAAGCTGTTGGCGTCAAGACCGGACTTGGCGAAGATGATTGTTCCGTCTCCGTCAATTGTTCCGGCATTGGTGAGATGTCCGCCGAAAGTGAATGTTCCGGCGTTATGCAGTTGGCCTGTGCTCGTAATTTCCAAGCCGGCACCGTCTGCAAAATGCTCAGAGATACCACCGAATGCTTCAGCACCCGCATAATTGTTAAAAGTGCCGGATATCGTGCCTGCGCCGTAGTAACCAATACCGTTGTTTTCCTGAGTACCGATGACATTCTTGTTTGCGACTATTTCTACCGCTCTTTCAACCGCGCGGGCCAATGCCTTGCGACGCAAAGGAGAAACGGCAAATGTCTGCTGATTTTCGTCACCGTTGATGAAACGACCGCCGGCGTTGACAACCAAAGAGTCTGCCCTCAGCTCTCCGTTGTTGGAAACCACGCCGCCGTCGAGAATGGTTAGTTCGGAACCTTCTCCCGTGAATCGAGCGTCACCGGTTGCAGCATTAGAGATCAAGCCGGCAACCTGTGTCTTACCCGTAGCAATCAGCGTGAAAGTATTTCCGATATGGCCGCCCTTTTCATCGACGCGGGCACCGATTGCCGTATTGAAGAGGTGAATCTCTCCAGGATTGTAAAGGGTGCCGTATACCGTTGAGTCATCCAAGGCCTCCATATAACCCAGATTCTCAAGGGTGCCGATTACATTTACAGTATTTGCAATAAGGTTTGCGCCTTGAGTATTAACCAACGTACCGTCAAAATGTGCAGTTCCCTTTAAAGTGGCATCTTTGTTGTTAGTGAAAATTCCGCCGAACTGGGTTTCACCTGTAACGGTAAGTTTCTTGTTATTAGTGAGTCTTGCGCCGTTCCAACCTTCTAAAGAACCAAGTTCAGTTGTTCCGTTATTCTCGAATGTTGCACCCGTAAGCGTTGCCTTGTCGCTTCGGAATGTTGAATTCGAATTCACGGTTGTAATACCGCCTGAAGATGTGTGATTCTTGACCAGGTAGTCGCCTGCTGCAATCCTCAGTTCTCCGCCGTTGGATAGTTGTACTTCTTCAGCTTGACCTTGGTAGACAGAAGAATCTTTAACGCCCAAGCTACCGAGGATAAGTTTGGCACCTTTTCCTGCGACAGAGATGATCTTATCGGCAAGAGTAAAGCGAGTACCCGTACCGTCGGATTTGCCTCCGATCAGTGTCAGCTCTTTTCCGTCCTGGATGGTGGTTCCGGTTGCTTCGTTGATGCCCGTAAAGCCTGTGTTGTTGCGTAAACCGGAGTCTCCGACAACAATTGCGCCGTTTTCACCTTCCAAGTTTCTGTCAACGAAAATCACATCGCGAAGATGCTCAACGTTGTCGTAAAGCTCGTTCGTTTTTGCAACGGTCAACTTATCATCATGTGAAACGCCGGCTATCGTGCCTTGGAACTCAAGCTTTGTATTGCTTCCAAACTGGTCTTTGAATGCCTTTGTCAGATCGTCGGCTTGGGTTTGGGTAATGTTCACACCGGAAACTACGACAGTTCCGCCCGTGAAAGAGGTGTGATTGATAAGTTTCTGAGCGATGGAACCGGGAGCATACTGTGTAAAGAAGTCGGTCAAACTGGTTTTAACTTCTTGTGGCACAACAGAATTCAAACCAACATAGTGAAGCTCTTGTTGAGCAGTAGTTCCTAATTCATCGAAGACGTTAGAGGCATTGTTCGTTTGAACGACTCCGCCGTTTACTGCCAAAACACCGGCAGATCCAAAAGACCAAACACCATCATGTGTGTTTAAGGTTCCCGACGTGTTTAATCTGTCTGAGAAATTAACATCACCATATGTATTGATAGTGCCGCTGTTGGTGGTTTTGGCAATTGTTGCATTGCCGTTGAAGTTTGCTGTACCGTAATTATTGAGACTCTTGTACCAGCCTCCGTTAACCGTTAACGTACCTCGGTTGTTGATGTTCCCGCCTTCAAAGTTCGAAGTGGAAGCGCCAAGACCGGATGCGATATTAACGACAATATCCCCTGATACTTTAGCAGCGTTGAAAGAGCCGCCGTTATAGTTGTATGTGCCGCTGCCGGTCAGCTTGGAAGAGAAGTTTCCGCCCGTTTGCGTCACTGTACCGTTATTGGTAAGGCTTCCGTTGGCAGCAGTTACATTTCCGCCCTGTAAATTAAAAGAACCTGTATTTATCCAATTACCGTATGGATTGATAGTTCCTCCGGTCATATACGAGTTGCTTCGCGTTTGAAGGTTGCTATGGACATCAACGCGAGAGTTTCCATTTACTTGCAAGGGACCGTCAAATACCATCCCGGAACCGTTAATAGAGAGGACGCTATTACCTTCTTGAACAAAGGTAGTGTTGGAAAAACCTCTGCCGTTAATTGTTATCGAGGACGAATCCTTCAGCCGAAATTCAGTAAGGTTATTACTCCCGTTTGTTCCGCCGCGGGTAAGATTCCCGATCTCGTCGTAATCACCGATATAAAGAGTGCCGGTATTGTTAACCAGAATGGAATTTGATCTGTCCCAAGTAAAGTGACCCAAATCACCGCTATGCCACGAATTGAGCAAAAGATTCCCGTTAACAGTAGTAACTGTGTCAGCTGGCCCAATGTTAAAAGATGCTTTTCCTCGCACCGACCAGGAGACATTAGAGCCAGCACCTACTGTGTAGTTTCCATGCAGATTTAGTGAATAATCCTGTTCTGCATAGTCAAGATTTTGGCCTGCCGTCGATTGACCGGCATAGATATGTTTGTAAATGGCGTATGTCGGCGTTGACATAAGTCCCAGAACGAGACCCGCCGTGACAACTGCCGCTTTACCGGCATTTTGACTTGCTGCCGTCATAGCTTCGGAAACGGCGACGAAGCATCCCCGCCTCCGATTCCAAACCTTCTTAAAGATTTTGTTCATATATCTCCTCCTCGGGGATGTGTTTTTTATTCGGCCTTAGCTTTTTCTTTTTCGGCCGGCGTGAGAATGAGAGAAACTGCATCGAAAGCAACTATTTCTTTGATGCGAATCCAAAAGCCGCGTTGTCCCTGAAACATAAAAACTTTCTCTTGTGCTTCAGGGTCGGCCAACACTTTCCCAAGAGCGGTGATTTGGGGATCGACCTTTTGCGGATCTTCGGCTTTAAGATCCACGATCAGATTTGTTCCGTTCTTGAGATAAAGAGTCACACGTTGAATGTGAATTGCTTCTGCCATGTTTTCCTCCTATAGGATTTGTCATTGGTTTAAGAAAAGGTTTTCAAAACTCAAAAGCCTTTTCGTAAGCCGAGGGGAGGAAAAATGGGTGCAGAATTCCTGGGCTTCCGCTTGTCGGGAAACCGTCTGTTTGGGATTTGACTGTTGTTGTTCATAACGATTTCTTCACAAAGCTTGGCAGGACTGTTGCTCACGTTACGAACCGAAAGAAAAACTCTCACCGCTCTTTCGTGCGGGGCAGGACTTTTGTAATTCGGACGACCCGGGGGCTTCTGTGTCCTGCCAGGGAAAGAAGCCTCTGACTTGCAGTCAGTCGTGAGCGCCCGGGCCTAAACTTTTACGTGGCCATCTTGGGCTCCACCTCCCGCTCTATCCAGCTTTGAAGCTCACCCAAATGCTCGGAACGCATTTTTTGAATTTTTTTGCCGCATTTAATCGTGGCTTCGTAGAGGCAGATCTTCTTCATACCCGTCAGACCGGGCTCTTTTCTGTCACCGACTACGTTCAGTGAAACGTTGGGATATTCTTTGTTGTTGATTCGCATGATTTTCACCGGCAGTCGGAGAACGAAGGAGAATAGAAAACCGCGCCGCTGCCCGAACGGACAGCACTTCCTAAAAAAATTCCCAAGGAAATAATTATTCCGACCGAGGAAGGAATGATAAAAGAAGAATTTTTGGGTCGTTGTTGCAGGCGCGAAAGTGTCTTTCCGGCAGATAACTCATCTGTAACCCGGGGGGATGGGTTGAACTTTCCATTCGGAAAGACACGGAGAATCCGAGTCAATAAATCTTCGATGCAAACCGCGAAGCCGAACAATGTCTTTGTTCTGTCAGTCATAAGCGACCTCCGCTTCCGTCTGAAAAGCCCGCGAAACTCAACATGAAGAAGATCACGGCTGTCAAAACCATGAGCGGAGAAATGAAGTTGATGTTTTCTCTGGATTCGGAAAAAAGCGAAAGCGTTCCGACGGCCAGACAACAGAAGCCGACCAGGAACAGAAATCCGCTGACCTCCTTCAAAAACATTATTTATTCTCCGTTGGGTTTTTATTGGTTTACATCTTGTTTCTATTTTAGCGATATTTATTCATCTTTTGAAGTTGTTTTAATCAATGGAATTACCTACTTTAAATTTTTTACATTTTGGGTGATCCAAAATTCTAATTAAGGGGTAATACTTATTACCTTTGTATCCCAATGATTTTTCAGTGTTTTTGATTTCAGATTGGTTAGGAGCGCAAATCGGGGTAAGTTTTTCCGTTTCGGAGAAACGGTGTCTATCCCTGCTCTTACGGATGTACTGAAAAGTTTTACCGAAAACCGAGCTTTTTCAGGAATGGACTTATCGCCTCAACAAAGTCGGGATGGCTCAGTTTTTCAATGAGCCATTTTTTATAAACCGCCGGATTATTTACATCGAGGTTCAAAGGAATCAGTCGGTTTTTTCTCAGATATTCATAGAATTGTGAAACCGTAAAACCGGAATTTTCCAGCTTCCGCGAGCCGTTGTTGCCGGAGAGCCAATCGCTCACCATGTCCAACTGAGCTTCCGTCAAGACTAGTTTTTTCTTGGAAATCTTGTCGGGTTTCCCGGCACCAAAAAACAAGTAATCAAAATCTGATTCGGGCAGATCTCCTTTTTTGGATTCCATGTTGAACTTCAGAGCGGTAACTTTCCTGCCCTCCTTTGTTTTGTTGTCGTTTTCATAAGAAATCGTGAACCGCGTGTGAGGGCTTTCATTGATTTCTTTGGTACTGAGATCCAAGACGCGTCTCTTGAAATCTTTAAGGACGGGATATGAGCCTTCATTGCAGCCAAGCGCCCAGCGCAAATCGTCGATCTTTATCGTCTCAGTCCATTTGTTTTTGGGCAAGCCTGTTGCTTTGTCCTTCATCTGGATCATGAGTCTCAGGTAAAGAGAAGACGAGTAGTTGCTTGAGAAGCCTTTAAGCTCTCTGGGCAGAAACAGAATGAAGTTTCTGAGGATACTTACGTGCTGAAGAAAGTCGTAAGAAAACCTCAGTCCGATCATTTGCTTTTTTTCGTCGAAGGTGCAGGACTGAAAGATTCTGAATTTCTTTTTCCAGCCCGGTTTGTCGTCAAAATCGGTAAGTTCAATACTGCGCTCGTAAGCCTCATTAGCCGCTTTCTTGATCAACGCATAGGAGTTGTTTGAATTTCCTCCCATTTGCTTCACGTCTTCAAGAGTGAGCCAAATCTCCTGACTTTCGCTGACCTCCTCCTCGAAGTTGATTTTCGCAAGCGCCAAAACGATGATTCTTGTCTCGAAAACGCTCAACTGTTTCGAGGAGCGCACGAACATATTCGAAAGCTTGACTTGGTAAGCAAGTTCCTTCGGAGAAAGCTCGGCAGGAGGCTTTGTATTGATCTTTCCCATAGTTGGCAAACCTCAAAAAAAGACAAGCCTTCTCGGGTTTTCGACCCGGTTGGAGAACATCCAGTCGTTAACGTCGCAAACGCAATACTGAGGAACGGAAGCAAAAGCCTTGACGCCTTTGGGAAAGCCGTTTCCTCTTTTGACAAGAAGCTCCATAACGGGCGCGGTGATACCGATATAACGCGCAAGCGTTGCTTTTTTCATCAGGATGGGGATGTTGACTATGGCCTTAACGTGGATCTCGTTTTCCACTTTGGCGATGTAGTCTTCGGCACGCCGATTTCGTTTGTTTCTTTTCAGCCAATAGGCCACTTCAGAAACATTCCAAACTCTGATGACACGGCTGATTCTGGTCGGCTTCGGAAAGTCCGCACACCGGATATATTCCAGAAATTGCTCTCTTTCGAGGCAAAAGACGTAACACAGGGCCGAGGCCCTGAGCCATCCGCAGTGGTATTGGCTTCGGTATTCAGGGACATAACAATCGGCGCTCTTTCCGAAATCAAATGAACTTTCAGCCATGTCGTTACGTTTATTTTTATAAATCAATTGATTTTAACAATTATAAATCACAATTTATTTCCGTAACATTCGGATTACGTGTTCGAATCTCTGTTTAGGCACCAATTTTTCTTTATTATTCAATATGTTGTAATGGCGAATCTGTTGAAAATCCGCTGAACATTCACTTCCTTATCGGCTAATATGGAACGCACCAACGGATGAGAAATCCGTTTTTTTATTCATGTATTTCCATTGACAGTTATGAAAAAGTTTGATGTCGGTCACTATTCGGTTTCAGAGGGCAAGCCGGACGAGGATCTTTCCGATCCGGACAAACAGAGATCTTTTGAAGCCGAAGCGCTGGTTGAATGCCTGGAAAGAGCAAAGTCTTCTCTTTCCGGAATTTCTCAATCCGCAAAGCAACTTTTCTCCGATGACGCCGGCACGCTGCTTGCCACGGAGAGAATGGAAATTTCCTCGCTTGATTTGGAAAACTTGAAGAACGCTTCGAACGAGGAGAATTTTTATTTTCCTCTTTTGAGCGTAGACCTCAGGAAAAAAGAATTTGCTTCCGTTGAAATTCGCCGCGACAAAAAACTTATTCTGGACAGCATTAAGCAGGACCTTGTGGAGCTCGCGATCCGTCTGTCCGAAGTTAGTCCGATTCTGTCCGAACTAATGACGGGCATACCCTCTTCGATTTCGGAATCTCTGAAACTCCTTTCGACTTCCCAACGAAGAAACTGGCTCTCAGAGAACCCTTTTTCTCTCAAAGTCCATCCTCTGGCAAAGCTGATCGAATTTAAGGATAAAAACTCGTTTTTCAATTATCTCTACCAATACATAGCGCTTAATTCGAAGACTCAGTACAAGCCCCTCTCTTCCGTGGGCGAAAGTCTTGAGATCTTCCAGTCAAACGTCTTAAACACCAATTATGCGGATCCGGATGATTCCTTTTTCAGAAGGAGAGACATTGAAAACGGCGCATTCCTGCTGAATTTCGACGTGGACAGAATCCTTGTGGCCGATGCGACAAATTTTTGGAAGCTTCGTGTGCTTGCCGCGCCCGTTCGGGAAAAAGCGAGCAAAGCGGATTTTTCAAAGATTGACGGGGCCGATCCCGAGGCCGAAGCAACTTATCGGATCTTTCTTGCCCTCTACAACCTGTTGTCGTCTTCGAAAATCAATAAATTCACAGACATCAGGGCCTTTGCAACAGCACTTAGCGTCATAAAAATATTGGCCGAAAACACCGACCGGTGGACGCAGTGGAGTCCCGTAAAAATAGACCCATCAGCGGCCTTTACGATTTTGACTTATCAGACCTTTAATTGGTTTTACGACAGAATTGCGCTGAACATATTCGACCGAGCGGAAGTTGATGAAACTTCTTACACCAAATTCTGTCGTCTCAAACCCTTTAAGTACCCGCTTGCTTTCGCTGTGCTGACCAAATGTCCGGCGTGCGGAAACGACTTTCTGGCTACCAACACAATCAATTATTTCCGAGTCTGCCCGATTTGCGAAAGTAAAGTTCTCATTTGATTAAGCACGGAAAGAGGTCCAACTTCCTCCTTGGCAGCCCTACGCTCGAAGAGCGTTTTGAAAATGAAAAAATATTTTTTTGTTTTTTAGGTCTGTTTTTTTGATGAGTTATTAACAATTTCTCCTTCAATTCATTCTTTATTAATATTAATCTTTACTTCATTGGGGGCCTTCTCCTTTTTCCCCTCTATTCCGAAATCTTTCTTTGTTTTTCCCCCGCTAAAAGGGGACAGATTTGGGAGTAAAGGGGGACAGATTTGGGAGTAAATTTTCCGAAAAGGGGACAGATTTGGGAGTGAATAACTTTCGAAAAGGAGACAGATTTGGGAGTAAAGTTATTAACATTTATCCCCTCACTTAATTCTAAAGGGTTTATTTACTTAGTCAAGGGGCAGCTCTCTCTTTAGAGTCTATTTTTTGATTCTGCTTTTGAGCCGGATTCATACGTGAAAAATCAGCTCAATTGTGTACAGATTTGGGAGTGCTTTCGGACTCTATTGTGTACATATTTGGGAGTAGCTAAGAGACGGGCTTCGGAATCCCGTTTTTCCTGTCCGCCGTCAGTGTGAATCGCACAATTCAAAGGGTTTACACGGTGTCCGAATCTACGTCTTTCCCGTGAATTGTGTACAGATTTGGGAGTAAAAAATACTTTTCAACCTATTGTTTATTAAAGAAATACTCTTGTTCAGCATTACGAAAAGGGGACAGATTTGGGAGTACGAAAAGTCCCATTGTGTACAGATTTGGGAGTGAGACCGAATCATGCCAACATCTTGTTTTTAAATAATAAAATCCTTAAACCTTCCCATTTATGGGGGACAGATTTGGGAGTAAAACAACTTCTAATGTGTACGGATTTGGGAGTAAAAAGGGACAAATTTGGGAGTTGGCCGCCTGTGACGGCGCATAATTGACCGAAAGCAAAAGCGAGCGAATATGGACAGAATTACCAAAGAAGCACGAAGCAGAAATATGGCAAAGATCCGCTCAAAGGACACAAAGCCCGAAGTTTTTCTGCGCAAAGCGTTGCACAAGGCAGGTTTCCGATACCGCCTCAACTGCTCGAAACTGCCCGGGAAGCCCGATATTGTTCTGAAGAAGTACGGGGCTGTGATTTTCGTCAACGGGTGCTTTTGGCACGGGCATCAGGGCTGCCCTAAGAGCAGGATCCCCGAAACCAACAGAGACTTCTGGCTAAAGAAGATCGAGAGCAATATGGCCCGCGATGAAAAGAACATCAAAGAGCTTCGCAAAGACGGCTGGAGAGTTCTCGTCGTCTGGACCTGTGCATTCGGAAACAAAAAACTTTCTGAAAATACCGTCGAAGAGACAATAAGTTGGCTGAAATCTTCGGATGAATTCCGGGAAATCTCCAATCAACAGCCGCCCGAGAGAGCCGCTAAAATCGGCACTTCGGAGGAATGAATGACCAACAAACTGAAATCAATTGACCTTTTCGCAGGCATCGGAGGAATCCGTCTGGGCTTTGAGAAAGCCTTCGGACCAGAGCTTGAAACAAGCTTTGTCAGCGAATGGGATCAGCACGCCCTAAAGACCTATCGTGCCAACTTCTCCGACGATTTTGAGATTGCCGGAGACATTACCAAGATTGACGAAAAGGACATTAAGCCCTTTGACATTTGTCTGGCCGGTTTCCCCTGCCAGGCTTTTTCATTGGCAGGAAAACGTCAGGGTTTCAACGACGACTACAAAGGTCTTTGCCGAGGCACGCTCTTTCAGGATGTCGTCCGGATTTGCGAGTTGCACAAACCGAAGGTCATCTTCTGCGAAAACGTTAAAGGGCTGACCATTCACGATAAGGGCCGCACTTTCAAAGTCATTAAAGGCGCCTTTGAGCAAATCGGCTACAAAGTCTTCACCAAAATCCTCAACAGCAAGGATTTCGGCGTTCCTCAAAACCGCGAACGCATTTTCCTTGTTTGCTTCCGTGATGACATTGCTCCCGAAGAGTTCCATTTTCCGGAGCCGACGGGAGAGAAAGTCTCCATCCGCGGGATTTTGGATGAAGCACCCATCTCTCCCAAATACTATCTCTCGGATGTTTACCTTGAGACGTTAAGACGCCACAGAGCGCACCACGAGTCGCTCGGGCACGGTTTCGGCTATGAGATCAAAGACCTCGACGGAATCGCCTCTGCGATTGTCTGCGGCGGTATGGGACGCGAGAGAAACCTGATCATCGACAGCCGCGAGCACTCGATGAAACCGGTCACGCACATCAAGGGCGAAATCAACAAGGAAGATGTCCGCAAGATGACTCCCAGAGAATGGGCGCGTCTCCAAGGTTTCCCGGATACCTACAAGCTCGTTCTTTCCGACGTACACCTCTACAAGCAGTTCGGAAACTCGGTGACAGTGCCCGTTATTGAGGCAATCGCAAAAGAGATTAAAAAAGTTCTCGACAAACAGGAAAAATAATGGCTACCAAGGCAGGCGCAGGCAAGACGGTCAACAAAGGAGAAGGCAGCGAGTTCTACGCTTTCCTTTACATTCTCGGCGAAACCAAACTCCCTCTGGTGGATAAGGATCTGAAGGAAACGGGGCGCGATGTCAATTTCCTGAAGGTGCTTCGGGAGGATGCCATTTATGAATTTACTTCCGGCAACCGTGTAGCCGTGTATGTTGACGGGGCCACGCATTATTTCGACCGCTCTCAGGCACAGGAGGAAGCGAAAAAGGTATTTTCGCTTCTGGTCAATCCGGGAAGCATCCCTACAAATGCACCTGCCCTCAGCTCGGCGCTCAAGCTTGTGTGTGCCAAAAAACTCCGAGCCAAAAGTGCAAATAAACAGGACTTGTCCGCTTCGGTTCAATTCCCGAATGTGCCCTTTTCCCAATTCATCGGTTTCTCCGTCAAGAGTTACGTCGGCAAGGATCCGACAATTCTCAACGCCAGCGGAGACAACACAAGGTTCGTTTACCGAATTTTGAAAAACGGACAAACACCCTCGGGCGACGAGCTTGCCAGGCTTAAATCTTTTTATCCGACAACGGTAGGAAACTCGAAGATCGGAACCTACGCCGACTTTTATCGGAATGCTTTGAGGGACGGCTTCAGCTTCAACTTCAAAGAAAACAGCGGCGGAAACCTTTCCTACAACCTGAAGTTCATTGACTCCAAAGGGCCTGAACTCTTGGCAAGAATCCTCATGGAACAGTTTGCCGCTCCGAGAACGAGAACGCCTTTGGCCGACTTGGTTGACGAAGCGGCGCGAAAAAACGACATTCCGGAAATCCAAGCCCTCGGAGACAACTTTGAGGACAGGAGAAACTCTCTCCGTCACAAAATTCAGAACATCCTTCTGGCTTTCACAACAGGAGCAACTCCTGCCGTTAAGTGGACGGGAGCACAAACCGCTTCCGGCGGCCTTCTTGTCGTTGAGAAAAGCGGTAAGGTCTATTGCTTGGAACTCTTAAGCGGCAACGTCGTCGGCAACTACCTTATCGAAAATGCTTATTTCGAACAGCCCTCGGGCGACAGGCATTCCAAAAATGTCCTGACCATTTCTCCGAGCGAAGTTACCATTGACCTGCAGCTTCAGATTCGCATTCAACATCCTTAAATCTAAAACGGGAGAACTTAATGGAATTTCTTAACGGTGAATGCTGGCCCGAACATGAATTTTTTGATCTTCCGGAGCAAATCAATCTCGACGTTCTTCCTGAGTTCAATCTATCCAAAATTCAAATAGGTGCCAGGTGGTTCATAGGACAAATTGATAAAAACAACCTCGTGCCTTGGGATTCAAGTTCTTTTGGAAGCCAAGAGAAAGCCATCAAAAAAGCCGAAAGTAAAAGAAGTTCCGGGATTAAGTGGAAACTTTGGATAGCGCCTGTGCTAGTTATGGACTTTATTCACAGAGAAAATCCTGAAGTCCAATTTTCTTGGATGAGCCTCCCTAAATACCTTCAAGATGTCTTTTGGCTCTCCGAGGTTCGCTTCATGGAGGAAACGTTGTGTAACGGCACCAACAGTCTTCCCCTTAAGGAAGCCTCCTTCCGTTTGGTCAAACGCTTTATTATCCGTACAAACAGCACAACGGCAGACTATATTAAGTTAACGCCTTTCGAAGAGGGAACGGACTTCTTTTCACTGGAAACAGCCCCTCTCTACCCTATCGTTTGCGACTCCAAATCAGAAGGAGCGCGATACATGTTGTCTTGGGAGGCGGCAATAGAAAGCTATTTCGCCAGAGACTATTTTTTTGACAATGAAATAAAAACAAACCGCAGGCTTAAGCACTTTTACGAAGCCAAAACTCAATAATCGAAACTCCGATACTCACAAGGCCGACCCTTGCGGAATCGGCCTCTCTTCAGATCGCCGGAGCCTCGTGCGGATAGCAGTCAACAACAATCGGGATTGAAATCTCCTTCCTAAATCACAGTGTTGTGTGAGATAATCTCCCACGAGGTTAGAAATGTCTGCAGCATCTCATTCCTCATAAGAATTGTTTAGATTCACCAAAGCCCGGGCCCAACCGGGCTTTGTCTTCTTCGACAGACACTCTCCGGCCTTTCGAACCTGATCGACTACCCGAATAAAATCCTCGCCAACCAACTGAAAAAGCGTTTTAGGAGGCTCTTGTTCTGCCTCCTGTAGTTCCATGGCTCCAACACCTCGGAGTCTCTCCAAAGGCCGATTTTGGCGTTTTTGGCTGAATAGTGAGCCGCGGCGTACCTTTTCTTGTAACCGAAGGGCAGTTTGTGCAGGTACTGCCAATAGGCCCATGCCCAACCTGCACTGATGACTTCAAAAGAGGCATCCCGCCGGTAGTCTTTGCCGAAATACACCAGCCCTACGGTTCTGCCGTAGCCGTCGGTGTCGATCACTTTCACAAAGACTCTTTTGCCGAGAATGAGGTTCATCAGGAATCTCTGAGACTCAAGCCCGTTTCTTTGATCATGCTCCGGTGCGTCTTCTCCGGCCAATCGGACCTTCGCCTGCGCAAAACCGCTCTGAACGAGTACGGTATCTCCGTCAAAGACTTTGATCACAATGCCGAAGAAATCCTTTTTCGGAGCGGATCTTAGCCACGACTTCAGAATGACCGCACCGACAAAGATCAGGGCGACAAAAATGAATACGAACAGAATCTCTTCCATACTCGTTTAAGCCTCAAAAAAGTGATCCCTGACCGCGCTACTTGTACATATTCCGGCAGACGACATAGAAACTCATCAGGAGCACGCAGAGGTTAAGCGGAAGCACCCAGACCGGAAGCGCAATCGGAATGAAGAACACTAAGAAAGCGAGCATGGTTAGGACGCCTCCGATTTTCAGAGCGGCATTCTGACTGGTTGGGGACGCGCCGTCGTATCCGATCTTGCGTTTTTTCCAGACGTACACGCCGTCGATAATCAAAGGAACCGCAAACAGTCCCAAAGGCCAAAGCCAAATCAGCGTCTGAGAGATTCTCAGAATGACCAGGTAAACGGTATAAAGGAACGAATTGCGGCGATCCCGAAGAGTCGGAAGAAACTTTTCGCCTATCTGAGCCATCTTTGCGCTCAGTTTGTTATCCGCGCTGATCGGTGCAAACAGGCCGTTGACCTTTTCCTCGATCCCCGTGTCTTTCATGACGGTTGTATAGGCTTTGTTGGCTTGAATCGCCACAAACTGTCCGGCGGATTTTCCGTAGGCTTGCGTGAGCGATGCGTGCTCTTGCGACACAGCTCGGGCGGAATACTCGCTCGGCAGCAGGATAACCAGGGACACAAGCTGAAGGACTACCAAAAAGAAGATGGATCGAAACAAAGACGGCAAACCGTTTTGTCGTGTTGCTGCGGATTCAGGCATAACTGCTCCTAAATAATTCGAAAACTAAATACGGAAGTCGGACGGGCAATCCGGTCGGAAAGGAGGCGGCGAAAAGTACCGGGAACAAAAGAATCAAAACGGACTTGGTTGCCGCTGTAGGAACAACTTGCTCCTGTTTCGGAAACCGGCCCGACTCTCTCCTCTTCTTCGTTTCTTTGGAAGCTCTGAAACTCAAGGCTTTGACAAGAATCTTTGTTTATCGGGATGGCCGCAAACCAGGCAAAATCGGGGACAAACGGACAAAGTTTGTGCGTCTCATCGGAGCAGACGGGCAATGTCGGCCCGATTCCGAAGTTGGACCTTTTCTCCGATCCGGATACCTGTCGCGACATTTATCAATCTCTAATCCAAAGGCACTTCTTGGCGATTCTTTCGAAAGGCGTTCCGATTTTTCCGATATTTGCACTGCGCTCAAGTTTCGCCTTTTCCTCCGAGAGGATCGGCAGCCTTCCCTTGAAAATCTTTCCGCCTGATAAAGACGCGAAATACTCCAGGTCCGGCAGCATTCCCAACACCTGCGGCGGCACAAGTTCGGCTTCTTCTTCCATCAGGCGCTCTCCCGAGTTGGCCGAAGCCGTCATCGGATTGTCTGCGGAAATGCTCGTGGACTGCGTGTGCATGACGTAGTTGATTTTGGTTTTCATGCAGTTGTCCGAGAAATACTTCATGGATTCCGCGCTTCTTAAGCGCAGACAAATCATATTGTTGAAGTTGCCCAAGGCCGATTCCGTCTTGTCCTTGCTCTCAAGTCTTGTCGTGAAGTCGGCAATCGTCTGCGAGGCGCAGTAAATCTGAAACTTCGCGCCGCGTCCTTTGTTAAGCAGTGCAATCAAAGGATCGTTGGCGATTTCCGCACATTCGTCAACGAAGATGTTCAGGGGTTCCATGTCTCGGTTGTAGTTGTAGCGGTCGGCTGCGACCTGAGCCAGATCCGAGAGCAAAATGGCGCCCAAAGAACGTCCGGCAACCTGATACTGAAGGGTATTCAAACCGATGTACACAACCCGTCTGCCGTGCGTGAGATCTTTGAGGTTCAGGAAGTTCTCGTCCGGAGCATGAGATTTGGGATTCACAATCGTTCCGATTTCTCCGGCGGTAAGGTCGGTAAGTCCCGCCGTAAGGCAGGAAAGCATTTTGCCCAAGTGTTCCTGATCATGTTCAAAGTAAGAAACAACCGAGGCCGCGTTTCTCACTGCGCGGGAATCGTCTTGCATCAGGAAGTGTCTTAGGTACGCCACCCAATACTGAGCTTTCTGAAAATCGCTCAACATTACCACCGCCTGCTGCTTGTTTCTTGACACCGACATCGAACCCTTAAGGACATTGACGCCGGAGATCCCTTCGGGGAAGTCCTCCGTGCAGAGCGCAATTCTCAGGTTGCTTTCATAATCCTCCTTTTGAGAGGCAAGCTGCTGAACAATTTTGCAAACCAAGGACGGGAGGCTGCCGCTTTGCACGTACTTGTAAAGGTTGTTCAGAGTCGGTTTTTCGCCTGCCATCGTCATGCCTTCGAAAATGCTTGTCGCAAAAGCCGTGGCGTACTTCTTGAAATCGTCGTCGCCCGGTCCCATGAGGCATTTGATGCGGGAAGCGAGTTCGGTTGTTTCCTCAAAGTTTGCGAGCGGGTCGATTTTGGCCGAGTGTTTCGGATCCTTGAGCTGAACGGAAACAAACAACTGTGGCTTGCCCACAATCTCGCAGGCCCTCTTCGCGTTCTTTTCCAGCTCTTCGTCTCCTTTCGGATCGAAGATCAAAACGGACTCCCCGCGCATGATCGCCTGAGAGATGAGAAGGTCGAACAGTCTTGTTTTGCCGGCACCGGTCGTCCCCAGAATCAACGTGTGTCCGCTGATATGGCCCAACGGCTGATAGATGTCCGTTTCCTCTCCCAAGCCGTGAATGGCCGAAAGCCCTTTCTTGGCAGCCTCTCCGGTTTTATCCGAGAAGCCGCCCGAGCTGTCTCCGACAGGCTGAAGATCCAAAGACTCGAGGTTCCCGCTCACAATTTCAGTGAGCTTTTGGATTTGGTCTTTTTCCCACATGAATCCGTTCCCAAGCCAAACCGCTTTTGAAGTTCCCTTGATGTCGTCGTAGGACATCCCCGGTTTGTACTCGGGAAAAATCTTTTCTTTCAAAGCCTCGAAGTCCGTGAAAACAAGATCCATGCCTCTCAATTTCTTGTGCTTCTCATTGATCTGTACGGCCTGATGTCTGCGGTAAAGGGACATTGCGGCACAGGCCGAAGCGGTTGCCGCCCAAACGGGCCAAACGGCAAATCCGTGGGTGGCAAGATAAACCAGCGAACCTATGCCGCTGGCAAAGACGCCCTGCTGCCACCAAAAGGCTTGCGTCAGTTCAAAGTTGGGTCGGTACGACCGCTCATACTTAGTCGGATCGAATTTCATTTTCTTATTTCTCCTTGGAATTCATGCGGGCCGCAATTCTGTTTTTTCTGAAAAAGAGCGAGACCGTCGAGAGAAGCTCTCCGGTTTCGTGTGCTTTTAACTTTTGGGCTGCCAAGAGAGACTTCCACTTCTCCTTGGAAATACTGCAAATGACGCCCGAGCTGTCCTGCTCGTAGCTGATTTCGTCGCATTGGATGAAGGCGCCGCCTCCGCCTGTGAGTTCCTCTTTGATCTGATAGAGAAACCGCAGGTTGTCATCGGTGTTGGATGAGGCCGAGCCTGTGCCGCCGGCAACGCTTTCTTCAAAGCGGGCTTCGTCGTCCCGTTCTCCGGCGTCTGATGCCCCGGATCCCGACTCATCCCACGGACACTCATCGTCGGAGGCATCGGGGAATATTTCGCCCGTCTCCTCGTCAACCCGTCCGTTTCTGCCTGTCGAATCGTTTATTTCATTTTTATTGTTGTTTGAATCAACGGATTCTCCGGTTTCTCCGGATCCTCCGGGAGCCGAGTCAGGATGACTTTCTCCGTTTTCTTCGGAGCTTTCTCCGGAAGCACCTTTATCGGCGGAAGTGTCTCCGTTTTCGGCTGCATCAGACGGTTTTCCGCTCATCCGGGACCCTTCGGCGGACGGACTTTCTCCGTTTGACTGACCTTCTCCGGTATTTTCTTCCGGGTTCTCTGCATTTTGGCCGGGTGAGTCGCCGCTGCTCTCGGAAGCGCCCTGAGTTTGTCCGTTTGCGTTTTCTCCTCTTCCGGGTTCTCCGGGAGCTTCCGGGGAATTTTGCGTCGGTGTCTCAACGCCCGTTTCCATCGGATTGACCTCTTCCGAAGTCCGTGCGTTCCTGAAGCCGAAGTTCTGATCGCTTCTGAACTTTTCGTCCGCTTCGTTTTCGTGTGTGGCGTCGTAAAGGTTCTTGAAGTACAACTGAACGTCCGCCGAGGGCATATCCACGGCCCTCACCAGAAAGTTCACGGCGTTGACCGTGAGCGCGTCGGTAAAGACGACCGAATAGTCTGAGGAAAAGGGTTCTTCCGCTTCCCTTCCGTCTGCTCCCCGGAAGCGCGAAAGGAATGAATTGGGATGCACCTGAACAAAGGGCTTCAGGAATTTTTCAACGCGTCCTGTCAGCAGGTTTGCAGGATCCTCGTCGTCGGTTTCGGGATTTCTGTAAACGGAGCGGAAACGACCGCAGAAAAGCACCCAAGCATTGACGCGAACGCTCGTCGCGTTTACTTCTACCAAGGGAAGGATTTCGGAGCCTTCGCCCGCAACACACTCGGCTCGGTTCGTGAACAGCGTTGCCAGCTCGATAAAGAGCGGATAAAACTCCGAGTTTTTAAATTCCTTCGGGAAACATCCCCGATCAACACCGATTCGATAGGCTTTGAGCGCTTTTTCATAGAATTTTGCGAAATGCACCACCAAGGCGCTGTCGGTTTCAAACGGAGCAAATCGGATTTCTCCGGGAAGACCTGAGGCCGACGGCGATACGCCGCCCGCTTCCGAAGAAGCTGCGGCTCTGCCGGGAAGATCCGCTTGTCCGACGGAAGAAGTGTTTCCGTTATCTCCCGGTACAGACCTGGGACCGACATCCGCTGCAGGCGATTTTTCCTGCTTCGGATCTCTTTTCTTAAAAATCTTTCGCGGAAAAATTTCACTCGGAATGTTGCCCTGAGACGCAAAAGACCAAAGCCATACGCGGTCTTTTTCCTGCTCGGGCTTGAATTTGAGTTTCTTTAACGTGTGAGGACTGCCGCAGACCGAAAGCCGTTGGGCAAACGGGTAGTAGCGCCAGAGAAACCGAGTCGTTGTTTTATCGGCAAAGTCCGAAAAGGACGGAGATTTATCAAGAGGATTGATTCTTTT
>ENA-ORTQ01000627-ORTQ01000627.1-human-gut-metagenome-genome-assembly--contig:-NODE-627-length-43365-cov-3.785015_pt1 | contig 43365 bp, 38 predicted proteins | sample MGYA00241912_ERZ509188 | MGnify/ENA primary metagenome ERZ509188 (study PRJEB26280, sample SAMEA2338849) | human gut metagenome | biome: human gut; feature: human-associated habitat; material: faeces...
ATTTGAATTTAGAAAACTTACAAAAATCATCTTGACAAACTCGTTCCCGAAGGTAGTGGCTACCAAATGAAGCGAAGATTTGCAAAATTTCATAATATTCCGGAACTTATGACGATGTTTAGAAGCTGCGCGGATATTCAAACGAAAGATATGCTTGATTTGGTTTTACCAAAGGTAGAACGCGAAACGATAACGACAAAGCCGACGGCTATCCAGCGCGAAATGATAAAGGCGCTCGGCGAACGTGGTGAAAAAATTAGGAATAAGGCAGTATCTCCGGATGCAGATAATATGCTCAAGATCACAAATGAAGGGCGCATGATTGCACTTGATCCACGTATTGTCAATAACCTTCTACCGGATGTACCGGATAGCCGTGTATCGATTGTATCTCGCAAAATCTTTGATATTTGGCAGCAGACAAAAGACGATAGAAAAACAATCGCTGTTTTCTGCGATCTATCCACACCGTCAGCCAAAAGTGCTGAAAAAGGATTCTGTGTTTACACAGATCTTCGCGATAAGTTGATCACTCTCGGTATTCCGGAGAAAGAAGTCGCATTTATCCATGATGCGAAAAATGCCAAACAAAAAGAAAAGATGTTTGAGCGTGTTAATAATGGCGAGATTCGCGTCATCATGGGTTCAACATCTAAGATGGGCGCAGGCACAAATATTCAGAAAAAATTGTATGCTTTATTCCACTTGGATTGCCCTTGGCGTCCGTCTGACCTTGAACAGCAGGAGGGACGAATTGAGCGTCAGGGAAACGGTAATGACACTGTGAAGATTTTCACATGTATTACCGAAGGTACTTTTGATGGATATATGTATCAGCTCATTGAGGCTAAACAACGTGTTGCAGCGCAAATTATGACGTCTAAATCTCCTGCTCGTGAAGTGGAAGAAGATGATGTGATGACGTTGAATTACGCTGAATTGAAAGCTCTTACAATGGAAAATCCATTATTCAAGGAAAAGATGGATTTGGAAATCGCGATTAGTCGTTTGAAAATGCAAAAGTCAAACTATCTGTCCAATAAATACCGAATGGAAGATAAGCTTGCAAAAGAATTTCCTCGTCTAATCAGCGAGACGAAGACAGGTATTGAAAACCTAACTAAAGACGCAGCTACGTATGTGAAAAATGAACGAGCTGAATTTACCATTACCATTAACGGTGTTGTTTACACAGATCGCGTAGAGGGTGGTAAGGCAATGACCGCATACGCTGGAAGAATGCTCGGAAGAAAAATTGGTGAGTATCACGGCTTTAATCTTTACGGTAGCATGAAAGCAGAACGGCTGCAAGTCACGGTTAAAGGTGCAACAGCTTATTGGTTTGAATTAGGTCCAGATGCCGGTGGTAATATTCAGCGTCTTAATAATCTAATTAAGAGTTATCCAGAGCGGTTACTCACTGCTAAAAAAGATTTAGAAAACCTTTATGCTGAACAGAAAACAGTAAGTGAAACAGTTAAAAAGCCATTTTTCCATGAAACAGAATTAAAACAGAAACTCGCACGCTTGGCGGAAATCGATAATCAGATTGCGCAAAGTGAAAAAGAGAAGAGCGAGGACACGGCGAAAGGGGTGATAAACGATGAACAAGAGAAAAAATTCGGCGTAGAAGATTATTGCCGGGAATATGCAACTGGTGAGATTGCCCCAGAATATGAGGCGGAATCTTCTATGTAAAAGGAGGTAAAACAAATGAAAAAAGCTAAAAAGCTTTTGGCGTGGCTGCTTACAGCGGTAATCGTTTCGTCTTCTTTGCCATTTAGTGTATTTGCAGATGAGACTAATCAGCCATCAGCCGCGGCAGAGGATGCTTCCGGTTTTGAGGTTTCTTTTGACTTAGATACAGATGTTGAAGATGTCGTTGAAACTGAACCGGAGGCAACTCCTGAACCGACAACTGAACCAACGCCGGAGCCAATAGCGACACCTACACAAGAACCGACGTCAACACCCACTCCGGAGAATACCGCTACACCGGAGCCGACAGTAACTCCCACAGCTACACCCGAAGTTACGGCGACACCAACGGCAGAGCCTACAGCAACGCCGGAACCGAGTGCTGCTGCATCACCTACGCCCAGTGCTGCGCCGAGTGCGTCACCTGCTGTAACACCGACGCCTACGCCGTCACCGCAGCCGGTGGTGAACCCAGTAAAGCTTGAGCACGACGTATTGGATAATGTAGATAAGGATTGTATCTACCTGTTCCCTGTGCCGAACAGCAGTGAAATCACACAGGAATACAGCGCCGAGCACAAGGCGATAGATATTGCCGCATCAAGCGGATCGCCTGTATATGCGGCAGAGGATGGCACTGTAAGCTATGTGCAGATTTGGGACGGGTCGTATGACACCACCGGCATGATGAGCTACGGTCACATGGTCGAGATCAGGCACGCGGACGGCAATACGACGCTGTATGCACACTTATCTGAGATCAATGTGCAGCAAGGCGAAAAAGTCGTGCGCGGGCAGCGCATCGGGCGTGTCGGCAGCACAGGAAATGCTACCGGCCCGCATTTGCACTTTGAAGTCATCACTTCGGAGGGTAAAGCCGATCCGGCAGACTACCTGTGGACAATGCCGGGCGAGTGGATCATGGGCTATGCCGCCGATACAGAGGCGGGAATATCGCCTACTGCTGTTGGCAATACAGGCAAATCCGTTATACATTATTATTCGCTCGCCAAAGATACGACGACAACAGTGACCGGCTCATTAGGTCATCTGCCCACAAAGGCAATCAAGTCCGGCTCAACTGAATATCCTGCCTATTGTCTCGAAAAAGAAAAGCTAATTTGGGGCAACATAGATTTTACATGGTCGTCGTTTACTGTGCCGCAGCAGACGACCATGAAAGCTATCCTGGCGGAAGGCTTTCATGAAACAAATTCTCTGGATAAGAACAAGTGGGGTGATGCACAAGGCAGCGGTTTGAAAGGCAATTACGCCAATGAAACTGCAAAATGGCTTGTCACGCAATACCTGATCTGGGCGGCCGAAAAAAACTACATCACCAAGCACAGCAATACAAGTTGGTCTTGGAGCGCACAGGTCGATACCGACCTCGAAACCGTTGCCAAAAATGCGTATAACCCCACAGTAGTTCGCAGCTATTACGCTGAGGTCAAAACCAAGCTGCTCAATGCTTATACGATTCCCTCCTTTGCTTCAAGCAGCTCATCCAGCTTTTCGACGACAACAAAACTGTATTGGGATGGCAGTAAGTATACAGCAACAGTCACGGACAGCCATTCTGTTGCTGCCTATTATACGTACACCTATAACGGTATAACGTTTAGCAAAAACGGCAATAAGCTCACAATCTCGACCACAAATGAGTATACGTCGGGCGTTGTTGCGACGGGGTCGCGTACCATAGGCGATGACAGCAACCTCGCTTGGTGGAAATGCACAGATTCATCAATTCAGCTCATAGCCACACCGCTTGGAAAGACTAAAACTGTACGCAGTTATCTCAAAGTGCAGACGGTTACACCGTCCTATTACATCTATCTAAAAAAGTCCAGTGCTGACACATCTATGACTAATGGTGATAGTCGATACAGCCTTGAGGGTGCTGTGTACACCGTTTACAGCGGCAATACAGCAGTAGCGACTATAGCCACGGACGCATCGGGGTACGGATACACAAATGTTGCCCTCCAAAACGGACGGTATTCCATCAAGGAAACCACTTCTCCGAAAAACTACTACAAGGACGAAACAACGCATTGGGTAACGATTTCTTACGGAGACGCTGCATTAAATGTATCAGATGCTCCGATACCATTGGAGTATAGTATTAACCTCACGAAGACGAGTGCCAATGTCTCTATCACAAACGGCGACAGTGGATACAGCCTCGCCGGAGCTGTGTATAAAATCTATAACAGTTCTGGTACAGAGGTCGCATCCATCACCACGGATTCATCGGGCAAGGGCACTTCAAATGTGAAACTCAAAAACGGCACATATACCGCCGTGGAATCCAAAGCTCCTCCGGGGTATGCTTTGGACACGACAAGGCATACCGTTAGGATCAACAACGCTAACGCAGCTCTGAATGTCAGCGATGTGCCTTTGATTAAGACGGTGACACTAACCAAAACGAGCGCTAACACGTCAATCACGGCAGGTAACAGCAATTATAGCCTTGCCGGAGCTGTATACGATGTGTATGTAGCAAATGGTACACCGGGCCATGATTATTCTAAAGATACGGTTGTCGCATCATTCACAACCAATACGTTAGGAACAGCAACCCTTTCACGTACATTAAAACCTAATGTGGATTATGCCATTAAGGAGAGGGTGGCCCCACCGGGTTATATAAAAGATACGTCGGTACACACTTTCTATTTGACTTACAACTCAGCAACGATGAATGTTGTGGATGACCCCGGTAGAATTCGTCTTACTGTTCAAAAAAAGGACTCAGGAAATGGCACAACCACTCCAGCCGGTAATGCTTCTCTTGCAGGCGCAGTATATCGAGTCTACTATCTGCAAAACGGAACTACGGTTTATAAAGATATTACGACAAATTCAAAGGGTGTCGCGATAGCTAACAACTTACCGTTAGGTGAAATTTCGGTGCAGGAAATCGTTTCTCCACCGGGCTATAAGCTCGACCCAACGATGCATAAGTATACCATTACGCAAGTAGCAGAAACCATTTTATACGAGCTCGAACCCGAAGATTTCACCGAAGATGTCTTTAAAGGACGCATCCAGATCACCAAGCAGATTGAAATGCTCGGTGCGGATGCACAGCTTGAGCAAGGCGCTGAATATCAGGTGTATCTCAAATCTGCCGGTAGCTATGCCAACGCAAAAGATACAGAGCGAGATTATCTTGTGACCGGTGCAGACGGCAAGTCGATCACCAAAGACCTGCCTTACGGCACATATACGCTGCATCAGGTCAAAGGTGTGCCGGGCCGTGAGTTTAAAGACATGGATGTTGACGTCCACGAAAACGGCAAAACGTATGAGGTGACGCTCACAAACGAGCTCAAGTATGCTTCTTTGAAGATCGTGAAGACCTCCGAAGACGGCAATGTTGCCGGTTTTACATTCAAGGTCACACGGCTTGCGGATGGGTATAGCAAAACGTATACCACCAATGCGGCCGGTGAGATCATTACAGATCAGATGCCTGTATACGTCGATGCAGATGCAACGCAGCTGTATGAGTACAAGGTCGAAGAAATCAACGTACCGGATAAATATCGCACGCCGGATGCACAGACAGTAACACTTACCCATGGGCAGACGGCAGAGGTTAGTTTTTACAACCAAATTGCACGCGGCACGCTTGAAATCCTTAAAGTAGACCATGACGGTGTGACGCCGCTTGAAGGTGCGAAGTTTGAGATTACAGACGATAACGGCAATGTAATTGCAACCGAAACTTCCGGGCCGGACGGAAAAATCAAGGTAGAATCGATCCTTTACGGACAATACCACTGGTCAGAGGTGGAGGCCCCGAAAGGCTACGAACTTGATTCAACCGTACATGATTTTGCGATTGAGCACGATGAGCAGGTTGTAGAAGTCACGCAGGAAAACACCCCGAGCGTTGGCTCCATTACAGCTAAAAAGATTGATGCCGATGGCAACGCCATGCCGGGCGTAGAGTTTACGCTCGAGTACAGCACTGACGATGGCGCGACTTGGGCAACGGTGGAAACCCGTGCAGTAGACAGCAAGCCTTCGATTGGCGGCTGCACAAGTGCAGTCGTTGACGGCGCACTTGTAACCGATGAAAACGGCGTCGCTACCTTCAATGGGCTTCAGGTCGATAACCAGACCGTGACGATTCTTTATCGCTTAACCGAAACCGGCACGAAGTCCGGCAACACATTGCTCGCAGCGCCTGTCTTTACGGGCAGCTTGCCGCAGGTGCTCGATGACGGCACAGAAACCGTCGATGTGGTTGTTACAGCGGTCAACAATCAAAGTTTTACATTACCGTCCTCCGGCGGTAACGGCATGGCGAGCGTGCCGGTGGGCATTGCTCTCGCACTGATTTCCGTGTCCTGCTTTGCAGCATGGCTGTGGAAGAAAAAGTTATTTTAAGAGAGCATCTACACTCTCTCAAAATATAAAACAAAATAAAATGAAAGGAATGTAGAAAAATGGCAAAATCCAAGTTAATCTCTCGCATTGGTGCTTTGGCTTTAGCAGCAGCTCTGGCCTGCACCTCTCTGATCTCGGCGTCTGCCGCAAGTATTGCAGACGCAACGATCGACACCTCAAGGACGGCCAACCTCAAGCTGTATAAGTACGATTTTACGAATGCAGCCAAGGATGGCGTGTGGAACGAAGGCAGCTACGTTTCCACCGGCCAGTACGACCAGCGCGTTAACGACACGCTTGGTGGAGCAACGCGCAAAGGCGACACCGATACAACGTCCGATCTCGGCAACGGTTTGCAGTCCAACGGCTATGCGATCAAAGGTGTGGAATACACTTACCTTAAAATCGCTGACATTGTGCAGTTCTCGGAGTCTGACAAAGATCAGCAGGAGTACGACCATGTTGAGGTTTTGTACGCAATCGACAAGACTGCCGGTGCGGATATGCTCGCAGCTATCGGCCTTGCGGACGGCAAAAACAGTTATGAAAATGCCAACGCACTTGATTCCGACAACTGGTATTATCAGTCCGACGTTCTCAGTGCGGCACTTAAAGCTGCACTTGAGGCCAATTCCACAACCGTTAAGAACTCTCTTGAGACGTATGTCGCAGCACACGGCGGTACAAAAATGAAGGAGACCGATGAGGATGGTATGACTGAGGCAAAAGACTTGCCGCTCGGCCTCTATCTGCTCGTTGAAACCAAGGTTCCGGAAATGGTCGTGGGTACGACCATTCCGTGCTTTGTCAGTCTCCCGATGACGAATGTTGACGGCGGTATGACCAACGGCGACACGAACGGCAACATTACGAACGGTGGCCATAACTGGCTGTACGACGTAACTTTGTACCCGAAAAATGAAACGGGTATCGTGACGCTCGAAAAAACAGTCCGTGAGGCAAAGGCCGACACCGGTAAAAACAATGCATCTGATGTTATCACCGACGGCTTTACACACAATGCAACGGCATCCGCAGGTGACACCGTAGAATACCAGATCATCAGCACGCTGCCGACGATCACGTCTACGGCCACCAATATCAGCGATTATACCTTTAAGGATGTTCTCGCACGTGGTCTTTCCTACAATGGCGAAGTAACGCTCGAATTCTTCAAGGATGCAGCTTGCACGCAGTCTGTTGCAAAGTGGACGGAAGCTGACAACAAATTCACGGTTGCAAAAGCCGAAAACAGCGATAAGTCCCACACCATGACGATTGCCATGACACCTGCCGGTCTCAAAGAGATCAATACAGCCAATACAGCTGCGAATAACTCCAACGGCGCTCTGTACGCAGGTTACAGCAACTACACGCTCCGTATTCGCTATAATGCAAAGCTCAACAGTGACGAAAGCCTTGTTTACGGCGACAACGGCAACGAGAACAATGTTGTTCTGACTTGGAAGCGCTCTAACGATAAGTATTTTGACACGCTCATCGATGACTGCCATATCTATACATACGCGATTAACATTGCCAAGACCTTTAGCGATGGTAAGGCAGAACAGACGATGTTCGATCACGTTCTCTTCAAGGCTCAGAACAAAACCGATGGCTACTATGTAATCGCACAGCTTAATAAGGACGAAGGCATCTGGTATGTTACCGGCCACACGGATAAGGAAGCCGAAGCTACTGCGTTGTATCCGGTAACATGGAATAGCAAGCCCGGCCAGATCATCCTTAAGGGCGTTGAGGACGACCAGTACATCTGGACAGAGCTTGAAACGGCCAACGGCTACACGTTGCTCAAGAATAACATCGACGTAACGATTAAGTCCGTGGACGATGCAACCCGCCCATGCGACATTTACAATCAGGATACACTCGGCGTCGTGCAGAATGACCCGCGCTACAACTTCGATGGCGGCCTCGATCTGCACCTCGCGAACATCCCGCAGACGCAGCTCGCTCATAACTATCAGACTGCATCTGCAACGGTTGACGACAACGACGTCACGATGCTCGACGACGAGATGGATGCGGGTTCCAAGAACGCAATCGCTCCGCTGCAGGTCGTGAACACCAAGGGATTTGAAACCCCAATGACCGGTGAAAATGGCACATGGGCGCTTGCTATCGGCGGCGTTCTCGTCTTCTGCCTCGGCACTTCCGCATTCATTTTCTTCTTGGTTTTCAAGAGAAGAAAAGAGCAGGAAGATAAGTAAGAGTATACCAAAACTCTGAATTAGGTTTACCTCGCAGGGAGGGCTCAGTGACAGCACTGAGCCCCACCCAAAGCCTGCAACATTGTGTGTAGGCTTTGGGTGAAAAGGAAAAATTGAAGAAGGTGAAAACATGCCCCAAAAGCGAACGTACAAAGGTGCGCAGGTCATAGCCATCATCATCGCGATTTTACTGCTGTGCGTCGCGGGATTTTGCGCGTATCTGCTCATCCATAACTGGCAACAGAAAGCAGAACAGAAGGAGCTGTTTGCAACCATAGCCGAAAAAGTAGACGCAGCTGAAAGTGAGTTGGGAGATTTAGAGCAAATCAGCAATGCAGAGGATAAGCGCGCAGCACAACTGCTCGAAGTTTATGGGGAGCTGCACAACTACAATTCCGATTTTGTAAGCTGGATACGCGTGCCGGGCACAGAGATCAATTACCCGGTGATGCAGTCTCCGGATAGTCCAAATTATTATTTGCGCCGTAATTTTGAGAAAGAGTACAGCAACCTTGGCACGCCGTACCTACAAGAAAACTGCGATATACGCACGTGCGATAACTTGATAATTTATGGCCACCACATGCTCGACGGTGGGATGTTCAGTGACCTCGAGCTTTATAAGCAACAGAGTTTTTGGGAACGGCACAAATACGTGCGCTTTGATACGTTAGACGAGTTGGGGCTATATGAGGTCATGGCGGTCGTCATCACAACGGCCTATCAAGCAAACAGTTTTCAATACTACAACTACATCGAGAACAACGAATTAACCTTTAATACATACGTACAGGAATGTAAGCAGCGTGCTCTATATGATACGGGCATTGACGCTGAATATGGAGATAAATTAGTTACTCTATCGACATGCGAATACAGCAGCGATAACGGCAGGCTGATCGTCGTCGCAAAAAAGATTGGAGGGATCAAAAAATGAGCAAACGCAAAAACACCATCATCATTATCTGCTTTATCCTTGTGATCCTGCTCGGTGCGGGTGCAGCTGCGTACCCGTTAATTGCATCGATCAACAATGAACACACGCAGTCCCTCGTACAGACGGAATACGAAGAAAAGCTTCACCAGCTCGACACCTCGGAAATCGATGCAGCGTTGGCGGCAGCACGGGAGTATAACAAAACAATCTCTACCGTGCAAATCGAAGACATCGATAAGATAAAGGAAAGCTTGCCGTCATACGAAGATCTTCTGAACCTTGCCAATAACGGCATCATGGGGTATATCGAGATACCGGCCATTGATATAGATTTACCCATATATCACGGCACGACCGGCGCGGCGATGGAAAAGGGAGCCGGGCACATGGAAGGCACGTCGCTGCCGGTGGGCGGCGTCGGCACACATGCCGTGATCTCTGCACACTCCGGCATGGCAAGCGCAAAGCTTTTTACCGACCTCGATAAGCTTAAGCTTGGAGATATGTTCTTCATCACGGTGTGCAACCAAAAATTAGCTTACGAAGTGGACAACATCGCAGTGGTGGAGCCCACAGACATTGATTTGATCCGTATCGATACGCAGCAAGATTACGTCACATTGCTCACCTGCACGCCGTATGGGGTTAATACGCACAGGTTGCTTGTGCGTGGTCATCGCGTAGAAATGGCCGAGGAAGCCATAGCAGAAGTCGAAGAGAAAGCAGAGCCAACAGCAAGTACATGGATAGAGAAATATGAGCAAGGCATTTTGATTGGCGTTGCAATTTTCCTTGGATTGCTCTTGATCGCATTACTCGTGTATTTCATCAAGCGTAGAAAAGATAAAAAGGAAAAGTAATATGCACATTTATGAAGAAGCAAGTCCCACGATTACAGGGCAGACGGTTACACCTAAAAACATAGGAGACTTTTTTGTTGAATCATCGTACTACTTTTACTGCTGGGATGATCTTATAGAGCTGGAATACGGTCAGTGTGTTAGAAACAAGAAAAAATATTATTTTATCTCTGAGTTTGCTGAGGCAATTATGAAAAGAGGCTTTTTCTGCGATAAGCCTCTTTATGCGGAATTCACAGAAGAGCAAATTCAGAAATACTTTAGCGGCGAGTATTCGGTCGGGCAAATCTTTGCTCTTGCAATATCTCAAGCCCTTAATTTTACACCAGAGCAAATTGAGGTTCTGGAAGATAAAAATCTAAAATACTTGGCCGTATGGGTACTGTACGATATGGCGTTAGGCACGGACGTGAACGATATTAAAGAAGTGCTTAATAAACCGATTCCTATCGAAGAAAAAGAAAAGCAGGTTCGGAACTTGCACGGTAAAAGGCACTACCTGCTTATTTCCGTAGAAAACTGGAAAATGGTAACAGAGTGGAACGCATGGAACAAGTGTGCAGATGGCAGTACACCCAGCTGTATTAGAAATTTGCGTGGTAACTTCCTTTGCGCAGATGCAGTTATGGATGATGATTTAAATCTAATTGATGAAAGAGGAAATATCTACAAAGTGAAATGAGGAAATAACAATGAAAGTGACAGCTCAGGTCGAACTTGCCTTAAAATCCGGAAAAACCCTCGCATACGCATCGATCATGTTAGATGACATGCTTGTTATCGATGGTTTTAAAGTTGTGCAGGGAGAAAAAGAGATCTTCGTCAGCGGCCCCGGCGTTAAATACAAAGATAGGAAGGGCGAAGACAAGTACAAGAATATTTGCAGATATACAGTCCCCGAATTTAAAGATAAGGTCGAACGGGCTATCCTTGCAGCCTATCGTATGTCCGCGGCTCAAAAGTAACATAGGTGTGTTCAAGTCACACCATCGCTGCCACATATATAAATAGGAAGGAAAACTTAATGCAAAATTTTATGGATACTATCCCACCATTAGAATTCTTAGTTTGGGCTCTTTTAATATCGGTTTTTATTTGGCTTATTCAAAGCTGGGTGAGGTGTTTTGCACATTCAAATTTTCATCCGCCTTATTCCTTCATTTCCTTTACCAGCACCTTTATAAGGTTTGTGGGTTATGCTATGGCAATTCCCAGAATTATCGGAGCATTTAACGGAACCAACAACTTAGAAGAGATCAGTCAGGCTATGAAAGCTAATGACTTCTATGTCGGAATAACATTGGTTTTCGTTTCTTATTCACTGTATGTTTTTCTGCTTGCAGACAAAATCGGAAGTATCATTGGACGCCAGCGCGATCTTAAACTCATCAATTTGACGTTTGGTACGGAGTATAAAGCAAAGCACTGGCACGATAAGCTGCAAATAACAGAGGTTGCAACCTATATAAAGCTTGGCAAAGAGGATGTTGCGCAGTTGATTTCAAACCCGGACCTTTCCGATGACGAAAGAAGTGTAATTGTCGATTTTGTGTATTACGGCCTAACGGTAGATCAGATTAAATCATATATAGAAAACGAAAAGCATTTTACGTTGGAGGGGTTGCGATATGGCCTCTACAAATTGCTTTTCACATCACAAAAATAACAAAAATAAATGAGGTAATAAAATGGGAATTTCAGAAGTGAGGAATGTGTATCCAAACACTGTATATGTGTTGCTCTTTGTAGCAAATCTCGTTTTAGATTGTGTGAGATTGAGTTCATGGGCGGAAAAAAAGCTGAAATACATGCCGTGTTTTGTATTTGATAACTATGACAGAGTAAGAGTAGGAGGTTATATGTGCGGCGCTATCGCATTGCTGTTATATACCTTTTGTGACGGCAAGGGAGTAAATGTGTGCCTTGACATTGGTGTTGGCATATTCGTCGGAATAGGCGCTTTTCAAATTAGGTACATGAGAAAATTACATAAGAAAATTCTTGATATTGCCAAGAATATTTTACAGACGACCGGTATCGGCAAAAGCATCGATGATTTAGACTTTGAAAGACTCATGCACCTCGACGCTTGCATAAGAGTGCTTTTAAAAGATCACGACGATTATGAATTAAAGTTGGTAGCAAATCCTGCTCTTTCGATGGAACAGATGAGAATGCTAACCACAATCCTCATGTTAGATAGCTTGACAAAAGATGAAATAGCCTACATTGCTGATCCGTATAATTCTCCAAAAGCGATGAGTAGTATTGCGTCTGCAATTTGCAATGGTCTATCACTCAAAGAAGCCGTTATATTTGCTGAAACCATGAACTTTAGACCGGATGAGTTAAGAAAATGAAAAAGTGGGCAAACTTGCCCACTTTTGAGAGAAGGTGATAAACATGCAGACAGAAAAAGAGCCGGTACAAAGACCGGCTCGAAAAAATCACTTTCAATTAACTTTGAGTTTTCGTTTAGAGGCAGCACAATCCGATAGATACAAACCGATTAAGTCCAAATACGGGATTCCAGTTTCTATTGCTTGTTTTTTGAAGTAGCTGATCGTAACAGCATCAACCTCAATGGTAATTTGTTCCTTCAGGTGTGACGCGTAGGGGTTCTTCTGAGAATTCAACTTGTTAAAATCATATTCGTCTCTCATGAAATTACCTCAAGAATATCAACTCATCTATATTCCCAGTGACCCTGTTCAGGTTGTGCGGTTTGAGCTGGAACATCTACAACCCAATACTCACCGTCTTTAACCCAGTATTTTTCGCCAGAAACCATAGAGTAACCACCATGGTCGTTTCCTTTGTCAAATTCGCTCCAAGTGTGGTCGTTTATTTCCTCGACAGTTGCAAATTGAGCGCCACAACCATTGCACTGATACACCCAATCGCTCTTCCAATGGCCTGCTTCTTCCCAATGTCCTTGTTCTTCTTGAGCGGGTTTAGCTGGAACATCCACAACCCAAACTTTTTCAACCGGCTTTGGCGTTGCGGTCGGTGCTGCTGTAGGCTTAACCGTCGGTATAGCTGTTGCAGCGGGCTTAGGTGTAGCCGTAGCAGAGGGTTTTGCAGTAGGTACAGCAGTTGGCTTTGCAGTTGCTACCGGTTTCGGCGTAGCAGTAGAAGACGGCTTGGTTGCGGAACTGGAATTGCCAGAACCGGATGTACCAGAAGAGGGCTTAGAAGTTGCAGAAGGTTTGCTTGTACTTGCCGTAGTAGGCTTTGGCGTTGCTGTAGCCTTTGCCGCCGCCGAAGGTTTAGAAGTCGGGGAAGCCACAGCAGTAGGCTTCGCAGTAGCTGTCGGTGCAGCACTGCTTGCAGTTGAAGACTTATCGGTATCTATATTATTAACTTTTTCAGTTTCGTTCTTTGTTTCGGAGACGGTTGTGGTATTCGTGGTAGCGCTCGTGTCATTCGTTTCTGTACTTGCTGTGGAGCAAGCAGCAGTGGAAATCATAAGGGCAACAGCCAAAATGATTGCCGAAAACTTTCGTTTCGTCATTAAAATCACTCCTTATTAAATTGTTGAAAATCCTTTCTGTTTTTTTGTTGATATTCTTACTTTAAGTATAAGAGACAGCGCGAAAAAAGTCAAGTTTTTTCGTTAATGAAAAAATCGATATAAAATTGTTGAAAACTACACCTTGATAGGTGTCGATATAAATACTAAAAGAAAAGAGAGGTAAAACATGAAAAAGGTTAAAAAGCCAATCGCGTGGCTGCTTGCAGCGCTGCTGATTTTCAGCAGCGTGCCGATGAGCGCTCTTGCCGATGAGGCAGCTGCACCGGTTACAGTCGAAACAGTCGTTGAAGAAGCTGCACCGGACACGGAGCCAGATGCAGAACCTAAACCGGAAAGCACGGCAGAACCGACCGCAACACCGGAGGCAAGTGCAAAGCCCTCTGCCGAACCGACAGCAGAGCCCTCACCGAAGGTAACAGAGAAACCGACTGAATCGGAGGTCAGTGCAAAGTCGGAAGCAACGACTGAACCCACTGCCTCCCCTACGCCAAACCCGGAGGATGGAATCAGTTTACTGGCGCTCGGCGATGAGGCCATTACGCGTTACCGCACGGTAGGCATCAACGGTAATTTCAGTTCCAACTATTTGTATGATCTCGGTCAATACCCGCTCTACGATATTCTGCTCAATGGCACAAGCTACCCGGCCTACTGTTTGCAGCATGGTAAAGGCAGAGTCAATAACGGTGCTTATGTACAGCGGGATAATTTCGGCATGACCGAAGCTATGCGCCGTATCGTGGCTTACGGCTTTAACGTCACAAACTCTTTGCAGGAAGGCAGTGCCGGTTGGTACAGCGCCGAAACCGCCAAGATGATGGTCACACAGCATCTTGTCTGGCTGGCATCCGAAGGCTATATTACCGTAGACGGGACAAACTGGTCTTGGGGTACTGGCATCGATAACGATGTTGAGCGCATGGCAAATCTGGCGTATAACGGTTCTGTTGTGCGCAGCTACTATGCAGAGCTTAAAGATCGTCTTTTACGCTCTGAAATCGTCCCGTCCTTTGCAGGCAAAAGCAGCGACGGCAGCGATGCACAGGAAATCGCTTTGCAGCTCGTGAATGGCAAGTATACGGCCACCGTTACCGATACCAACGGCGTGCTGGATTTGTTCGATTTTCAGCAGGCAGGCTTTGATATTTCCCGCAACGGCAATACGCTGACGATTTCCGCAAGTACGCTGCCGGAGCAAGAGACCACGATTATCGGTGCAGGCTACACCGTCGGTGATAAAAACAGCATCGCCGTGTGGGAGGACAGAGACCAGCAGGCCAATATTCAGCACCAAGCGACCTGCCCTGGCACAACGAAGACTATGGCGTACATCAAAATTAAGAGCGAAAAGCCTAAATATACCGTGACGCTGACCAAAACCAGCGCCGATGTAAAAATCACCAACGGCAACGCAAATTATTCGCTCGAAGGTGCTGTGTATAACGTGTATGAAGCAAACGGAATGCCTAATCACGACTATACGAATGACCCTGTTGTCGCAACGTTTACAACTCAAAAAGACGGCCACGCAACACTTTCCAAGAAGCTCGAAAACGGCGACTATGTAACAATCGAGCAGGTGGCTCCGTTAGGCTACACACTGGATACATCGGTTCATAGATTTTCCGTTGACGGTAAGAACACAGATATTCCAGTTGTTGATGACCCGGGTTACATACAGCTTACGATTAAGAAAAAGGATAGCGATAACAATACTGGCATTGCCTCTGGTGATGCTAAATTAGAAGGTGCAATTTACCGTGTCGCTTACCTTGAAAATGGTGTCACTGTAACGAAAGATATTACCATAAATGCAAGCGCAGTTGCTCGTCTCTCGAACTTACCGATAGGAAAACTGAAAGTTTGGGAGATTTCGGCTCCGATTGGATACAAACTTGATTCAACTGTACATGTTTATGATATTAAAGCACATCAGGTAACATCTGACATATATGAACTCGAACCAGAAGACTTTACGGAAGATGTCTTCAAGGGTAGAATTTCGCTGCATAAGCAGTACGAAACGCTTGATGAACCTGCCGATGAGCAGGGCGCGGAGTTTGATGTTTACCTCAAATCTGCGGGCAGCTTCGATGCAGCCAAAGAAACCGAGCGCGACCATATCACCACCGGCGCGGATGGCATGGCAACCACAAAGGATTTACCTTATGGCACATACGTCGTGCATCAAACAAAGGGCGGCAACGGCCGTCAGCTTGTAGCCGATTTTGATGTTGTAATCGCCGAGGATGGCAAGGTTTATAGCTATGATCTTGTCAACATCCAGAAAAACGCACAGCTCAAAATCGTAAAGACTTCTGAGGATGGCGTAATCGAGGGCATCAAGTTCCGCGTAACACGTCTCGAGGATGGTTACAGCGCCGAGTATACGACCAATGCCGCAGGCGAAATTCTCACTGAAACGCTCCCGATTTACGCGGACAAAGACGGCGCGACCAAGTATCAGTACCGCGTGGAAGAACTCGATACAAAGGAAACCTACGGCTATCAGTTGCCTGACCCGCAGACCGTAGAACTCAGCGAAGGCGAAATTGCTTCTGTAAGCTTCCACAATGTGCCGATTGAAATCGGCACGAAGGCCACCGTTGAGGGAGAAAAAGAAGTCGATCCGCTCGATAAAGTTACGCTGACCGATACGGTATCGTACACTGGCCTTGTTCCCGGTAAAGAGTATAAAGTAACCGGCGTTCTCATGGACAAGTCTAACGGCAAAGAACTGCTCATCAACGGCGAGAAAGTCACAGCCGAAGCTACTTTCGTTGCAACGGAAGCATCCGGCAGCGTAGACGTTACGTTTATCTTTGACGCAACCGGTCTGCATGGCAAGGAGATCGTCGTTTTCGAGGATCTCTATCGTGACAACATCAAGATTGCATCACATGCAGACATCATAGATGACGACCAGACGATCAAGATCAAGAACCCGGAAATCGGTACAACCGCAAGCTTCGACGGCGCAAAGGAAATCGACCCGCTGGATGAAGTTACGCTGACCGATACCGTAAGCTACAAAGACCTTACCCCCGGCAAAGAATATCGTGTAACCGGCGTTCTCATGGACAAGTCTAACGGCAAAGAACTGCTCATCAACGGCGAGAAAGTCACAGCCGAAGCTACTTTCGTTGCAACGGAAGCATCCGGCAGCGTAGACGTTACGTTTATCTTTGACGCAACCGGTCTGCATGGTAAAGAAATCGTTGCTTTCGAAGATTTGTACCGTGAGAACGTGCTGCTTGCTACCCATGCGGACATTAACGATGAAGGGCAGACCGTAAAGATTAAGAATCCCGAAATCGGAACAAAGGCAACAGCAGACGGCAAAAAGGAAATTACAGCGGATAAGATCACGATTACCGATGTTGTGAGCTATAAAGATTTGACGCCGGGTAAAGAATATAAGCTCACCGGTGTGCTGATGAACAAAGCCACGAACGATAAGCTGCTCATCGATGGTAAAGAGGTCACAGCAGAAGCAACCTTTACACCGGAGAAAACTACCGGTGAAGTTGAAATGACCTTTACCTTCGACGCACGCGGTCTCGTCATCGAAACGGATACCGTCGTATTTGAAACACTTTATCGAGATGGGCTTGAATTTGCTGTCCATGCAGATATTAACGACGAAAGCCAGACTGTAAAGGTTAAGCCCTTGCACGGCTCTGTGTCGCTGACAAAATCGTCTACTATGGATGATACCAAACGTCTGACGGGCGCAGAATTCACCGTGTATAGCGACGCAAACGGCAATGGCACATATGAAGCCGATACAGATGTAAAGGTTGATACATTAACAGACCTTGGCAACGGCGAATACAAACTGAATGGCTTGCTTTACGGCAAATATCTGTTGGTAGAAACCAAGGCTCCGAATCGTTACTATGCAGACGAAAAGGTGTATGCCTTTGCAATCGAGCATGACGGTGATGCTGTTGTGATTTCCAACAACGATAAAAACAATCTGTTTGTAGATCAGCCGAAAATCGGTAAAATCACACTCCGTTACGACGAAAAGACAACGCCGAACTCGCCGAAAACCGGAAGCAATAGCAATGTCGGATATTGGCTTGCCATGCTTTGTGTAAGCGCAGCTGGCTTAATTGCCGCAATTGTAGAGAAAAAGAAGGGCAAAAAGTCCCATCTTCTTTCCTTCTTAGTCGCCGGTGTGATCGCAGTGGCGGCAGCCGGTATGATTGCTAACCCTGTATCTGCTGATTCGGTAGACTTAGGCAACGGTAACGTTGATGTTAAGGGCAATACTGCAACGGTTGCACGTACGGTTACTTCCGAAGATAAAACAACAGAAGCTGCCTTCGATGACGAGATTACATATGATGGCAAAACGTACAAGCTTGATCGTGTAGATAGCTACGTCACGGATGAAAAAGCAGTGGAAGAAGAAAAGGAAGTCTCCGCAACCGAAGAAATCTTGACCGGCACAAAGGAAAGTAAATTTCCAGAGGCGATTCCCAAGGATTTCTCCGGGGATAAGGTGTTTTTGCAATACGTAGACACTAAGTATACCGAGACTAAATTGCCTGAGTTCAAAGCCGACATAACTGAATCCGTTGTGCTTGGCACAGCAACATCGCAACCGGAGGCTGCGCAGAGCATTACCGTTAAATATCACAGCGATGAGTACGGTATCGATATTGACGTTCCGTTACAGCTCGACCACGTAGAGAATAACGGGTATACATGGACGTCTGATCTTTCTGTGCCGATGACTTTGTACGGCATCGACAGTGCTTATTTGCAGTTTGGTGATGCACTGATCCCGTATGACGGCGGAAATCCGCCACTTACCGGGTATGAGAGCGCATACCTTGCTTCTCTTGGCTTGAGTGCAAATAGTTATCGCCTGACCAGGGTAACATGGGACGGAGATGCCTACACGAATGCAGACGGCGAACTTTGCCGAAATGCAATCGTAACAGGAGATAGATTGCTCAGTACGTTCACGGCAGTTTACGGAGGCAAAAATGTTACAGTCCCGAGTGTAGACGGTTATAAGGCGACAGCTACATATAGCGGTACACAGATTGTAAAGACCGATAAGACAGAATATAGCATCCGTAGCGTTGCGACATATATCGAGCAAAAGAATGAGGTCCCAGTTGCCGTTATTGTGGGCATTACAATCGGCACGATTGCCCTCGCCGCAGCGATTGTAATTATTCTGTTTATCATCTCGAAGAAGAGAAAAGAAAAAGAGGCTAAACAGTGAAAAGCCTTTTGAAGGTTCTCACATCCGTCTGGACACGCGTGATTTTGTTCGCACTTGCATTTGGTGGTCTCTGCTACGCATACGGCATCAATGTCGGATTAAAGGGTGCGTACTACATGTATTTGCAAGCCGGAGATCAGCTGACTGCCGAAGCTATACTGCAAAAAATGAGTGAACAAGATTATGTGATATTCAGTCTGTTATTTTATTTAATCGTGGTGTGTTTGATAGAGATCATCCGTAAAATACGCCACCGAAAAAATAGAAAGGAAGTAAAAAAATGAAGATGTTTTTAACATTGCTTGATTCGACCGGCGGGGGAGGCACTGTTTTCTCTAATCTCGGCAACTCCTTCACGGAAATTGCCACGCAGGTTACAACTATTGTAACGCCTCTTGCAATTCTGGCACTGATTGTCTGCGGCCTTTTCATCATTCTTTCGCGTGATTTGGCACAGCAGGCTAAGCAGTGGATTCAGCGTATTGCCATTGGCTGCGTAATTGCACTTTCTGCAAGCTCCCTTGTAGCTTGGTGGATTCAAAACGTTAAGTTCTAAAGGCCCAAATGAAAATTCGGTAAGGCACTGATTTTCGGTGCTGAACCGAGTTTTCAGATAAGCTCTTTATCGCTCTCTTGGTAAAGGGCTTATCTGAAAACTAAAAGTGGGCAAATTTGCCCACATACGTTTTTCCACGAAAGGAGACAAAAAATGGCAACAAACCAAAAACCAACGCCGTATAACGACTTCATGAATAAGCAAAAGCTGTTCCGGCTGAACAGACTGCTCAGTTCCAAAAAGGTCATTATAATTATCATGATTGCTATTCCGTTCATTCTCTTATTTGCCGGGAATATCTGCTATACCTTGCTGAGCGATGCACTGTATTCGATGAAAGGTATATTTGCAGCGGATATGGCGGCAAATGACCATCTACCGGCAATTATCAATTTCCCGAAGAGCTCTAACTACTATTTAATTTTGTTTGGCTTAACGGTCTTCCTTGAAATTGCGCTGCCTTACAAAATCCGCACTGCGTACAACGACTTTAATGTAAATCAAAAGGGTGGAGCGCGCTTTGCATACCTCGAAGAGCTGTATGAACAGTACCCGGCGGTTCCCGAAAAAGATGAGTTTTATCAGGGAAAAGGCGGTGTTCCGATTGCATGGGATAGAAAGCACCATAAAGTCTTCATTGACCGCAGCGCCGTAAATAATTACATTATCGGCACAACGAGATCCGGCAAGGGCGAATCTTTTATGTTTCCGACGATTGACCTGTATTCTCGTGCGGAAAAGAAGTCTTCTCTTATCATAACTGACCCAAAACTTGAATTGTATAAGGCTTCCTACAAAACACTTAAAAAACGTGGTTATATTCCGCTGGTCTTAAATCTTGCTGACCCGGGTAAATCCATGAAATTTAATCCTCTGCAAACCATTATCGACGCGTGGAAGCGTAAGGATTATCCCACAGCAGAGCAGATTTGTGCTTCTTTTTGCTTCTCAATGTTTGCAGACGATAAGCAACCAGACCCCTTCTGGCCTCAAACAGCAACAAACCTCTTGAGTGCGATGATTATTGCTCATGTTAGCGATTGCATTGCATTAGATGAGGAAATGAACGCTAAGAACAAAGCCTACTTCGATAAACAAAAAGCTGCCTTTATGGCCATGGATGAGATTGAGCAATTACAGGTTCGCAATTTCATCGAAAATATGGAGTACGGCTACGAAGATATTCTCCATTCTTCTATGCCGATTCCTCCGGAATATGAATATATTCCAAGCACCAAGTACGAAAAACAGATTACCATGTATAGTATCTATAATGCGTTTACCGTTATGGCTACGAATCAGATGGGCGAAGACAAAACAGCCTTGGATGCGTACTTTAACGCGCGTCCAAATAGAGATAGTGCAAAGCTCAAATATACGGCTGCAAACGTTGCCGGTAGCAAAACAAAGGGCAGCATCTACTCTACCATGATTACGAAGCTTACAATTTTCACTTACGAAAATTATGCAAAAATGACAGCTGAAAATGACATTGACTTGCTGGATATTGGCTTCGGCGAAAAGCCGTATGCAATCTTCATTTCGACTCCCGATTACGACAAAAGCAGTTTCTTCATCGCATCTGTTTTTGTTCGTCAGCTATACTATGTTCTCGCACAGCATTGCACGATTCACACAAATGATGGCAAATGCAAACGTGAGGTGGTCTTCCTTCTGGACGAGTTCGGCAGCATGTCGCCAATCGAAAATTTTGCAACCATGTTGGTTGTTTGCCTCGGCCGAAATATTCGGTTCAATCTGGTAGCACAGTCGGATGCACAAATCGAAGAAAAATATGGAAAAGAAGCAGAAACGATTATCGGTAACTGCGGTAATCAGTATTTCTTATCTTCTGGTGACTTGCAAACAGTTAAACATTTTTCCGAACAGTTGGGCAATGAAACTTTTAAGAATGTTAGTCGCTCCGGCGAGAAAATGTCTCTCAATAAATCATTTACAGAAAGCTACGAAGAAAAGCCACTACTTAACCCCAATGAGTTGCAAGGACTTGCTCCCGGCGAAAACGTCATTATACGTATCATGACACGCACGGACCTGCGCGGCAATAGCATCGAGCATACGTCTATTTACAACGTTGGCAACCAGAGATTTAAGTACAGGTATAAATATCTTACCAAGAGCTTTCCAAATCTCGATAAAATTGATTTGGATAAAATCACATGGGGTGATACTTCTAAAGTAAATTTGGACCTCCATGTATATGACATTGATGCCCACTTTGCAAAACTGGCAGCAAAAATGGAGGCTGAAAAAGCTTCAAAGGGAAAGGCTTCCGGCAGAACTCCCGGTGCAGGCGAACGTAACAAAGCAAAGATGGACGAGGCAGTTTAAGGAGAACAAAAAGAATGTCAGCACAAGAAATTCTTACGAAATATGGATCATACTTTGAAGGACAAAATCTAATATCAACCGGCTTACGCGAGTTATTCTATCTGGTTTTATCCTTCTTATATTCGTTTATTAAAAGCTGCGGCGATCTTTTGAGTAAAGCATATAACGTGCTTACTTTCGATACGCAAAGCAGGGTAAATGAAATTTTCGGCGGCGCTTTATCAACAGAGTTCCTGACCGCAGTGGTTTTGATTGTAGTCGTCTGCATCGGTATTGCGTTCATCTTAAATAGCAACAGCATAAAAGGAAGTAAGATCATCCAGAATATCATGTTCGGTTTGCTTGTGGTTTTCATCTTGCCGACGTTTATCAATTCCGTTAATGGCATTATTGCCTCTTCTGATATGGGCAACATAAGTACAAGCAGCGTAAATAAGATTTTCAGCGCAAATATCGTAGACCTAAAATATTGTTTTGGCGGAGATACGGTTATCGATCCGACCGGCGAAGTACATAATGGCTTCCCGGATGACTACGACTATTCGCTGCTGCCTATGGATGAACTGATTAAGGGCAGCGAAACACCGGGCATTGATGAAGTGTTCACAAAAACATTGCTCAACCGCGGCAGCGTGGACGAAGAATTGGGAGAGTGTTCGAGCGGCGAAATATTCGGAAACTTTATTTCGTTTTTATCTTCTTATTATTATCGGTATAAGGTAGATATGTTTCCTATCTTCCTATCGGAAATAGCATCCATTCTTGTGATGGTATTTACCTTTTTCAAGGTCGTCCGACTCTGCTATGAGCTGATTGTAAATCACTTTTTCGCCTACATATTCGCAATTACGGATATTGCGAGCGGGGCGAAGCTGAGAGAAGCGCTTAAAAGTATCCTCAGTACTTACGTAGTGCTGATCTATTGCAGTGTTGCCATCAGCTTATTTAATACCTTTCAGGCTTGGATTTTTGACAGCTCCATCTTCAATAACTTTGAAGCATCGATCTGCATTATCCCGGTAGCTATGGCGGTTATTGACGGTCCGAACCTAATTGAGCGCCTGTTTGGTATTGATGCTGGTATTAAGAGCGGTTTCCACACGGCCATGGGTCTCATGCACGCCGGTAAAGCTGCACTCGGCATGGGCAAGGCCGCATGGAATCTTGGCAAGGATGTTACCGGTGCAAAAACTCCGTTGGATAAGGCAAGAGCAGTGCGGCAGAGCGAGCTTGGCAATTATGGCGCAGCCCATGCGCACGGTAACAATTTGGAGGCCAGCGGCAGAGGCGTAGCAGATAAGAAAGAGAAAAACGGTAATGCAAATGAAATGCCGCATCGTCGCAGTGAAACAACTACTACCGGTTCAGCTCCGAACGATAAACCAGAGAGAAAGCCGTTCAATGCAGAAAGTCAGAACACGCAAAGCGATAAGGAGCCTTTAAACGAAGAAAAGAATACCGGGCAGAATTTTGGGAACTTTGCAGATCAAAAAGAAATGCGCACAGAACAACCAAATGCAGAGTCAAATCAAGAGAAGGAAAGTCAGGACGGCAGCATAAATCGCGAGGCATTTAAGAATGATGTGCCGGATACGTTAGAGCAGCCGGACGGTAAGGAAGAGATCAGCAATAAGAGTGACGTTGGAGCTCATAACGAACCTAATGGCAGCGCGAAAGACCAATTTGCGGTTCCGAATGCGGGTAATAAGAACAGCAGAGAGCTTCAGGGCAATTCTGGTAGGAATAATAAGAAGGCTTCGGCAACGTCTTCTGACTCGTCCAAAATTGGCTTTGCTTCACAGAAACCTTCGATGGCCTCTCCTTCCGTCGAACATTCTGTTGAGCAAATGCCGCATAGAAGAAATGAAACAAGAACTTCCGCAGAAACACCCATTCCTTCTTCCAGTTCAGCTCCTTCAAGAGTATCCCAAGGTAAAATGCAGGATATTTATTCACATAGCAATAACGAACCAATCGTCCGAAATAATAACGCAGGTGTTGAATCCCCCGATACCGTTCAGCAATCCGGCAACCTTCCGAGGAATGCAAAGGACAATAGAACAGAGGGTTTTGCACAGCGTGAATATAAGCAAGAAAAAGGAAACGGCAATAAAGATAGTGGCAAGTCCACCGGCAAAAGAAGGGGTGAAAAGCTGTGAAGCACTTTGTTCCACTGGACGTAAAAACTGAGAAAAAGTTTTCTCCGAAGATTTTCATGTTTGACTTCTTCTTTATTGTCGGATTTGCCGGGTTTGGCTGGGCAACGCAGAATATCGTGATTCCGGCATTACGCACGTTATACTTGGTATTTTGTTTTGCGGTTGGCTTTTTCCTGTCTCGACCTTCTCAAAACAACCCCGGAAAACGACTTTACCAGTCGTTCTGGTTCTACCTCATAAGACCTCGAACCGCGTATATGCCGGTTCAGACCTCAAAAAAAAGACTCACGTTAGATAAGTCCATAAATAAAAAGCAGTATCCCTCTGCTGCGTATTTCAAAGAGCTTGTATTCCCTGATGGAGGCATTTCCAATGAAAAAGAAGACCAAGACTAAAAAAAGCGATACGGTTAAAGCCAGTACGGAAAATGCGTCTGCTAACAATGGCGCATTGAGCAATTTGCTTAATAAGCTTCGTCCTTCTTCAACCGCACCGATGAATAAACTGATTCCAATCAAGTGCATCGAGGAAGATAAATTCAAGATGCAGGATGGCAGCTATATGGATATAGTGCAGATTGTAACGAAAGACCTTAATTCTGCATCTGAATCGGACCTCGAAGCTCTGATTGCTGCATGGGCACGTATGTACCGCACAAATGGATTTGACATGAAACTGGTGTCGTTGAATACACCTACGGATACTCGCGGCCAGCAGCACTATATTCAGAAAAAAATCGCGCAGAATAAAGTGCCGATATATGACTATATTTTGCGCGAAATGGAAACACAGCTTGAAAATGTGCAGGAGACGCGCACCGACCGTCAGTATTATATTCTGTTATTTGCAGAATCTCAGGATGATTATTTCTACGCATTATCTCGTATCAGCCAGACCCTGATCTATAACGACCTTGCGAGGAAAATGAGCCTGCCCGCAAAGCTGGCGGTTCTCGAAAAGCTCAATAATAAATCACAGACCATTCAGGTACAAAATGCAACCAAAGTTAATATTACATATCCTGAAAAGATGACGGATGTCCAGATACGGCAGAAGATAGAAAAGCTCGGCTATGATCCGTGGTTGCTGGAAGCTATTCAACCTAAAGGCGGTTTGCGCCCGGTCAACGAAAGATACATTGAAACCGGATGCGGATATGAAGCCTGCATCACCGTTTCTAAATTCCCGGCACGCGTCGAAGAATTCTGGTTGACGCGACTTATGAACATGGACAATATCGTGTGCGTGATCGATATAAATACAGAAGACCCCAATATATCGAAGAAAAACATAAACGCCGGTATGCGTGAGCAGGAGCGCCGTGCGGAAGATGCTTCGGACACGACCGTAAAGAAAACGGCGGCGCAGCGCTATGCAGAACTTAACGCTTTGTGGGATGACATCGACGTAATGGGCGAGGTACTTAAACTCGTAAAAGTACGTATTTTTGTCGAAGGGCGAACATACGATGAGTGCGACAAACGCGTAAAATCTGTGCTGGATAGATTGGATGCAGCCGGATATGAAGCTTCAATATTTTTAAACGAAGAAATCAATGATTTCCGCTCGGTCTATTTGCCGTACACGAAGCAGCAGGAATTAGAAGAAGCTAAGGTTTATGCCCGTTACGGTCAGCCGCTCGAATCTATTACCTTAGCAGATGGTATTCCTTTCCATTTTACGAATCTCGTAGACCCAACGGGCACATATTTAGGTTCAACTTCACTTGGCGGCACAGTGCTTTTCGATATGCACACGCAAAACAACGTGCGCACAGCATATAATGGCGTGGTGCTTGGAAAACAGGGAGCCGGTAAATCCACATTACTTAAAAAGCTGCTCGAATCCATGGCCGTACGCGGCCATTATATTCGAGGCTTTGACCCAGTCGGTGAATATCGGCATATCGTTGAGCTGCTTGGCGGCGCTTATATAGCGTTGGACGGCACAAGAGGAATTCTTAATGCTCTCGAAATTTTGAAGACCTCAGACGAAGGCGAAGGCATGTGCTACGTAAACCATAGTGCAAAAATGCGCACCGTTTATTTACTCCTTAACCCCAGTGCCTCTGTGCAGGAAGCTAACGCATTTGAAGACTATTTGCAAGAATTCTATGTCGAATATGGCCTTATAGACCCTAACAAAAGCTTGGACGAACAGGCCATTACAGGGTTAGCAGCAGATAAATACCCGATTTTTTCCGATTTTGTAGCCTACCTCGAAAAAAGACGTGCAGCAATTCGCGCCGGTTCAAATAAGATCGAAGCAGATCTCGCAATCCGCGAAGCTCGTACTTGCGATAACATCTATAAGGCTTTTCGGTCACTTGTTACGAACTATGGTGCCATTTTTAACGGGCATACGTCTATCGATAACATCATGGATCGCCAGATTGTCTTCTTCAACATCGCTAACCTCAAAAGCATGAAGCCCGAGGTCTTTGATGCGCAGCTCTTTTTGGCTCTCACATTGTGCTGGGATAACTGTGTTAAAGTCGGCGCATATATGAAAGAACAATATGAAACACATGCAATCGAAAAAGATGACATTACACGCTTTGAAATCTTTATCGATGAGGCGCATGAAATCATCAATACCGATAAGATTGCCGCGGTGGAACAAATCACGGTGTTTGCTCGCGAAGCGCGTAAGTATTTTGGCGGTATTCTCTGTGCTACACATTCCATTCGCGATTTTGTTCCCGAAGGCGCATCCACAGAAGGCATCAATAAGCTCAAAACGTTCTTTGAGCTTTGCGAGTATAAATTCATCCTCAATCAAGACACCAACGCTCTTCCGGTTTTGCAGCAGGTATTCGCCAACAAACTGACGGTAGGAGACTTAGAAGCAATCCCACGCTTTGGAAAGGGCGAAATGGTGTTCTGTGTTTCCTCAGACCGCAATATTCAGATGCACGTTGAAATAACCCAGTTCGAGGAAGAAAACTTTAAGGGCGGCGCATAATGAGCAGCAAAAAGTATAAATTCGTGCGGAAAGTCAGAAAAATCAAAAAGTACGGATGGCTTAAACTTAAAATTACTGTTGCCACCTCAGTTGTTTTATCCGGTGTATTCTTGTTGCTCTTAATTGTTACGTGCATAGGAAACGTAACGTCGGCTATCTTGGCCCTCGGCGGTAGCTCAGGGGGATCCGGTGAATCTATCCGTGGCTGCAAAGATATTTCCGGCGAGGTTCTTGCGTGGCAGCAAGTTATAACCGATCAGTGTCGCCAATGGATGTGGACAGAAGAATATGTGCCTGTGGTTATGGCCATCTGCATGGTCGAATCCGGCGGAAGATCTGTCGATATTATGCAGTGCTCCGAAAGCTCCTTTAACACGCAATATTCGCATAGTCCGGGGAGCATTGCTTCAACAGAATACTCCATTCAGGTTGGCGTTAGAACGCTTAAATCCTTACTGGACTTAGTTGGATGCAATGGCCTTTATGATACAGAGCATTTGTATTTGGCGTTGCAATGCTATAACTTTGGCCCTGGCTTTTACGACTACTGCAATAAATATTATGGCGGTAAATATACGGAGCAAGCTGCACAACAGTTTTCCTTAAAAATGCGAAAAGAAATGGGTTGGGAGGTATATGGCAATCCCAATTACGTTAATCGCATTAAGGATTATCTGGATATTGAAAAAGCTGCCGGTATGGTCGCAAGTAAAGGCTACTATTCAAATCCGTTAGAAAGCAGCTATATGACCGTTATTTCAGAATTTGGCTATCGAGACTTTACAGACGCTTCAAGTTCTAATTTTCACGGTGGTTTAGACCTCAATGCTGCACGTAATGCCAGCGTGTATGCTGCTGCAGACGGCGAAGTGATCGCCATTTCAACGCGATGCACACACAATTACGGCAAAGACAGTGGCATCGATCCCTGCGATAACGACTGGGGCAATTATATCAAAATTAGGCATAAGAACGGTACGTGTACGCTATATGCACATTTAGGATATGTAAATGTCAGTATGGGACAGCAGGTAAAGAAAGGACAAGTTATCGGCTACGCAGGTTCTACTGGCCCGTCTACCGGCTATCACTTACATTTTGAGATTTACGATACTTCTAACACGCGTATCGATCCTACACCGTATTTAGTTTTTGAATAAACAATAGCAAAGAAAAGAAGGTATCAAAGTGGCGATTTATCATTGTTCTATCAGAATTATTGGTCGAAGCAAAGGGCGAAGCGCAGTTGCATATGCTGCTTATTGCTCTGGTACAAAATTGTATGATAAAGAGGTAAGAAAAGCTTATAACTATACTGGGCAAAACAGTGTAGTTCACTCTGAAATAGATCTGCCGCAAAACGCGCCTTCGGAGTTCTATGATCGAGAAAAACTTTGGAACGCAGTGCATGAAATAGAAACTCGTTCAAACGCGCAGCTTGCGCGTGAAGTGGAAGTTGCGCTGCCGTGTGAATTTACCCGGCAGGAACAAATCGATACCGTGCGCGAATACATCATGAAGAATTTTGTTCGCGAAGGAATGTGTGCCGATTGGGCGCTGCATGACAAAGGGGACGGAAACCCGCATGCTCATATCATGCTGACAATGAGAGCTATTAAACCAAACGGCAGATGGGCTGAAAAATCTCGCACGATCTATAAGCTTGACCCAAACGGGCAGAAAATTCCAGTTATTGACCCAACAACCGGGCAACAAAAGATCGGCGCACGTGGTCGTAAAATGTGGCAGCGGGAAACGGTACCGGCTAATGACTGGAATGACCACAGTAAAGCTGAAAAATGGCGTGCAGCATGGGCAGCAGAGTGTAATCGGCGTTTAGATCGGCAGCATCAGATCGACCATAGGAGTTATGATCGGCAAGAAGTAGATAAGGCTTCAACCATTCATGAAGGACATGTGGCACGCAAAATGGAGCGTGAAGGACTGGTGTCAGATCGTTGCGAAATCAATCGGGAAATAAGAGAACTTAACGAACAGTAAAACGAAAGGACTTTTGTTGTATGTTACGAAAAGAAAGAATGATAGATTCAAATAAACTGAGCTTGCTACTGGTTGTTGTGGTCTGTATCTTCCTTTTGCTTCAAATAGGGGCCGGAATACTTTCATGCACAGAGTTCAATAAGGCAAATACGCATTCGGTTTCGCTCGAATACGATTGCTTTTCTTCCACAGCCGTATCGCAAGTAAATGAAAATGCTTTCCCTATGCCGCTCGGCCCGGAATGGCAGATGCACTTTTATCGCTCTCAAATTTTCTTTTACATTTCCATAGTTTCCGGAGTCATCACAATATGTTCGGCCATTGCTCTTTTCATTCGCTCACAGCTGCGGCGTAAAGCAGAGGCGCGAATGCCACTCAAAGATGCGGTAGTTAAATAGGAGGGCCATTATGAAGACGGTCGAGAAAATTTATGTCGTAGGAATACCGAACACAGAGCTTAGTTTTAATCCTGTTTCTACCTATCAGGACGCAACCGAAGTTTGGATATTTCCTATTACTCAACATGAAAAAGAGTGCCCGGAAGACTATTTATCTGCGGATGCTATTAGTTATTGCCGGCAAAACGATATTCCGATTGTATTTCGGGATATAACGATACTGCGCCATCATCCCGGCGATACCGTAAAGCGCTTTTGTGATCGCTATAAAAGCAAATCAGGAGTTAGCAGAACAGCTAAACAGAAAGGGAAGGATCACGGCAGATGAAAAAACTTGATAAAGTACAGAGCGTATCTATTGCTGTTGCTTGTATATGCCTTGTTGTGACGATACTTATGAGCTTCTTGTATTTGTCCAAAACAAACGAGTTAGATGATGTAAAAGTGCAGCTCAAATCTGTACAGCTCACCTCTGAAACTTCTGGAGAACGTACAGACGTAGAAAAAGCGACAGGCTCGACCATGCAGTCGGAACAGGTAAAACAGCTTACCGAAGATAATGCCGCACTTCGCCAGGAAATCAATACATATAAGGGGCAAAACGATCAGGTTATTTCTGATTTTACAGCCTTTCTAAAAACTCTCTATAATCGAGATACCTACCCGGCAAGGGAAGCACCGCAAAAGACTCTGGACGCATACGAAGCCGTCCGGCAGTATTGTAAATCTTCTGCTTACGGAAAAATTACCGAAAATGCCGTGTATTTAAAGGATGATGGCATTAACGTCGGCGCCCTCGACGAAACCGGAGAAACCACATTCGCTGCCCGCATCGACCATGTGCGCTGCTATGTTCAGTCCTTAGATGATGGCAGCTGTAACCTGCTGGCAGTCTACGAATACAAAGTCAGCACAAATCCCGACAAAGATACGGAAACACACACTTCTACGCATACTAAAATGTATCATTGCCGTATGGAGCTTAATTCCAACGGTACGATGTGGCAGATTGCAGAGCAATACTTTGATACAGCAGTAACGGGAGATCTCGCTTATGACGTTGCAGATTATTTAACGGGGGATGGCATCGATAATGACTAAAAATGTAGTATCTACGTCGAGCTATCACGGTTTAGGTAATAAATCGATTGTTCTGCGTATTCTGATTATTTTATTTGGCTTTCTATTTTTCTGGTTTTCTTCTTATTTATTTCCCAACGGTAATGCCTATCTGCGTACTCCGATTGGCACCAGTACAGAAGTTGCGGCAGATCACTATGTGACACTAAACTCATGGGAATATTCCAAAAGCCAAAAGGAAATGATCGTCGAACTTCTCTGCAACAATAAAAGCTTTGATGGCAATAACGACTACCATTTTGAAGCCTATATGCGCAACTCATCTGTAAAGCAGCTCGCTACGGAGATTTTGCTCGAAGATAAAGATTTGACCGTGGTTAAAATACTGGATGTTCCAAACAATTTTAATGAAGTTTCTTTACGAGTCTATCTTGCAGGTAAACAATACGAAACACAATACGCGAAGCTCTACACCAATAAACGTGATGTTGAACAGGTCGATAGCTTTGTTGCTTTAACTCCAACGGAATACAAAATTCAAAGCCTTGAGCGTCAAATTGAACGCTGCAACGATACCATAGCACAGTTGCAGGAGGACATCGCACAAATACAAGGCAAAATAGAAGAAGTCCAAAACACAAATGTGCAGATTGAAGAAGATAAGAGATATATGACGGCTTCTGAAATCCAAGATGCCAATAGACAAATTCAGTCTAATGAGCAGTTGGTTACGCAATACAATGCAGCTATTCAAGCTGATCGAAACGCAATCGCTGAAAATCAGCAGAAAATAGAAAAGCTAAACTTAGAAATCGACGATATAAAGGAAGGATGAAAAACATGGAATTTTCGTTTGAAGCAAATATGGACTATTATCCGGAATTTTATGCTTTCAATCTGGTCGGAGATCACAACTACCGTGCGTCTATTATGATTGTTCCGCGTGACGTAAACCACAAAACAATCGATGCGCAGTATCAATCTACATATGACTTGATTCAAAAGAGACTGCGGGAAATCGCGGAGCGAAACGATATTGACATCGAAATTTCCAAAAGAGAATTAAAAGGCGCAATTATCGATGTTATGGACGGCGAGTATGAGCGTCTTGATGTATCTAAGTGTGCTGCTCGCTTAGATACTGGCAATGAGCCTCTGGTCAGAATCAAAGCACACGGCTCCGTCCTCGAGGAAGCTACGGCAAAGAAGAACGTAGTAAGAAAGAGAACGGTAAAGAAAAAGACGGATAAGGGACACGATGTTGGCAGCGAAAGAGAGTGAGTACCATGATTGATTTAGTGAACGATGAAGATCGCCGAGAAATCAAAAACATACTCGAAAACGATCTCATTTCGATGACAAACCTGTGTAAGCACTATGGTGTGCGGGCTAAAAAGATGCGTACCGTGTGCAAGCAACACAACATCAGCCCGATCGCGATACTGGATGATCGCGAATACTATTGTAAGAGCGATTTTAATGGCATTATTGTAAAGTCGCATGTAACTTCGATTGATGATTTACCGTATATCACGGACAGTATTATAACCAAGTGAAATAGAAAGAAGGAAATTATATGGCTGGTATTCTCTTTGTAGGCTCTGAAATGGCAGGACACTTACTTAGCGATATGACAGAACTGCCCATCACGTACACCGGAACAATTCAAGATGTCGAAAAATGTAGAGACTTGGTTATCGCTGACAACTATAAAACGGTCATTTTTGATCTGAAACAGTTTAGAGATGACTTCCATATAGTAGCTTCAGAGATTAAAAAAATGTCAATGGCTACCCAAGCGCAGTTTGTATTTTTCTTTATCGGCGGAAATAAAAAGACCAATATAGTTGTCGCCTTGGTTGAAGAAGGGTTTCACTGCTTTGTATTGAATAGCCTTAATGGGCCCGCCAAAGATGAGTTGCAGCTCTGCCTGGCAGGGTACGCAACCGTCGAAGCAGTTGTGCACGAAGAGCCTACGGAAGCTATTGCAGAACAAAGCGACAACTCCGTAACAAAACAGATTGTTATTGCTATCGGAGGATGCTGTGAGCGCATCGGTACAACTACACAGGCACTACAGCTCGTTAAATATCTCCAATTTATGGGTCATCGGGCGTGCTATATTCAATATAACCCCAGAGGATATGATTTTGTAGGTAAAACAAAAGAAATTCTTGACCTCGAAGATGTCGATAAGGATATAGGGCGCGTTACATTCGCCAATGTCGATATGTACGCAGCTCCGGAACACATTGCGGAGATCAAGTCAATGGGATATGAGTATCTCATTTATGACTTCGGACATGACTTCTCCGTAACGGAATGGCTGGAAAAGGATATTCGTATTTTAGTGTGTGGTTCCTCCCCATATGAGTTGGACTGCTGCTCAGAGTTTCTTCTGAAAGGATCTCAGTCCTATACATCTCATATTATCTCTAACAATAAAGTACATTACATTTTTAGTTTTGTCCCGGAAGAAGACATGGATGACATTAAAGAACTCATGGAATCCGAAGGCGATCACACGTATTTTTCTGCTTATACACCGGATGCCTTTACGTTAAATGCAGCAAATAATCCCATATACGCAGTAATTACCGAAGCTAAAAATATTACGCCACCTCAGAAAAAGCGCAGATTTTTAGGATTTTTTTCTGGGGAAAAGAGTACTGAAAAATGAAGCTAATCGTTGCAGAAAAACCCTCAGTTTGGCATTCACAGCGCTGTAAAGAACATAAAGGGGAAAACTTCAATATATAGAAAGAGGGCGAATAATTGTGAATATTTCGGAAGAAGAATTAAATCAAGCAAAAGATCTTATCAATTCATTTTGCTTTGGTGAGTTTGGCAATGCAGCAGACTTTACAAAACTATCCGCAGTAAACATTGCCTATACCACTATTACAGACGCCGAAATTCCAATTCAAGTGATGATTGATCTTGACAGCTATCGCTTGATACGTACGCTTGACGGTCATGTTATCGACAAAGAGGAATATGACACCTTTCAGGATTTTTACGAAAACTGCCTCGAGGTTTTGAATTTTGATGATCTCGTCTACGTAACGGATGAGCAGCTGCAAGCCTTTTATGGAAGTCTTACCTACTCCCTCGATAATTTAGCATATAACAGTGATGGCACAGTAGACTTTGACGTTGTACGCGATTATGCCCCTAATATTCCCGGTAAATTCACGATCTACAGCGATCAGAGTAAAGGGAGCGAAGATGAAGCTCAAGTTTTATCTTTATCTGGGTTTACTTTTTCAGAGGATGCCGACCGCCGTAAAGAAGAGGTCAAATATATCAATGCACACTACACGGACATTGAAAATACCCTTGTTGATCTCACCAAAAGCCGATATATGGAGCATTTCCTGCTCCGCACAAAAGATAAGGCAAGCACTATTGAAGCTGGAAACCTCATCAAAGAGGCGTATAACGGCATAAAGCTGATACGCAACAGTGAGGACTACAAACGTTGGCTGAATTTTTATGACGGCTTTCACCAGTATTCCTTTAGAAATACCATGCTGATTTACATGCAAAACCCATCAGCTTCACTGTGTGCCGGGTTTAACACATGGAAAAGCAAAAAAAGGTATGTTAAGGCCGGTGAAAAAGGATTAAAAATCCTTGCGCCAATTACGGAAACTGTACTGCGCGAAGTTCCTGTGCTTGATGATAACGGCAAGCCGATGCTCGATGAAAACGGTAAAGAACAGACCCAAAAAGTTAAAGAGAAGGTTTTTGCCAACAAGTTCTATGTTACTTCTACGTTTGATATATCCCAGACAGAAGGTGAACCTATTCCTGAATTAAGCTATTCTGGAACATCGGAAAAAGTAGAGAACTACGGCGCTCTTAAAAAAGTGCTTGAAGAAATTGCTCCTTTCCCGGTTGAATATACAGACGAGCTGCAGGAAGGCTGCGACGGACGTTGTTCTTATACTGCCGAGCAAATTTACATTCGCAATGATATGGAAGAAGCTAAAACCGTTGAAGTCCTCATTCACGAAATTGGACATGCCTATATGCACGATAAAACGAGATTTGAAGAAGCAAAAGAACATCTGAAAGTTATTTCGGACCGCGACAGCCGCGAAATACAGGCGGAATCTCTTTCCTATATCGTGACCCACAAACTTGGGTTAGACACGAGTGGCTTTAGCTTTCCGTATATTGCCGCATGGAGCAGCAACCACACCGAACAGGAAGTCATGAACGCCATGATATACATAAGAGACGAAGCTGATGCTTTCTATGACCTCATCGAGAAAAAGCTCGAATTAGAGCTTAATAAAGCCCCTCATCTGAACGTTAAACCAGCACTGCAAACCGAGGAAACGAAACCCATTTCAAATATTTCAGATGGAGATGAAGTTAAAATGGCAACCGGAAATTTGAATTACTCTACTGATAAAAACACTGCCCATACAGAAAATACGGAATTAAAAGAAGAGTTAAATTCGGAGCTGTATAACCGTATGTTTGAAGAACAGGAGCATTATAGAAATTGGCTTTTGAGCTTACCTCCCGAGGAAATTTTATTTCACGCGTTCTCTTACTCTGTTCGAGAAGACATTTTAATGACACAGGAAGAAAACAATTTTAGTATAGAAAAGTGTAAAGCTTTACTTGAATCGCCGACCCCTCTTGCAGATATGAAGCGTGCATATGATAAAACCGAAACAAACTATATGGACGACATCCGGAGCATCATGGAGAATCACGCAAATGATGTCATCGAAGAGAATAAAAAGAAGAGCTCTGATCGCGAAACGACGGTTTCTTCTGTCCGAGGCGTGGCCGATTTTGCCGAGTTGTTTGCAAACGACCGTATTTCTGGTGCAGAGAAAGAGAAGGATTAAACCTATGGCGAAATTCAACAATGTACTGGTTACTGGATACAGGCAACAGCAGGAACAAGAAAAAAAGCAGAATGAATTAAAATCGAAACACCATATTGATGATCCCAACGTCGTTGTTGTTGAAAAAAGCAACATGGCAAAGTTCACGGTCAAAACAGTTACAACTGCTTTAAGGACAGTTGCCAATATTCTTCTCGTGCTGCTTGCTATCATTGGCATTTTAGCTTTAATATACCCCGAAACACGTACCGGCTTATTAGAAATTTGGAAAGATACAATCGATAATCTCAGTCATTTACTCTAATTTTTAATTGGGAGAGGTTCATATGAAGTTTGAAGCACATTACTATTCTGAGACGGGTAATATGGAGTCAACAGAATACAGCGATAACCTGTATTCGCTCCTAAGAAACTATTCTGTGTTTTGGCAAAATGACAAGTACAAACCAACGCTCTGGATAACCGAAGGAAATGTATCCCTTCGCATTCATGATTTTGCTTTTAAAGAGTTGACCCCCGAAACTTACTGCGCCTATTTGCAGGAGAGGATCCTCGAAGCAGATAGGCTGCTTTCAGAAATTGATTTTGCGTCGCCCGATGAGCTATACACTAATAGGCCCGACAAATTAGAAAAAGCTGTATATTCACTATTGGCTAAAGCCGAAATCGATCACACAGGGGAATTGGATACAAAATCTCCCTCTTATAAGAAAGCCATGCGAATTACCCGATCTAATTTTCCCGATTTGTTTTGTGATCTCGACGAAGACGTTGACCTAATCTTTAAGGACAAAAAGTACGATTATACTCTCTTCTATTTTAACTCAGACTCTAATGCTGGCGGACAAATTGTTCAGTGCCCTTTTTCAAATGACCAGGCACAACGCATGGTTGGAAATAAAGATTACTTTGACGTTTTAGCAGAAAACACACAATATCTGTCCGACATAAACACCATATCCTTTTTCGATTGTATTTTTGATATTGCGGAACGAATGGAGAAGGGTCAGTTTATAGGAACATTCATCGACGATGCTTTCTCATATAAAGATATGGTGAAGGCCGAGGAAAGAGATGAGCTTCCGAAAACGATTTCGGAGTTTGCAAAAACCTACGGAAACTCATCTTCGTTTTCTAAAGAGAATGAACGTTAATGAAAAGGAGTATGTAATATGAAATTCGGCGAAGAAGAACTCACCTTCCTTTCAATATTTGATGGGGGAGAGAAAAGCAGACAAAATACCATTCAGAATATTCAGACGCAGATCGACGGCCTTTCTGATGAAGCAAAATCTGCCGGTATAGAATATGAGCTTTTGCATCTTATGCGGAAACTCAAAGCCATTACGGACGATGAATATAATCGCCTTAAAATTGCGGATTATATGCAAAGTTAAGACCATATCTTCAGAAACATCGAAAGAGCCTCATAAAATTCCTTTTTAGGTACCGGGGTGACACTCCCTGCTCTTTAGCCGTGGGGAGTGTCATGATGCCTAATCAATCACTACAGAAATAAATGGAGAGTCAAAAGAATGAATAAACGAATTAAAGCTATCATCATAGTATTAGCTCTGCTAATATCTCTATGCATACCTGTTATGGCAGTTGATGCCAATACCTCAAGCATAAATACCAGCTCAGTCAGTAGTTATACAGAGGAAACCCAAGAGGATCAGTTTTTGCTTCCACTTGCACCCGGAACTCCCAGTGCAGAAGCACACTTAAGGCATTATCGCATTCTCTTTATTTGCGGTGCTCTCATCGCTGTCTGTGTTATCGTTTTAGTTATATCCGTAATTCAAATTGTACGAATCAACCATTCACAGACTGCAAAAAAGCGCTCCAAACATCAACCATATACTTGAACTTGACACCTCTCAGAACCAAAGCAGAGTATTGAGGTGAGCGCAAATGCAATATGCAATTTACGAAGGCAATATAGATCGTCTTAGAAAAAAGGCAAAACACATCCAGAATAAATGCCGCAAATATGGTTGCAATTTTCGGTTTGAAGAAGTCGGTGAAGAATTTCGGAAGGTCAAAGATGAGAACGATAAGGTTTCGGTCCGCCGTTTTGTGCTCGTTGAAGCAGAAGGAACGTCTATCGTCAATGGATGGAAGTTTGTAGCTACGCTAAATCATACCGAGGAAGGCAATATAATACGTGCGGCTTGTGATATTGAAATTCCAGAACGATTTTATACTTGCTCTCCCTGTTGTGAACACTGCAATTCTAACCGCCCCCGGAAAGAAACCTATATTGTGCTGAATGAGAAAACAGGGGAATTCAAGCAAGTCGGCAAAAGTTGTTTAAAAGACTTTACAAACGGTATGAGTATTGAAGGAGTTTCTGCCTACATGTCCTTCTTCAACGATTTGATTCAGGGAGAAGCTCCTAACAGTAATGGATTAGGCCCGCACTATTATGATACCAAGCTCTACTTACACTATGTCGCAGAAACAATTTCTCATTGGGGCTTCGTAAGAAGAAGCGTCAATGAGCGGTCTACTGCTGATCGCGCCGCAGAATATATGATGCTCGATACCGGAGATCTCCGAGGAAATGCCCAGTACGCCAAAACCCTGCGAAGAGAAATGGAATCTGTTGTATTTAGCCCAGAAAGCAGCTCCACAGACAAAATAGTAGAAGAAGCCTATACGTGGCTTATGCAGCAAGAAGAGACTGATAATTTTATGCACAATCTCATTACGGCCTGCAAATTAGAGTACACTACATACAAAAACTTTGGAATTCTTGCCAGCTTATTTCCAACCTATAATCGTAGTGTTGAAAAAGAAAAGCGTTCTGCAGAAGCAAAAGCCCAGCAAGAACCTTATAGAAATTCCGAATGGATTGGAAAAGAAAAAGAACGCATCAATATCACTGTTTCTACCTTTTCGTGCTTAACAAGCTGGGAGAATGACTACGGTTATACTTATATCTATCGAATAACAGATGATAAGAATAATGTCTATACTTGGAAAACAAGTAACTGTTTAGGAGAAAACTCCGTAAAATCGCTCACCGGCACGGTTAAAACACATACAGAATACCGTGGAATTAAGCAAACTGAGCTAACCCGGTGTCGTGTAGAAGCTAAAGGCCCTATATTAGAACCTGTTGAAGAGGTTGAAATCCCCTCTTCTGTGAGCGATTTTGTGGAGTGGTATGATAAACTATTTGGTAACGAACAAGAACATCAAAATTGCGATCTTGAAAAATAAAGCAAAAATGCCTTTGATAGTCCGTATATTCAAGAGAAAGGGGATTTAGAGATGCTGCATCGTGTTATGGTAAAAACCACACCGCTTACGGATATAGTCGGACGTGTAGACTATATCAGTAGTCCCGATCGGCAAGAGCATCTCGTATATGCTGATAAAAATTGCGCGGACACGGAGTTTTGGAAGCAGCTGTCCGAGCATTGCCAGGCAACCGCTCCGGGCAGGGAAAAAGTGCGTGAAGGACGTGAATTTATACTTCCACTGCCTAATTGGATGTACGAAGAAATGTATCCAGACGATGTCGCAGAACGATTTCAGCGAATTGTTGATGCGAAAACCGGCACGAAAAGCGCGGTTGCAATCCATTGGAATCGAAAGGGAAACTCGTATCACATGCACATTGTTTGCAGCGAAAACGAAGAGCTGCCAGAGCCGGAGCCGGTAAAGGTCAGGGAGCCGCTGAAGCGTGATACCTAATTTTAATGCTGCTGGTAAACGCAGCCCCAAAAAAGAGTGTAATGAGGTGATTTTATGCAAAGATTTCAAAATGAAAAAACGCGAAAAACGAACATTGAACTGAGCAAAACTAATTTTGAGTTAGTGCAGCAATATGCCAGTTTACGCATTGGCAAAATTACATACGTGCTGAATTATATTATCAAAATGATGGCTAACATTCCTGAAGAAGTGCAGAAAAAGCTTTTAATTTTTTGCAAAAGCAAAATAGCAGAAATTAAACAAATCCCACTCAGTGATGAAATAGAAGTTAACCAGCGAATTGATGCTTATCAGTGCCTCTGTCACTTCTTTGCAAATGAAACCAGTAAAAAGGATACGATGTTATCTAATGACATTGAGAAAGTTAAAACAACGGTATCATTTACGCCCTCAAATATCAAGGCGGCTACTCGCGAAGCAAAAAAAACAGGCACTACGTTTGCGAGATATACGAACTATTTGGTCTCTTTGGCCTTGGATATTCCGCCGCGAGTGCAGGGTGAACTCTCTGTATTTTGCACTGCACAGACTTCTGCTGTTGATGAACAAAATGGTTTGTATTGGATGTACAGGGCCAGAGAAATACAGGATAGTTATAAGGAGCTGGCCGTTTTTTGGGCGCAGAGATCACCGTATAGCAGCGAAAAAACAACCTCATTGAAAAAAATCGAGATGAAGAACGGATATATCGTATACCCGCCAGATTGGGTTGTGCTTGATGGTGTGCAGTGTGACCCAAAGGATAGTGTTCGCGCTTGTGTAATTGAAATAAAAAATGGCGAGAAATACGGTATGCCGCATTTTCTTTTTTTCACTAATAAAGACTTGGATGATCCATTTACAAAGGATGAGGAAAATTCAGTCTATTTAAGTTGTATAAAAGCAGTACCTAATTTTATTGAGGTTTTGCGGGATGGAGTGGATCAGCCTACTATGCCGATAACCGATCCAAAGTACAAAGAGGCATCCGAACGCTTCTTAGCGAGCCCAATCCCCAAGATTTTTTATATCCCGGCGACAGATGATCCGTATTATTATATGGAAGATGAGCCGCCTTTTGGTTGCCATATCGTGCGCAGCGTAAGCAAAAACGAAGAATAAAATCAAAGAATACAAAACATATTTGGCTTGAGCAATAACCGCGTTATAATACAGTTAAATGAGTTAATGGAGGACCTGTGAAATGATAGAATTCATGAAAAAAGGCATACAACGAACCTCTATTGAGCTAAGTGAAGCAAATTATGAATTAGTTCATTTATATGCGTCGTTGGCCAATGGTAAGTTAACGTATGTTCTTAACTATATCATTAAGATGATGGTAAACATCCCAGATGAAGTACGCAATAATCTTATAGACTTCTGTCGCGAACGGCTAATTGAAGCTCAAGAGAACTCATATACCTTTGATGAAAGAGTCAAAGCGCGTATCGACGCTTATAAACGGCTTTTGAAATTTTTGGAGGGCGCTACAACCAAAAAAGATGTCGTTTTATCTGGCGATGTCGCTAAGGCAAAGTCGGTGATAACCTTTGATCTCTCTAATTTTCGGGTTGCTTCGCGGGAAGCTAAAAAACTCGGAACGACATTCTCGAGGTATTTGAATTATCTGATTTCTTTAACATTAGGTATTCCTGCTCTGGTGCAGGGAGAGCTTTCGGTTTTTTGCGCTCAAAAATCAGCTTCTGTGGATGAGCAAAACAGCTTATACTGGATGTATCGAGAGCTAAATATACAGGAAAGCTATAAAGAATTAGCCATTTTTTGGGCACAGAAAGATCCATACACAAAAGAGAAAAATATATTGCTGAAAAGAACGGCCATGAAGGATGGGTATATTGTATATCCGGCAGATTGGGTTGTGCTTGACGGCGTACAGTACGCTGCTAAAGATAGTGTACGTGCCTGCGTAATCGAAGTAAAAAACGGACAAAAATACGGTATGCCGCATTTCTTGTTTTTTACTAATAAAGATTTAGGCGATCCATTTACAGTAGATGAAGAAAACGCAATATATTTAGCCTGCGTAAAGGCAGCGACTAATTTTGCACAGGTTTTGCGAGATGGAATGGATCAGCCGACTATGCCGATGTCAGACCCAAGATACAGAGAGGCGACCAACCGTTTTTTGACAAGTCCCATCCCAAGAATATTTTACATTTCGGCCACGGATGACCCATATTACTGTATGCAGGACGAGCCTTTCCTTGGTTGCCGCATTGTGCGCAGCGTAAACAAAAACGAAGAATAAAATCAAAAAAATCGCTACGTAGCAAATCTTAATTGCATAGCTAAGAACTAAACCGAAAATGAACGCCAAACTGTAAATTTAGGGTATCCTCTAAATTTGCAGTTTCTTTTTTACCTCAAGTGTAAATTTAAAGCCCAAAATTGCAATAATTTACAAGTCGTAAACTAAGTCTTGACTTCACTTTACAAATTGGTATACTATTATATATAGAGATATATATAGAGAAAAAAGAGGTGAGTTTATGGGCGAGAGAATTGCCTATGTCCGTGTTTCGACTATCGAACAAAATGAAGCCCGGCAGGTTGAAGAACTAAAAAAGCATGATATACAAAAATGGTTTATCGAAAAAGTATCCGGCAAAAATACCGATAGGCCCGAACTTCAAAAAATGCTTGATTACATAAGAGAAGGCGATACTGTATACGTCCATGATCTATCTCGATTGTCTCGCAGCACCTCAGATTTATTAAAGCTCGTAGAGTTTTTCGCCAAGAAGAAGGTAGAACTTGTCTCCAACAAAGAAAATATTGATAGTTCAACTCCGACAGGAAAACTCATGCTCACGATGATTGCTGCCATCAATGAATTCGAACGGCAAAACCTATTAGAACGTCAGAGAGAAGGAATTGCGATTGCAAAAAAAGAGGGCAAATACAAAGGTCATTCGGTAAAGAAAATTGATCCTGATCTTTTTGATAAAACCTATGCTGAATATAAGGATAGAAAAATCAGCAAAGCAGAAATGGCCAGACGCCTTAAAATATCAAGGCCAACACTGTATAAGCTATTTGCAGATAAATGTTTACCTTGACACGCCCTACGGTTTCCTTGTCAAGAAATGTTTTTGTGGTCGGTACAATAATGTCTGTTCTCTTCTGTTTTGCGCAGTCTCCGTTGACAATGTTGTGAAACCTGTTATAATATAAGTGTAAGGCTTACCGGTGACGGTTAGCCCTCAGAATAACAGCAGAAACAAGCCGCTCGTTTTCTCAGGACGGGGCGGCTTATTTCTTTTTGTTCAGCTCATGTATCAGGCTAATCAAGGCAACGATCAGTCCCGAAGCGCCGATAATTACCAGACAAATCTGGCAAAAGTCGTTCACTGTTAAATACATCTGCATCGCCCCCTTTCCAGTATAGGATTGAGGGCAAAAGAAATATTTCACCCTCCTTTTATACGCCGAAGCGCACTTTCGAGGGCAACCGCCTACCGTTTAAAGTAAGCCTTACTGGCTTATTATACGAAAGCCCACAGATTTTGTCAATCTGTGGGCTTTGTCTTTACTGCTCGTCTTGTTGTCCTTGTCTGCATCATTTTTCGGGCTGGCGGACTGCTTCGCCGAGGCGCTGACCGTTGCTGATGCGTTCTGCTTATCTCCCTCCATCGTGTTATCTGTTCCGCAAGATACAAGCCAGCTGATCGGCAGCGCCGTTTAACTTTCTTTTTTCCGTGAAAAGTAAAGATCACAAATAGTTAAAGCAAGGAGTTTTACGGCATTCTTCGTTGACACTCCCCACAGCTGAAGCAGGGGGATTCTTGGATCGGCGATCACAGCCTGCAAGCAGGACTTACACAATCTCCCCAAGCGTATAGGTTCGGGCGTGCCCCGCCCTACCGTATGTATATAGATCACGCCAGTAGGCGCAATCCCTCGTTTAAGATATTGATAGCTGCGTTCCGGTCCCGGTCATGTGTATGTCCGCACACCGGGCACGTCCATTCTCTTACAGAGAGGTCTTTCGTGCCACTCCATATGCCCTGGCAATTACAACAGAGCTGAGAAGAAGGAAAGAACCTATCGATTACAACGATCTTCTTGCCGTACCACTCAGCTTTGTATTCGAGCTGTCTGCGGAACTCGCCCCAACTCGCGTCCTGTATGGACTTGGCGAGCTTATGGTTTTTTACCATATTCTTTGGCGCTAAGTCCTCTATACAGATGATGTCGTTTTCTTTGAGCAGCTGCGCAGAGAGCTTATGGAGCATATCCTTGCGCTGGTTTGAAATATGCTCATGCAATCGAGCAATCTGCAAACGTGCCTTATCTCTGTTGCGGCTCCCTTTTGCTTTTCGAGAGAGCTGCCTTTGCAGTT
>ENA-ORTQ01000640-ORTQ01000640.1-human-gut-metagenome-genome-assembly--contig:-NODE-640-length-42912-cov-9.341858_pt1 | contig 42912 bp, 37 predicted proteins | sample MGYA00241912_ERZ509188 | MGnify/ENA primary metagenome ERZ509188 (study PRJEB26280, sample SAMEA2338849) | human gut metagenome | biome: human gut; feature: human-associated habitat; material: faeces...
ATCGGCAGCAGCCTCTTTTGAACCACTCGCCCAGCGAGTGGTTTTCGGGATACAATAAATCCGAACCCATGACCAATTGGTACAAGGTTCGGATTATATTGTTTGGTGGAGCTGAGGGGAGTCGAACCCCTGTCCGAAAGCACTTTGACAGGACTTTCTCCGGGCGCAGTCAGGTTTCAGCATTCCCTCCCCGCAAAGACACCGGACAGACTTTGCGGTTCAGTAGAGTCATGATGCGTGGGCGGGGCAACTCTTACCCGCCTCACGGACGCCACCTAAACGACGCCTTCCCCGGCCGGTGGCCGCTCCGGTTCAGACGGTCACTGCTTAAGCAGCGACGGCAACAGTGTTAGTGTTGTCAGTTAAGTTTAATTTGCCCGTTTTATGGCGGTCAGGCGCCGCCGCCCGCTTATCCAGCCTCCACACCCCCGTCGAAACCGGTACAGCCCCGTATGGGACGGCGGGGAGGGGATGCTCCCCGCCGGTGCAAACGCTGTGCAATGTTGTTTATCTGTGGAACGGATCGGCCAGCTTCTCCGGCTCCGGATACGTCTCGCCGTGGGTATCCACCGTGACCTTAGCCATGACCTGCTCCTTCTTGGGCTTGTTGGTCATCATGTTCCGGGGCTGGTTGGCGATGCGGTCGACCACGTCCATGCCGTCCATCACGCAGCCGAAGGCGGCGTACTGCCCATCCAGATGGGGCGCGTCCTTGTGCATGATGAAGAACTGGCTGCCGGCGGAGTCCATAGCCTGCGCACGGGCCATGCTCAGCACGCCCCGGGTGTGGCGCAGATCGTTGGCGACGCCGTTGGCGGCGAACTCGCCCTTGATGCAGTAGCCGGGACCGCCCATGCCGTTGCCGTCGGGGCAGCCGCCCTGGATCATAAAGCCGGGGATGACGCGGTGGAAGATCAGCCCGTCATAAAAGCCGGCGTTGGCCAGCGCGATGAAGTTGTACACGCTCTGGGGCGCGATGTCGGGATACAGCTCGCAGGTGATGACGCCGCCGTCCTGCATCTCGATGGTGACGATGGGGTTATTAGCCATAACAGTTTTCCTCTTTTCTGTTGTACTTCGTGTGTCAGCCGCGGTTCTTCTCCCGCATGGCGCGCTCCATCTCCCGCTTGGCGTCCCGCTTGGCCACGGCATCCCGCTTGTCGTAGGTCTTTTTGCCCTTGCACAGGCCCACCTCCACCTTGACGCGGGAATTCTTGAAGTAGACCGACAGGGGCACCAGCGTGTAGCCGTCCTGCTTCTGCAGGTCGTGGAGCTTCCGTATCTCCCGCTTGTGCATCAGCAGGCGCTTGGGGCGATCCGGGTCGCGGTTGAAGATGTTCCCCTGCTCGTAGGGGGAGATGTGCAGGCTGTAGGCGTAGATCTCGCCGTCCCGCGCCACGCAGTAGGAGTCCTTCAGGTTCAGGGCGCCGGCACGGATGGACTTGACCTCCGTGCCGAACAGCTCCACACCGGCCTCAAAGCGATCCTCCACGAAATAGTCGTGGAACGCCTTGCGGTTCTGCGCGGCGATCTTGATGCCGGACTTTTCCATGGTGATCCCTCCTCTCCGGTGTACGTGTCCGATAGTATAGCACATTTTCCCGCGGGACGCAAGAGGGGACAGGGGCTGGTATTTTGCCGCCGGCTGTGGTATACTGCGAAAAAACCGCGAAAGGAGCACGCGATATGGATCTGACGGAAAAGACACTGGACAGCCGGGAGGTGTTCCGGGGCCGCATCATCCGTGTGCGGCAGGACACGGTGCGCCTGCCCAACGGGAAGGAGGGCACCCGCGAGGTGGTGGAGCATCCCGGCGGCGTGGCCGTTCTGGCCATCGACGGCGAGGGCCGTGTGCTGCTGGTGCGTCAGTACCGCTACGCCTTCGGCCGTGTGCTGACGGAGATCCCGGCGGGCAAGCGGGAGCCGGGGGAGGAGCCGTTCCTCACAGCCCGGCGCGAGCTGCAGGAGGAGGTAGGCGCCACAGCCGGCAGGTGGACGGAGCTGGGCACCCTCATCGCCTCGCCGGGCTGCTACGGCGAGACGCTGTACCTCTACATGGCGGAGGAGCTGCACTTCGGGGCGACCCATCCGGACGAGGACGAGTTTCTGGAGCCGCTGCGCGTACCCTTTGACGAGGCGGTGTGTCAGTGTATGGACGGTACGCTGACGGACGCCAAGACCGTGGCCGCCATCCTGAAGGGCAAAATTCTCCGGGCGCAGTAACGAAAAGCCTTGTATTTCCGCCCGGAATACGGTACACTGTCAGCAGGCGGCCGCGCCGCCGGGGGAGGTTGAGAGATATGTCGATGAGTACGAAGAAGAACATCGCCATTGTGCTGCTGGTGCTGTCCATGCTGCTGTGGGTGCTGCGGAAGATCAACATTCTGTACATACCCGGGCTGAGCATGTTCCTGCTGGCGCTGAGCATGGTGCTGGTGGGCGTGATGATGTTCCAGCTGAAGGAGAAAAAGAAGCTGGCGGGCACGATGATCGTGGCCTTCGGCCTGTTCTGCATCGTGGCGGCCATCATGGAGATCCGGGGCTACATGGCCTGAAAAGTATACAGGCACACAAAAGGGACGCACCGCGCAGGGCGTCCCTTTTCGCTGTTTCTGCGCCGCAGCAAGACGCATGGCCGGGTCATACGCGGTATCTCCGGTGAGATCACCGCAGGCAGTATTGCTCTCGTGATTTACCGCAAAGGCCGCCCTCCGGGGATCCCCCGGCTTCGACCTCGTATGCATTCTCCGGGCGGTTTTCCGTGTGGGGCTGCGATTTTCGGCAGCAGGGCTGTCAAGTGTCTGTTTTGTCAAAGTTTGCGCGGGTTTTGTGTGCAAAGCGGAGAAAATTCGCACGGTGAGAATATATTATCTTTTTTGGTTGAAAGCGCTGGCAGTATATGGTAGAGTACATAAGGAGTGTCAAAAAATTAACACTGCCTGACACGTCCGTGGAGAGGACTGACGAATCGAGGAGGAAAAAGTATGAGACCCGAGCAGGAGAGGACGGCCGGGATCGTGCGGGCACATGGCTGCGACAGCGCGCAGCTCATTGCCATTTTGCAGGATATCCAGGCCGCGGAGAACTATCTCAGCGAGGCGAACATGACGCTGGTGGCGGACATGCTGTCCATCAGTGTTTCACGGGTGTACAGCGTGGCCACGTTCTATGAGAACTTCTCGCTGGAGCCAAAGGGGAAGCACATCATCAAGGTCTGTGACGGCACGGCCTGTCACGTCCGGAAATCCGGCCCCATCTACGACGCTATCCATGAGTATCTGAAGCTGGAGGGCAAGAAAAAGACGTCCGCCGACGGCGTTTTCACGCTGGAAACGGTGGCATGTCTGGGCGCCTGCGGTCTGGCCCCCGCCATGACCATCGACGGCGAGGTATATGCCAAGATGACGCCGGAGACGGCGCTGGCGGAGCTGGAGCGGCTCCGTGGAGAGGAGGCGGCACAATGAGCGTCCTGACAAGAGACGGCTTCCGCGTCATGCGCGAGACGGCGGAGGAGGCCCTGCGCCGCAGCGGCAATGCCGTAAATGTGCTGGTCTGCGCCGGTACCGGCTGCATCGCCGGCGGCTCCCTGAAGGTCTGCGAGACGCTGAAGGAGGAGTGCGCCCGCCGGGGCCTGCAGGTCTATGTGGGTCTGACGGAGCACAGCGGCGAGGAAAAGAGCCTGCACATCAAAATGAGCGGCTGCCACGGCTTCTGCGAGATGGGGCCGCTGGTGCATATCGAGCCGCTGGGCGTCATGTACATCCATGTCAAGCCGGAGGACTGCTGCGAGATCGTGGAAAAAACGGTGCTGCGCGGCGAGATCATCGACCGGCTGACCTACCAGCGGGACGGCGTGTCCTACCCCCGGCAGGAGGACATCCCGTTCTACAAGAAGCAGCACCGGGTGGTGCTGGCGGGCTGCGGCACCAGCGACGCCGAGGATCTGGACGAGTACATCGCCAAGGGCGGCTACACCGCCTTTGAAAAAGCGCTGTTCACCATGACGCCGGAGGCTATCTGCAAGGAGATCTCCGACTCCGGCCTGCGGGGCCGGGGCGGCGGCGGCTTCCCCGCCGGACGCAAGTGGGAGAGCGTGCGGCGCAACGTGTCCGACGTGAAGTACGTGGTCTGCAACGGCGACGAGGGCGACCCCGGCGCGTTCATGGACCGCTCCATCATGGAGGGTAACCCTCACTCCATTCTGGAGGGTATGATGATCGCCGGTGTGGCCACCGGCGCTGCCGAGGGCTACATCTACGTCCGCGCCGAGTATCCGCTGGCGGTGAAGCGGCTCCAGACCGCTATTGAAAAGGCTACGGAGGTCGGTCTGCTGGGCGACGACATCATGGGCAGCGGCTTCTGCTTCCATATGCACATCAACCGGGGCGCCGGCGCCTTCGTCTGCGGCGAGGGCAGCGCTCTGACCGCCTCCATCGAGGGCAAGCGGGGTATGCCCCGCGTCAAGCCGCCCCGCACGGTGGATCAGGGTCTGTGGGGCAAGCCCACGGTGCTGAACAACGTGGAGACGTTTGCCAACGTGCCCGGCATCATCCGGCAGGGCGCCGGATGGTACAGGGGCATCGGCACCGACGCCAGCTCCGGCACCAAGACCTTCGCCCTCACCGGCAACGTGGTGAACACCGGCCTTGTGGAGGTCCCCATGGGCACCACCCTGCGGGAGGTCATCTTCGACATCGGCGGCGGCATCCCCGACGGCAAGAAATTCAAGGCGGTGCAGATCGGCGGCCCCTCCGGCGGCTGTCTCACCGAGGCGCATCTGGACGTACCCATGGACTTCGACTCCCTGAAGAAGCTGGGGGCCATCATCGGCTCCGGCGGTCTGGTGGTCATGGACGAGGACACCTGTATGGTGGAGGTGGCGCGGTTCTTCATGAACTTCACCCGCAACGAGAGCTGCGGCAAGTGCACCCCCTGCCGGGAGGGTACCAAGCGGATGCTGGAGACGCTGGAGCGCATCATCGCCAACGAGGGCAGCATGGAGGATCTGGAGCTGCTGGAGGCGCTGTCCGACACCATTACCGACACGGCGCTGTGCGGCCTTGGCCAGACGGCCTGCAAGCCGGTGATGAGCACGCTGAAGAATTTCCGGCAGGATTACCTGCGCCATGTGGTGGATAAGCACTGTCCCATCTGCAACGGCCGTAAGCGCCGTCTGGAGATCAAGGCCGACCTGTGCAAGGGCTGCGGCAAGTGCGCACGGAACTGCCCCATGGAGGCCATCAGCGGCCAGCCGCGTATGCCGTACATCATTGACAACGAGAAGTGCATCCACTGCGGCGCCTGCTGGGGCGCCTGCCCGTTCGGCGCCATCGACGCCATTGAGGAGGAGTGAGCCATGGCCAAGGGTATTATGATCGTGGACGGCCAGCGGGTGCCGTTCGACGGGGAGAAAAACGTGCTGGCGGTGATCCGCAAGGCCGGTATCGACATCCCCACCTTCTGCTACTATTCCGAGCTGTCTGTCCACGGCGCCTGCCGTATGTGCATGGTGGAGGACGTAAAGACCGGCAAGCTGGACGCCTCCTGTTCCATGGAGCCTCGGGACGGCATGGAGATCCGCACCAACACCGCCAAGCTGCTGAAGCACCGGCGGATGATCCTGGAGCTGCTGCTGGCGGCCCATGACTGCTCCTGCACCACCTGCAATAAGAGCGGCAACTGCCGCCTGCAGGAGCTGGCGCAGCGCTTCGGCGTGCGGCACATCCGCTTCCCCAACACCCGTCCCCAGTATGAAAAGGACAACACCAGCTATGCGGTGTTCCGCGACCCCAACAAGTGCATCCTCTGCGGTGACTGTGTCCGCGTGTGCGAGGAGCTGCAGGGACAGGGCATCCTGAACTTCGCCTTCCGGGGCAGCGAGCTGCAGGTCATGCCTGCCTTCGACCGGAAGCTGGAGGAGACGAAGTGCGTAGGCTGCGGCCAGTGCGCCGCCGTCTGCACCACCGGCGCTATCACCGTCAACGACCAGATCGGCACGGCGTGGCGCGCCCTCCACGACCCCCAGAAGCGGGTGGTGGTACAGATCGCTCCCGCTGTCCGGGTGGCGCTGGGCGAGGATTTCGGCATCCCCGCCGGCGTCAACATCATCGACAAGCTGGTCCCTGCCCTGAAGATCATGGGTGCGGACGAGGTATACGACACCAACTTCGGCGCGGACATGACCACCATCTCCGAGGCGGAGGAGTTCCTTCAGCGCCTCAAGGCGGGCGGCCCGTTTCCCATGTTCACCAGCTGCTGTCCTGCCTGGGTCAAGTATCTGGAGCTGAACGACCCCAAGTATCTGCGGAACATTTCCACCTGTAAGTCCCCCATGGAGATGTTTGCCGCCGTCATCCGCGACAAATACGCCGCCAAGGACGCTGCCGACGGCCGCACCACCTATCAGATCGCCATCATGCCCTGCACCGCCAAGAAGATGGAGGCGGCGCGGCCTGAGTTCTGCCACGACGGGCGGCCCGATGTGGATCTGGTGCTGACAACCCGGGAGCTGACTGATATGATCCGGGAGGCCGGTATCCAGCTCAACGAGATGGAGCTGGAATCCCCCGACCTGCCCTTCGGTCTCGGCTCCGGCGCGGCGGCCATCTACGGCGTCACCGGCGGTGTGGCGGAGGCGGTGGTGCGCTACTGCGTACCCGATAAGAGCAAAAATGCCCTCCGGGCCGTGTCCGTCACCGATTTGCGGGGCGACGGCGCTATCCGAGAGGTAAGCCTGACCATCGGCGGGCAGGAGCTGCACATCGCCATCGTCAACGGCCTTATCCACGCCAAGGAGCTGATCGCCGACATTGAGGCCGGCAAGCGGTTCTACCATCTGGTGGAGGTCATGACCTGCCAGGGCGGCTGCGTGGGCGGCGCGGGACAGCCCTACGGCCTTACCGCCGTGAAGCGCAAGCGCAAACAGGGTCTGTACGACACGGACGCCTCCGCCTTGTTCAAGCGGGCGGAGAAGAACCCCATCGTCACCACCCTGCTGGACAAGTACGGCGAAGCGCGGTGCCACGAGCTGCTCCACGTCCACTACGGTGAATAGGCCACGAAAAAAACAAAACAGGCGGGAACGCTGTGCGTTCCCGCCTGTTTTGCGTGTTTACAGGACTTGACGGGTTTGGTATAATAGATTGTTGAAGTTTAGCAATGTACGAAAGGAACGCGGCCTATGGAACTGTCGGCAAAATTAGTCCGCTCACAACTGAATTTTTTCAAGCCCTTTGTGGCCAACTGCTCGCTGGAGGTGACCCGCAAGGGACAGGACAAGCTGGGCGAGCTGATGACCGCCCTCCACAAGCGGGAGGTGCTGGTGAAGGATCACCCCTTTGAGCGCTTTCAGGGCGCGTGGGTCATGCCCAAGGACCAGCGGCGCACCGGCGTCATCCTGTACCTCCACGGCGGCGGCTACACCTGCGGCAGTCTGGAGTACGCCAAGGGCTTTGCCTCCACGCTGGCGTCGGAGTGCGGCGTCAAGGTATTCTGCGCCGCCTACCGGCTGGCGCCGGAGAATCGCTTCCCCGCCGCGCTGGAGGATGCGCTGGAGGCCTACCGCTACCTGCTGAAGAAGGGCTACGCCCCCCGGCAGATCCTGCTGTGCGGTGAAAGCGCCGGCGGCGGACTGATCTATGCCCTGTGCCTGAAGCTGAAGGAGCTGGGCATGGACCTGCCCTGCGGCCTGATCGGCATCTCGCCGTGGACAGACCTCACCGGCTCCGGCGCGTCCTACGAGGCGCACAAGGACATCGACCCCTCCATGACCAAGGCCCTGCTGGAGTTTTACGCCAAGTGCTACACCGACGATCCCACCGACCCACTGTGCTCGCCGCTGTTCGGCGACCTGACGGGACTGCCGCCGTCTCTGCTGTTCGTGGGCGGCGACGAGGTGATGCTGGACGACGCCCGGCTGCTACACGAGAAGCTGCTGCAGTGCGGCTGCCGCAGCCGCCTGCACATCGCGCCGGAGCGGTGGCACGCCTACGTCCTGTACTGTCTGGAGGAGAACATGGCCGAGGATTTTCAGGCCATCGACCACTTCCTGACACGCAACCTCTCCCCCGCCCGGAGCCTGCGGTGGATGCGGCTGGACAATGCCGCCAAGATATACCCCGCCGCCAAGCGCCGCAACTGGAACAACTTCTTCCGTCTGTCCGCCACGCTGACGGAGCCGGTGGACGCCGCCGTGCTGCGCAGCGCGCTGGACGTGACGGTGCGCCGCTTCCCCTCCATCGCCGTGCGGCTGCGCCGGGGCGTGTTCTGGTACTATCTGGAGGAGATACCCCAGACGCCCCCCATTCAGGAGGAAAAAAGCTGCCCGCTGGCCCATGCGCCCTTTCAGGAGGTGCGGCGCTGCGCCTTTCGGGTGCTGGTGTACCGCGAACGCATCGCCGTGGAGTTCTTCCATGCCCTGACCGACGGCACCGGCGGCCTTATCTTCCTCAAGACGCTGGTGGCGGAGTACCTGACCCAGCGGTACGGCATCGCCGTCCCCGCGGAGCGGGGCGTGCTGGGCCGTCTGGAGGAGCCTGACCCGGAGGAGCTGGAGGACAGCTTCCTCCGCTACGCCGGAGACGTGAAGGCCAGCCGCAAGGAGGCCACGGCCTACCACCTCAGCGGGACGCCGGAGCGGGACGGCTACAACAATCTCATCACCATGATGCTGTCCGCCGACGCGGTGCGCGCCTGCGCCAAGGGGCGGGGCATCTCCGTGACGGAGCTGCTGTGCGCCGCCATGATGCAGGCCATCCTCGACCTGCAGGCGGAGAAAGTCCGCGACCCGCGGCGGCGCAAGCCGGTAAAGGTGCTGCTGCCGGTGAACCTGCGGAACCTGTTCCCCAGCAAGACCCTGCGGAATTTCGCGTCCTACATCACGCCGGAGCTGGATCCCCGCATGGGTGAGTGCAGCTTTGAGGAGCTGTGCGACGAGGTACACCACCGGATGGGACTGGAGAACAACCGCCGCACCATGCGGGCCAAGTTCGCCGCCAATGTGGCCAGCGAGCGTTCGCCGGTGCTGCGGGTGATGCCGCTGTTCATCAAGAACATCGCCATGAAGGCGGTGTTTGACGCCGTGGGCGAATGCAAGTCCTGCCTGTGCCTGTCCAATCTGGGCAATGTACAGCTGCCGGAGGCCATAGCATCCTATGTCCGCCGCATGGACTTCATCATCGGCGTACAGGCCGCCGCCCCCCACGACTGCGGCGTGGTGACATGGAACGGCACCATGTATATCAACTGCATCCGCAGCATCCGGGAGCCGGAGCTGGAAATGCATTTCTACCGCGTGCTGCGGCAGCTGGGGCTCCACGTCAAGGTGGAGAGCAACCAGCGCTGACGCGGGAAAGGAGCGTAAGTATGTACTGTATCAAATGCGGCGTGGAGCTGGCCGACAGCGAAAAGGTCTGTCCCCTGTGCGGCACGCGGGTGTTCCACCCCGATCTGCCCTGCGGGCAGGGCGAGACGCCCTATCCCCCCGACCACCGTCCCCGGGCGGAGGAGGTGAGCCGCGTCGGCGTCCTGTTCGTGCTGACGGTGCTGTTTTTGCTGCCGGCGGTGGTGTCCGTGCTGTGCGACTGGCGGCTGAGCGGCGGCATCGTCTGGTCGGGCTATGTGGTGGGCGGTCTGCTGCTGCTGTATGTCACGGTGGTGCTGCCCCTGTGGTTCAAGCGGCCCAATCCGGTGATCTTCGTGCCGGTGGACTTCATCATGCTGGGGCTGTATCTTTTCTATATCAACTTCGCCACCCACGGCCACTGGTTCCTGACGTTCGCGCTGCCGGTGACGGGCGCGGCCATGGCGCTGGTAACGGCCATGGTGGCGCTGCTGCGGTATGTGCCCGCCGGGGCGCTGTACGTCTGCGCCGGGGCGCTGCTGCTCAGCGGCGGCTTCGCCGTGCTGGTGGAGTGGCTGCTGAACGTGACATTCCAGCTTCACGACACGTTTTTGTGGTCGTTTTACCCGCTGGCGGTGTGTACGGTGCTGGGCGCCATGCTGCTGGTCATCGCCATCTGCAAGCCCCTGCGCCGCAGCCTGCACCGGAAATTCTTCCTGTAATATGTCATATAAAAGTACGGCATCCCCAACGGGATGCCGTACTTTTTTTGTTCTCAATAGTGGCCGCTGCGGCCGGAGCCGCCGCCGCCGGATTCGGCGCCGTCCTTATTGGACTTCCTGCGCCGCACCTCCGTGGTGTGGGTGTAAACGTCCGAACGCACCGTCAGGTCAAGGCCCTCGGCGGTGACGTACACATCCGCCTCCGCCCCCTGACGGACGGACTTCATCTTGGCCTTCAGCAGCAGGCAGGCCATCAGCGCCACGCCGCAGCCCACCGCCAGCGCCGGCAGGATCACCTTGCCCAGCGGCTTCGTCACCGGATGGCCGTCCGCCGCCTGCTGGAACATCTCCTCGCAGGTGGTCAGGTAGGCGTTGAACCCGCCGTACCAGTCATCGTCGCCGAAGTACCCTAAGAAGCTGTCCTCCAGCACCGTCTGGGCGTAATTGCCCACCATGCTCTTGGCGTAGCCGTCCCGGACGTACAGCGCGTAGCTTCTGTCCCATGTGCTCATCAGCAGCAGGACGCCGCTGCGCTCTCCGCCGATGCCGAAGTCCTGCCCGTTGTAGATGGTGTACGCGGCTTCGTAAACGTCGCCGGCGTACTCTCCATAGTCGCGGATGGTGACGATGTACACCGCGCAGTCGTACTGCCACGAGATGCGGTCGGCTTCCTCCTCCAGCGCCGCCCACTGGCTGTCGGTCAGCATGCCCTCCGTGTCGTAGATAAAGGTGTCGCCGGGCGTCTGCTCCGCCATGGCGGGCACGGTCAGCAGCAGCGCCGCCAGCAGCGCCAGCAGGCAGGTGCAAATTCTCTTTTTCATCTGTCCGTCCCTCCTTACGCCAGCAGCATGATGGCTGCGGTGATGGCGGTCACAGGCGCGGCGATGGCGCCGAAGATGGCCCAGAACTTGCCCATATCCATGGGCAGGTCGCCCACCAGCTTGCCGGTCTGGCCGTTCATAGCGAACAGGAAGTCCTTCCCGTTCCACTTGGTATGCAGCATCCACACCGGCAGCAGCGCATAGTGTACCTTGCCGCGCCGCAGGTGAATATCCCGCCGCAGGGGCGTGCAGGTGTCGTACTGCTCCGCCGTGCGGCGCAGGGCCATCTCCAGCGAGGCGGCGCACCGGCTGTCGGCACGGTCGCGGCTGTCGGCCACGCTGACATCATACCGGTCGGCCAGAAAGCCCGGCAGGTACGCGGTGGAAAACGGCTTCAGGTCATCGTAGTCATACGGCTCGATGGAGTCCATGTGGTCGTCCGGCATCTTGCTGGAGGCATCCACAGGGACTTTTTCAAAGGCGATGGAGCCGCCCCGGCGGACATCGTAGTGCTCCGTCTCCGTGACCTCGGTGTCCCCCGTCTCGTACTCGTGGATGATGCAGCCCTCGTAGTCTACGACACCCTCGGCCCGGCCGTCGAACATCCAGAAGGGGACGTACACGCCCTGGAGCTTCTCGATGTGGTTGCCGTTGGTAAAGGCCTTGGGCAGCAGGGGCTTGCCCTTGTAGTGGTTTTTCAGGGCGGCCACCGCGTCCTCCTTACTGAGCTTGAAGGGAATGACGAAGTCCGGCTTCAGGGTGCCGCTGAACTGCCCCGGCACCACCGTGGGGTTGCCGCAATAGGGGCAGGAGGTGGCGGCAGTGCTGGCGTCGCAGATCAGCTCCGCGCCGCAGGAGGGGCAGCTGTAGGCCTTCATGCCGTCGGCCTCCGCGCCCCAGTCGCTGGTCAGGCCGGAGGTGTCCCAGCCCTGAGCCTCCATATCCGCCATCTTTTGGCGGTTGGCCTCTGCCTTGGCTTCCGCCTTTTCGGAGGCCTCCACGGCGGCGGCTTCCTTGCCGGCGTACAGCCTCTCGATATCCGCCACGTCGTACTTTCCGCCGCAGAAGTCGCACTCCAGCTTGCCGGACGCGCCCACAAAGTGCAGCGGGCCGGTGCAGGCCGGGCATTTATAGTTGGTCACTTGGGATGCCATATTCTCTCCTCCCGTCTCTCGTATACGGTGCGCCTGCCGTCAGGGGCGAGGCGTGCCGCAGTTGGCGCAGAACTTGCCCTTGTTCACCGTTCCGCACGCACACGTCCACTCGTCGGAGGCGGGCTTAGGCTGGCCGCACTCGGCACAGAACTTGCCGGTGTTCACCGCGCCGCAGGCACATTTCCACTCGCCGGCGGGCGCGGGCTTGGGCTGGCCGCACTCCGCGCAGAACTTGCCGGTATTCCCGGCGTGGCCGCAGGCGCACGTCCATCCGGCGGGTGCGGCAGGCGCCGCGGGCTGCTGTGCCGCCTGCTGCTGTCCCATGGCAAACAGGTTTCCGGCGTTCATGCCGCCTGCCTGCCCCGCCATGTTCATGCCCATGAACGCCATGGCCGCGCCGCCCTGATTGTTGGCCGCCATCTTCATGGCGTCGCCCTGGCTGCCCACCAGATGCGCCGCCGCGCGGGTGGGATCCATGAACGCCGCGTTCCGCTGCAGCTCCTTGAGCATCTTCTCGTCTTCCTCGTCCGCCGTCACGCTGGACACGCCGAAGGACACGATCTCAATGCCCCGCAGGTCACGCCACTTTTTGCTCAGCACCTCGTTCAGCGCGTCCGCCAGCTCCAGCGTATGGCCCGGCAGCTGGGAGTAACGGATGCCGTTCTCGCCGATTTTGGCGAAAGCGGGCTGGAGGGCGGTCAGCAGCTCGGTCTTGAGCTGGCTGTCCAGCCGGTCGCGGGTGTATTCCTCGCTGACGTTGCCGCACACGTTGGTGTAGAACAGCATGGGGTTGCTGATGTGGTAGCTGTATTCGCCGAAGCAGCGGATGCCCACGTCGATGTCGATGCCGGCCCGCTGATCCACCACCCGGAAGGGCACCGGGGACGGCGTGCCGTACTTGTTGCCGATCAGCTCCTTGGTGTTGAAGTAGTAGATGCGCTGGTCCTTGGGCGCCTCGCCGCCGAAGGTGAAGCGGTTGGCCATGTTGTTGAATACGTTCTTGATGCCCTCGCCCAGCTCGCCGGTGAAAATGGACGGCTCCGAGGACATATCGTATGTATACTCACCGGCCACCGCGCACATATCCACGATCTTCCCCTGATCCACGATCAGCATACACTGGCCGTCCGCCACCGCGATGACGCTGCCGTTGCTGATCACGTTGTCGTCGCCCTTGGTGTTGCTGGAGCGCTTGCCCGTCTTTTTCTGGCCCTTGACCGCCAGCACGTTTTCAGGGATCGCGTCGCAGTAAAAGAATTCCTTCCACTGATCCGCCAACACGCCGCCCGCGGCGCCCATTGCTGCCTTGATAAGTCCCATAGTCCTTCTCCTTTTCTGTGTTTATGAAAATACCGGTACTCTTTCTGTGCCCATAGGAGAAGCATACCATATCTTTCCGCGCCGCACAATCATATCCTGTAAAAAAACGGTTTTCCGCCAGACAAAAAAGCGCCCGCCCCGCGTTTCCCGCGGGACGGACGCTTTTCCGTCTCAGAACACGCCGTAGCCCTGCCCCTGCGTGATGATATACGACCACAGCACCGGCCCCACCGCGCCGGTGGCGCTGTACCCCAGCGAGCGCTGGACGGCCCGGACGGCCCGCGCCGTCTCCTGTCCGAACACGCCGTCCACCGTGACGGCGGGAATGGCGCTGTCCTGAGCGGCCATCTGGTTCAGCCGGGTCTGCAGCAGCGTCACCTCCGGCCCCGTGTCCCCCAGCACCAGAAACCGCCCCGGATACACCTCCCGGGCGAACTCCTGATAGTCGGCGGGCAGGGTGTACAGCGTCTGCTCGTACACGTTCTGCAGGGCGTTCCATGTGTTGCGCCCCACCACGCCGTCCACCGTCAGGCCGTAGGTGCTCTGGAAGGCGTACACCGCGTCCAGCATGGCCTGATCGAAGGTGTCCGTGATGGGGATGGGCGGCAGCTGGGGCAGGAAGTACCCCAGAAACGCCAGATAGAACCGCACCGTCTCCACGTTCAGCCCCGTGTCCCCCAGCCGCAGCACCTCCGGGTACACCCGCTGGGCCTCGGAGATGGTCAGCCCCTCGCTGGTGATCTCCGACAGGCTCTTGACGCCGTTGAAGATCATCTTGATCTTATACCATGTGGCTTTGCCCACAATGCCGTCCGATGCCAGATTAAAGATGCTCTGGAACGCCCGAACGGCGGCCTCTGTCTCCGCGCCGAACACGTTGGACACCTCGCTGATGCGGGGGATGGCCGGGTAGTTCCGGCGGATGCGGTTGAGCTGCTGCTGGATGGTGCGCACATCCTCCCCCACGGAGCCCCGGGACAGGGGCCGTCCGGGGTAGGAGGGCGTACCGTCCCCCACCGGCGCGTTGAACACGATGTTGATGTTGTCGCCGAAGTAGTGCTGCAGGATCTCGTAGGGCGTCAGTCCCTGCTCCGCCAGATCTACGCTGCCCCACTGGGACAGCCCCGCGCACTGGGTACGCACACCGTCGCAGAACTGGGCGTACAGCGGCTCCACATTGCCCTGCCGCACGATGTAGTCGTTGAAGATGTCGTCCACCAGCCGGTTGATGTTCTCAAAGGTGCTGCGCCCCGGCACGAAGGCCTGATCGTAGCGGGTGGAGCTGGTGATGTCGAAGTCGTAGCCCCGGCTGCGGTAGTATTCGGTGTAGACCCGGTTCAACGCCACGGAGATCTGGGCCAGAATGTTGGCCCGCAGGGCGTTTTCCGGCCATGTGGGATAGATCTCGCTGCTGGCCACATTTTTGATGTAGGACGTAAAGGACACCGTCACGTTCTCCGCCGGCTCGTTGGGCGGGCCGAGGTGTACGGTGATGTACTCCGGTACCACGGGAAACGGCATGGCTCCTCCCCCCTTCCGTCAGGCCGACTCCAGCGACACCGCCAGGATCGTCTCGATCCGTGGGAACACCGTCACCGGACGGCCCTCCACCGTACTGTACCGGGGGTGCCGCACCGCCGCCTGATACACAGTGCCGCTGATGCCCGCCGTCTCCGCCGACTGCGACCATCCGGCGGGCAGCGCCGGCAGGCGGATGTCCTCCACGATGCCGGAGGCATCGGTGACGCCCTCGTAGAACACCGTCCGCTCCGGGCCGAAGTTCCGGTAGATCTCCACCCGTGCTCCCTCCACCGGGAATAGCCCCCGGCCCGTGGACACCTGCACCCGCAGTGTCCCCCGCTCCGGGTGGGCGTCCAGAAACCACTGCTCCGGGTCTTTCCGCATGGAATCGTTGCTTACCATATATGACCATCCTTTCTATGCACCGTCTCCCTGCATTCTATGCCGCCGCAGTCCCGGAGGTGCAAAAAAACGGCGTGCGCCCTCCGGCGCACGCCGTTTTTCAGGTTTTTCAGAATGCCCAGTTTCCGTCGCGGAAGACGGCCACCGTCCTGCCGTCCCCGCACACGGCGTCGATGCTCATGTCGGCGGAGCCGATCATGAAGTCCTCGTGGACCATGGAGTCATTGACGCCCAGTGCGCGGCACTCCTCCAGCGTCTTGTGCTCGAAGTCCCGGATGGTGTCGGCAAAGCCCATGCCCAGCGCCAGATGGCAGGCCGCGTTCTCGTCGAACAGCGTGTTGTAGAACAGCAGGCCGGACCGGCAGATGGGAGAATCGTAGGGCACCAGCGCGCACTCGCCCAGATAGGCGCTGCCCTCGTCCATGGTGATGAGCTTGGTCAGCAGCTCGTTGTTCTTCTCGGCGTGCCACTCCACGGCCTTGCCCTCGTGGAACCGGATCCAGAAGTCCTCGATGAGCTGGCCCTGATAGCTCAGGGGCTTGGTGGCGTAGACGATGCCCTCGGCCTTGCCCCGCATGGGGGAGATGAAGCACTCCTCCGTGGGGATATTGGGGTTAAAGACGATGCCCCGCAGGCTCTTTTCGCTGCCGCCGCAGAACTGGGCCTCGGGGATCATGCCCACCTGAAAATCGGTGCCGTTGGCGCTCTTGTAGCGCAGCTCCCGGATGTGCAGGCCGTTGAGATAGGCGCAGCGCTCCTGCATGTCCCGGTTGTGGGCCTCCCAGTTGGCCACGGGGTCGCCCTCCAGCGCACGGCTGGCGGACAGAATGGCCTCCCACAGCTTCTCCACCGCCTGGGACTTCCGCAGGCCGGGGAACAGCTTCCTGGCCCACGCTTCGCCGGGTACGGCGGCGATGCACCACTGGTACTTGTTTTCGATCTGGTCGCGGTACTTCTTAATGACGGGATACTGGCGCTGGCGGCTCTTGGCCATCTTCTCCTGATTGATGCCGTTAAGGCCGTCGGGATCCTCGCTGAGCAGGTAGATGCGGCAGGGGATGGTGTCCACATAGTGCTGCCAGCGGGCCTCCTCATAGTTGTCCAGCCTGGACAGGGTGGTCAGGGTGCGGTAGCGGTAGTGCAGCTTCTGCAGGGGCTGGTAGCTCCAGTCCACTACCACCTTCTTGGCCTTGCACTTGTAGCACTCCTCCACCAGCATCTTCACGAACTCCGGCTGATCCAGCTCGGCGGCGATGAACACCTCCTGCCCCGGCTGCACGTTGACGCCGGTACGGGCGATGAGACGGGCATACTCCCGCAGAACACTCTTTTTCATGGGAAACGCTCCTTTCATGTCTTTCTGCTGCGCACTATTTTACCACCGGATGCCCGCTTTGAAAAGACATCCGCCGCAAAAAACAGTCGTGTTCAAAAAAATATTTTGAATTTTCTAATGTTCTTCTAATAATCGGGCCGTATGATACAGCCATACCGAACAACACAACAACACTTCACAGGAGGTAACCGATATGAAAAACATCCGGCTCATCAAGAAGGCCGCTCCCGCCAACTACGCGCTGGAGAGCACCCGCACTCTGGACAACGGCGTGGTGCTGCGCCTGATCCATACCGGCGAGACGCTGGCCGTCACCGCCGCCTACGAGCAGCAGCTGGAGTGCTACGACAACCTGCGCACCGTGGCCGAGGCCGCCTATATCGAGGACTATCTGACCCGCAAGTACGAGGGTGTGGAGGCCGCCGACCTGCCGCTGCTCACCGCCTGACACTTGCCAGAATTTCCTCCATCTGCTATACTGATACCATCGACGGTACGCCCCCACGCACCCGTCCGCCGCAGGCGGGCGGGTGCGTTCTCATTCTGCCGCCACGGAGGTATTGCCTATGCGTATCCTGATCGCCGAGGATCAGCCCCAGCTCAACCGCTCCCTGACGAAGGCCCTCACCGCCGCCGGCTGGTCGGTGGACGCCGTATCGGACGGCGGGGAGGCCCTGCTCTATCTGGACGGTGCGGACTACGATGCCGTGGTGCTGGACATCATGATGCCCAGGGTGGACGGGCTCACCGTCCTGCGCACCCTCCGCGCCAGGGGCGGCGCCGTGCCGGTGCTGCTGCTGACGGCCCGGGACACCGTGTCCGACCGGGTGGCCGGGCTGGACGCCGGGGCCGACGACTATCTGATAAAGCCCTTCGCGCTGGAGGAGCTGCTGGCCCGGCTCCGGGTACTGACCCGCAGCAAGGGCAGCGGCCGCACCAGCATCTATACGCTGGCCGACCTGACGGTGGACACCGCCGCCCGCACCGCCGTGCGGGGCGGCACGCCGCTGAAGCTGTCAGCCCGGGAGTATGCCCTGCTGGAGTACCTCATCCGTAATCAGGGGGTGGTGCTGTCCCGGACGCAGATCGAAAACAGTCTGTGGAGCTATGACTACGCCGGCGGCACCAACGTGGTGGACGTATACATCAGCTATCTGCGGAGGAAGCTGGACAGCGGCGGCCGCCCCCGTCTGCTCCACACCGTACGGGGCATGGGCTGGGTACTGAAGGAGGACGAGCCGGTATGAGACATATCTCCATCAAATGGCGCATGACCATCTGGTTCTCCCTGCTGATGATCGTCATCACCGCCCTGATGCTGGTGTTCGTCATGCTGATGAACCGCAATCAGGTGACGCGCCCGCCGGCGGCGGAGGTGGTGCGCATGGTGCAGCGCAACGCCGACGATGTGGAGTACGACCACGGGGCCTATGACTTCAGCGATGTGGAGTTCTTCGGGCACGGCGTATACACGGAAATTTTCGGCGCGGACGGCCGTCTGGTGGCCGGCTCCGCCGCCCCCGCCGTCACGGAGGTGCTGCCGCTGACGGCGGGCCCCATCCGCACGGCGCAGGGCAGCGACGGCGCGTACTATGTCTACGACCTGCCGCTGGCTATGAACGGCGGCGCCCTTTGGGTACGGGGCACCATCTCCGCCAACGCCAAGGGCAGCGTCATGGAGGTCATCGTGCCGCTGGCGTGGTCTGTGCTGCCGGCGCTGGTGCTGCTGAGCGTGGCCGGCGGCTGGCTCATCTCCAGTCTCTCCTTCAAGCCTATGGAGAAGGTCATCGCCGCGGCGGCCAGCATCTCCGGCGGCGAGGATCTGTCCCGCCGCATCGGCCTGCCCCGAGGCCGCAGCGAGATCAACCGGCTGGCCGGGGCCTTTGACGACATGTTCGACCGGCTGGAGCGCTCGTTCCACGCCGAGGCTCAGTTCACCTCCGACGCCAGCCACGAGCTGCGCACGCCGGTGGCCGTGATCCTGACGGAGTGCGACACACTGGAGCAGGGCCAGCCCACGGTGAAGGACTACCGCGCCGGGGTGGAGGTCATCCACGGGCAGGCCCGGCAGATGTCACGCCTCATCACCCAGCTGCTGCACATCACCCGGCTGGAGCAGGGCACCCAGAAGCTGGAGAAGGAGTGCGCCGACCTCAGCGAGCTGGCGCAGTCCGTCTGCACGGCGCAGGCCCAGCTGGCTCCCCGGGGCATCACCCTGACCTGCGGCGCGCCGGAGCCGGTGACGCTGCCGCTGGACGTGACGCTGATGACCCGGCTGCTGAACAACCTCATCTCCAACGCCTTCCGCTACGGCCGGGACGGCGGCCATACCGCCGTCACCGTGGGGCGGGAGGGCGATACGGCGGTGCTGTCCGTGGCCGACGACGGCATCGGTATCCCGCCGGCGCTGCAGGAGCACATCTGGCAGCGGTTCTATCAGGTGGATCCCGCCCGCTCCGGCAGCGAGGGCACGGGACTGGGCCTGTTCATGGTGCGGCAGATCGCCCGCCTCCACGGCGGCACGGCGGAGGTATCCAGCACCCCCGGCACAGGCAGCACCTTCACCGTACGCCTGCCCATGGCGTAAAGCACGAATGACTCCCCCGCCCTGTCCGAGGCCGACACGGGCGTCGCCATCTCCCCCGCACGGACATCGCCCGGGAAATCGCGGACATCCCCATCGTGTCGGAGGAGCTGTTCGAGCCGGTGACGCTTTGCTTATTTTTTCGGGTCCCGAAGCTCCGGGATCGCCCCGCCGGACACCGCCCACAGGTACAGACTGGCCACGCTGCCATACGGGCTGAAGCGGCGGCGGTACCGCTCAAACCGCTGCCGGTCGATGTCCCGGTGACGGTAGAGCATCCGCAGGCCCCGCCGGATGGCAAGATCGTCATAGCTGAAGACATCCGGGCGCTGCAGGCAGAACAGCAGGATCATCTCCGCCGTCCAGACGCCGATGCCCTTCAGGCCGCTGAGCGCCTGTATCGCGTCCTCGTCGGACATGTGCGCCACCGCGTCCAGATCGAAGGCGCCGGTGTGGAGCTTCCCGGCAAAGTCCGTGATGTACTCCGCCTTGCGGAAGGTCATGCCCAGCGCCTGCAGCCGGGGGACACCCGCCGCCAGAACAGTCTCGGCGTTGACCTGTCCCAGCGCGTCCCGCATCCGCTGCCAGATGGTGGCCTGCGCCTTGGTGGAGATCTGCTGGCCGATGATGTGGTGGACGACGGACGAAAACAGGTCGGGATCCACCTCCCGGCGGATGGGCCCCACGCGGTCAATGACCCCGCCGAGCCGCTTGTCCTTCTTCCGCAGATAGTTCAGCTCCGCTGCGCCGTATGTAAAATACATGGCCGTCACCGTCCTCACGCTTTTGTCCGCTCCATTGTATCATAGGGGCACAGACGATGCCATCAAAAATTTTCACGGACGCCCTCCATCGAAAAGCGGCGTCATACCAGAAAGCATGCGGCGGCGCATCGTCTCGTGGAGAGATGCGCCGCCGCTATTGCCGTCATGATTCTTTCTGTGCTTCCGCCTCCTGCTGCTCCATCCGCATGAGCGCAACGCAGAGCTGCAGCTGCCGTATCTTGTGGATGCCGGTCTTTTCATAGACCCTCTTGCGGTATGTATCTACGGTGCTGGCGGCACAGCCGGTCTGCTCCGCACATTGGCGGGTACTCAGGCCGCTGACGAGAGCCTCGCATATTTCCAGCTCCTTGGCGCTCAGCTTGGCATAGCCCTTTAAGAAATTTTCATAGTCAGCCGGATCAAGCTCCTTCTTTCCGAGGTGCGCCAGACGGCGGATCTCCGCAAGGGAATCGTCCAGCTGCCCCTGCATACCCTCCATCTGCTCCTGAAGTCCCAGCTTTTCGCCTAAAAGCTGCTCGGCTCTGTCCTGTGCGTCCTGCCGTTCCGCCTTCAGAACGGTCACAGCCTCCTCATGGGATTGCATCTTCTCGGAGATGGGCAGCAGCTCCTCAAAGATGGGCTTTCCCTTCTCGCCGCCCGCCACGGTGACATGATCGATATCCTCCAGAATGGGTCTGAGATAGCGGCGGGTATAGAGCAGGCAGCAGCCCACGGCAAAAAGCACCAGCAGCGTCAGCAGGGCGGCGATCTCTATCCCGCTTTTCAGCATGGCGCGGTCATAGGCGGCTTTTGAGATCAGCACCGTCAGATCGTGAGGCGCCTCATCCCCGGCAGCCACTGTAAACGGCTCCGAAATGCCGACAAAGGAAAGCTCCGTCCCTACGAAGGCGGTCAGCCCACCGTGCAGGCTCCTTTTTTCCAGCAGCTCATCCGGCACAAAACAGAAGTCGTCCGTGGGATAGGTCAGAAGCCCTCTTTGAACATCCAGCCCCGCCGCAGCGTCCGACAGAACACAGGCAAGGCTGCCAATGCCGGCCGGCTGCGCGTGGTGCGCCGAGAAGTAGGTCTGATTGACGGAAAAGCCGCACAGACCGTACACCGTGCCATCCGCGCCGATCAGGGGGACGGTCAGCAATATCGCCTGCTCTGTGGTACCGGGCAGGGTGATGAACTCTGTGGTGCGGCAGCTATGCTCTATGGGTGCGGAGGCTTTTTCCAGATGCTCCGCAAAGCCGGGGGATCTCGACAGGTCAAATTCCTGCGCCCACTTCCGGTGGGGCATCACCTTATGCCGCCGCCCGATGTCCGCCATGCCGCGATAGAGGAGCAGGTCGCCGGTGGTGTGCTCGGCGTTGCCGCGCTGCACATACAGTCCGGCGTGGGAATCCACGGTGGGATCAGAGCTGAGCGAGACATTGAGCAGGATAAACGCGCCGGAGCAATCCGTCTGCCGCGCATATTGGCACAGCGGCTCCAGCATGGTCTCCTGCAAGGCGCCCACGGCGGCTACGTCTCCGTTGAGAGAGGAAAAGTCCGAGGTCTGCTCCTCAATGAGGTCTGTCATATCCTCCGAAAGATGGACGCCCATGACAGAGACATTCCGCCACAGGGAGGTCATATCCGAGCGAAAGGCCCCCATCTGGAAGGTCAGGGCCTTTTCCGTTTCAGCCCGTGGGCTTTTGAGCTGCCCAAGCAGAAGCAGGGCGACAAACAGCACCGCCAGCAGCAGAAGCGCCAATGCGCCCATGTATAGAAACAGCCGGCGGCGCATGGAGGGCTGCGCCTGTTTCAGTTTTGAGAGCAGAAAGCCGGGCATATTCCTTCGCCCCCCTTCCCGATGCAGTCGATTTTTTCAGCGAATGGAGCAGAACAACGCCCAAGTCTCCTCCGCCAGCGCGTCGATGTCCTCGCCGGCTGCGGCGCGCTTGGGCAGCTCCTTCTGGAGCTGGCGCAGGCCGTCATAGAGGACGCTGACCCTGCCGTAGTAGCCCTCGAAGCGCGGCTCGGACACGGGGACATAGTCCTCGCGCATGGTCTTGAGCGCGGCATAGAGGCTCTCATAAGCCGCTGCGGGCGCCGGGAAATTGCCGTAATCCGAGATGGCGTCAAAGGCGCCGCTGCGCACCGGCATGTAGCCGGTCTGCGCCACGAAGTCGAGGTTGCGCTCCGCCTCCGTCAGCCAGCGGACGAACAGTGCGGCGGACGGTCAACAGCACCGCCCCGCGCTGTTTGCTTTGCGTTGCCCTCGAACGCGTGTGATCGTTGTAAACAAGCCGCTGCAAAAAGAACGGCGCGGAAAGGGCGAATATCGCCTCGTCACCACCAAAAACGGAAAGAGCCGCCAAATCACGGCGGCTCCATTCGTGGTTGACAAAAACATAGAGGGTCAAGATAGGGGTCAGCACTTTCGAGGAAAAGAAAAAACCCTTGAAAACGTAGTGTTTTCAAGGGTTTTCTGCTTGGTGCGCGAGGCGGGACTTGAATTTAACAAAGAGAATTTTCAGCAACAAATTACATCAAATTATGTGATATTCAGTTCTGAAACTATAAAACATGGTATCAGTCAGTCCAGTTGTTTTATAGAAGATGGCCCGCTAAAGGGTCAGAATAAGGGTCGATCCCAAAATGTGCGAAAGGAGTATCACGCAATGGAAATCACTTACACAAACCACGAGGGCTTTTGCCTACCAGACCTTACCTTACCGAGAAAAGAAGATGCAACATTCGGACGCTATGGCCATCTGCGGCTCAAGTACCTCAAGGAGCATCGGAGGGTCTTATACATCAACCTGTTGACCTCTGGCGAACTGACGCAGCACCTCAGCGAAATAGACCGACAGGCGCGAGAGATGCTGGAGCTGCTGGTGAAGCAGATGGCGCAGGCGCAGGGCATTCCCGAGCAACTGAAGGTCGAGGATCAGATGGCGTGGGTCGGTGCTATGAATAACATCCGCAGCGCAGCGGAAGAAGTGGTGATGCGAGAGGTGGTGTTCAGGTAACAAAAAACAGAACCCAGGGCGCTTAGGCGTCCTGGGTTCTGTTTTTTGTTAGCCAAGCATTATATTCGTCTGGCACTTTTGTATAATCTGTCCACGCTTCCTCGAAAGATATTTCTGAACAGTGAGCATATAAAATCTCTGCGGTATGCACAAGCTCCCGTGTTGTATTTGTGATCCGCTTTTGTAATGCTGTAGCAGCTTGGAGTGCTGCTTCTTTCTTCTTACGCGATAGCGTAAAAGTCCAGCGAAGAATGTCACTGGCTGGCGCGGCCACATAACAATAATCATCAAGGAGTTTTTCTTCCGCGGCGAGAATACCTTCGATAGAAGTATGTATTTTGATGGCCCACTTGTATCGACAATAATCCCGAACAGCCTTTTTGCCTGCCGGAGTCTTTGCAAAACACGGTTTGGCAGCAATTTTGGTTCGAACTTCCCTCGCCATGTGACTTGCTTCAGCAAAGATATTCTCCGCATTCTTCGGCCCAATTCCGTTGATAGCAAGCAACCCGTTATAATTGAGCCTGTATATCTGCCGCATATTTGTATACCCAAAGTCTTTTAATGCATTGACGCGTATACCACTTTTTCTATGAGAAAGACTCTCAACTGGTATTTCACGCAATGCCCGCATGACTTCATCTTCATAGAAGTCCCGCAGTGCATTACGAGCTTCGTCAGATGTGGGGGACGTACTCACCAATGCTTTTAGCTTGGTCAGCAGTTCTTCGCCGGCCAGAAGTGAGGCATGCGCCTCTTGATAACCCCTCAGAGGGACAGCCTCCTCAATTAGTGGTGACGCATCGTATGAGAGAGCCGTTGATATGAAAGATTTCAACTCTGAGGATAACTCATGCCGAGGTGCAACAGTCTTCTCTGGGACACCTTGTGCGAGAGTACCTTTGAGAAAATAATCAGCCGGGGCATCTGTTTCGGGAGATACTGAAACGGCGGTTTTGAGTCTTGTATCAGGAGCTTTCCGCGTTACTGGTTGGGAGACACTTCGTGGGCGAGCATACTGTTCTATAGAGTGACCCAACCGCCGCATGATCTCCAATTCATCTAACGCATCCAAGAGAGCGTTGTGAGTCTCGTGATAGGACATATCCCTGCGCAATCGCCGCATGGTCGGCTCGACACCTGCACCACGTTTTAATCTGCCCGACTTGTTTATTTCCGCATCGTCTGGAATACTTGGATTGAACTGTTTATAGGCAGACATCCACATAATGTCGCACCATGTGAAGCTTGCCAACTCGTATAGATGATTCTTGTCAAAGGACGCGTTATAGGCAAAAATCCGGGGTAAGCCATATTGACGCAGCAGAGCAACTATTTCCCGTGTAGCCTCTCTTCGGTTACAGTGCTTCGTAATTTCTGCATCCGCAAGGTTCAATGCAGCGGAATACATTCCTCTCACCGCAGCTTCTTCCGGAAGAATGTAATATTGGGAAACAATAGGTTGAAAAGTATGTGCATCTGCCAACACAATGCCAATAGACATTACCTGATCCTGAAAATTCGTTTCTGTGTCTATTACTGCAAAGACGGTATTTGAAGGTTGTTCCTTTAACTGAGAAAGTAGGCTCGGCTGATAATAAGCTGGGATAGCCCCTTTTGTAACCGCTTTAGCAACCGCATTCAGAAAAACCGTTTTGTCCGGAATCGTGATTTGAAATGCCGTATTGTCGCGAGTGTTCCAGAGAACGCCCTTATCAATATTCAGTGCGACCATGTAGCTGGCACACTGCAGGAAGTGTTCATGCGTCAGTTCAGAAACAAATTTCAGTTCATAGACCGTATTATCCTTCACCACATCAGCCAAGCCTATGGCAGAAAAGGATTTCAAGCCATTCTCAATCTCTGCAAAATCTATTTTGCAGGGAACTTGAACATCATCGTTGGGGGAGAACAATTCCCCCAACCGTGCACAAATCATCTCCCGTTCTGTGTCCGGTACAAACGGTGATGACACCTGTGTCCGATAACGTTCCTGGCGTGTTTCTAATGCCGTCAAAAATAGTATTCTTTCATCTAACGTAGCGTTATGAATGGCATCAAGTTTATACCTTTCTTTTGAATGAAGTAAAAAATAACCTTCAATTTGCGCATCAAGACTTCGCTTTCCAAAGAATGCAGCCTCCTGATATATGCCAATACACGGAGAAAGGTCAATCAGTTCGTCATTGCTCTTGACATGTATGATTCGATCATCCTCTGACAGGCGAATAGGATGCACATCCAACAGCGCGTAGCATGCTTCGACATCTTCCTTGTACTTAAACTGAAACATCTTGGAAATATCCATATTTTTCAGCTGCGAGTCGTCTACGCCAACTGCACACAAGGATTCCTCCGACAACATGGACTCGCCGTTATTCACAAAAATAATGTGCTGTTTACCTCGACTAGCAGCTACGCAGAATATATTGCGCAATATCTCGCGAGAGGTCTGAGGATTATTGACTCGCAGTTGCCAATAGGACTCGGTATAATCAAAAACTACACAAATGGGGCGCTCTAATCCCTTGCTGCTATCGAAAGTTGTAAAAATAGCAGTATGTTTTCCGGGTTTTGATGTGCCGCCATCCTCATCACGTATACTGGCGTACACGGTTTTCTTGTTAAATCGTTCAGGGCAGCGGCTCTCAAGTAGATTTAACGTAGCGGAAAGCAAACCTGTTCGTTGTCCAAGGCATAGTACGTCTTTCGGTTGTTGTTCTGCCAAAAACTCAACAACGGCTTCCGGAGTCATTTCCTCCACAACACAAGCATCATTAACGCCTATGATTTCTTTTTGCCAAATGCGCCCCAACTTTTCAGCCAACTGCGCCGATAAGCGGAAACATTTCGTGAAGGATAGCGTAATATGCTCGCCAAGGAATTCGTCCATAAAGGCAGGTACATTCAGCGTAGTCTTATCGTAGATCTTTTGCATCATGTCGCCCACGGCGATAATTTGCATCTGTGGATTAGTAGACTTAATGTACCACATCATATCCGCAAATTCTTGTTCAATGTCTTGATATTCATCCAATATCAGCACATCGTACATATCAATTGGAGGCTTCATCCGATTAAAAGTATAGACAAGTTCCGGAATACCGCAAGTAATATTAGCCTTTCTGAGTACACCCATTGCAAAGCCGTGATAATTGGTCACGGTAGTATTGGAGCTTTTAATTTTTGCCTGGGCATCCAACTTGAGCAAGCGGTTATAAGTCAAATAGAGAATTCTCTTGTCCGGCGGGAAAGCATTGCAGAGTTGCTGAATTGAAGTCGTTTTCCCGCTGCCTATACACGCATCTACTAGAATGTTTTTTCCATCCAAAGCTTCGGTAATGAATTCGTTTTGCTCAGAAGAAAGCTCCAGATTTATGACGTTTGTATTAACCGTACTAGCCATTTTGAACTCCCCTTCCAGCTGCACTATTAGCCTGTATTTTATAGTATTATACATCATTCGGGGAGATTCAGCAACAGAGAGAAGGTTAATGACAATATGCAGAAGACATCCTCGAGCATTTATACTGGCTTTCAATTATTCATCGTTCTAACTCTCGCTGTCTAACCTCTCTCACCACCTCCGGCGGGAGCTGCTTCAGCAGCTTCTCAGCCTTGCGGCAGCGGGACTCTAACGCGGAGATGTGGGCGCGCTGCTGAAAGCTGAAATTACGTTCCTCTCGCAGCTCAGCTTGCAGATCGGCGACTTCTTTCTCACTGCGCCGCTGCTGGTGTTGGGCGGCAGCGGAGGCCTCTCGCAGCCGTTGAGTCTCCGCTTGAAACGACTCTACATCCGGCAGCAGCTGTGCCAGCAGCGCGGCGGCCTCCTCGCGCTTCTTCCCTGCGTTCAGCACGTTGATGCCGTTCAGCGCCGCTTCCAGCTGCTCCAGCTTGGCGTCCATAGCTGTGACCCTCTTGTACCACTGGGGCGTCAGATGCCTGCGCCTTGTCTCTACGGCAGGTGTGCCGCGCTCCAATTCCGGCCAGCGTTCCGCCATGCAGGCGTAGAAATCATCCTGCCAGCGGATCATGTTCTTCTTGTTGCCGAGAATTTCTTTTGCGGACAGGCGGTTGTCCTTCGTCAGCGGCACAAAACACAGGTGCATATGGGGTGTAGTCTCATCCAGATGCACCACAGCGGAGATGATGTTCTCCTCACCGACGCGCTCTTTTAGGAATGTGAACGCCCGCGTGAAATACTCCGGCATCTCCGCCGCGTGTTCCTGTGCGAACTCCGGACTTACCGTCACCAGCGTGTCCACGAATTTCACGCTGTCCTTCCGGACGCGGCAGCCCGCCATCCTGATGCGGTGCCGGATCTCCTGCTCGTAGCTCCAGCGTGGTGTCACCAAATGAAAGTTCTGCGGAGTACGGCTTTGGTCGATGTCGGGGTTGCTGATGTAGAAATCCTTCGTCCGTTCGTGGTGTGCGCTCAACGCCTTGGACGCGCCGCCCTTGTGTTTGGCAAATCGTAAAATGGCGTATGCCATGATGACCTCCTTGTCTTTGTGAGTGCGGGAGCAGGAGGAGCGGAGAACACCCGTCACGGCTCTCTGAAAAAGTGCGCCCGACAGATGCCGTTACCGGCATCTGTCGCTCTTCTTTTTCGGCCCGGTCAGAAACGGGTGAGGACCCCCGTCCTCGCCCGTTTCCTCCCGTCCCCCGCCGTGACGGGTATAACACACTAGACTTTGTCCCAAAGTCGTGTGCCAGCCGTTCCCTCTGGACTCCCTCTGCGGTGTACGGTATGTCCGGTAATGTACGGTATTTTCGGGGTAGGGCCTGCCCCTCTATTTACCGTACATACCGTACACTACCGTACACCGACCCACCGCAGCAGGAGGGTCTTCCCCTCCTTACTGCGGCGGGTCCTGTAGCGGATGCTGTACTTCTGAAGCAGAATATCATGCTTGGCATTCAGTCTCCGCACGATCCAGTTAGGCGTAAAGCCCCCGCTTTGCAGCTGCTGTGCCAGCTCCGTGGCTGTCCCGTGCCATTCGGGGTACTCCGCTGTGACCAATCGGCTGATGGCCTCCAGCAGCGGATCGGGCGGCTCCTGATATGGTGCTGTTTCCCTTTCCACCAACTCCCAGCACAGGCAGGCAGGATCAAAGCACAGATGCAGCCGCATATCCGGCTGATCGCGGCCTGTTACGTCTAATACCGCATCCGCACCGGTGCGCCTGTCCTTGTGGAGGATCAGCGCACCATCCGCCGCGCCCATCAGACCGTTGGTGCCGGAGATGGTATGGAATACATCCTCCGCGCTCTCTTTGCGGGTGTGGTGTACCAGCACCAGCGTAATGCCATGGACGTCTGCAAAGGTTTTCAGCTTTGCCAACGTGTCATAGTCGGCAGCGTAGCTGCAGCTGTCAGGCGTCCGCCCACGGACACGCTGGATGGTATCGATGATGACCAGAACGGTATCAGGATAGTCCATCAGGAAGCCTTCCAACTGCGCCAGCAGGTTCTCATCCAAGGTGTCGGCTAACACGGAGAGTATGAGGTCGGGACTGTCCTGCTCTGTCATCTGGACGAGCCGTTTCTGCAAGCGGTCGAGGGTGTCCTCCAAGGCTAAGTAGAGCACTGTGCCCGGGTGGACGGGACAGTCGAGAAATGTACCGCCTGTGCTGACCTGATAAGCCATCTGCAAAACGAAGAAGGACTTGCCGACCTTGGGCGCACCGGCGAGGAGGTATGTCCCCACCGGCAGCAGCCCTTCGATCACAGCCGGTTTGACAGGAAACCGTATCTCCATCAGCTTCGGCATGGAGACTACAGGCATCCCATCAAACGACTTGTCCTTTTCTTCTGTAAATGGTATACTGTCATTGCGTGTAAGCGCGAACGGCTGCTCCCCATCTGGTGCAACAGATGGAATCGGGGCAGTCGTTTCCTTTTCAGTCCCCATTGACGCCTCCGGTGTTCTGCTCGATCCACTCAACGAGCTTATCCTTCGGCACCAGCAGCCGCTTGCCGATCCGCAGCGTAGGGAACGTGCCGGTGTTGAGCAGCTGGTAAGCCCCTGCGCGGGAGATGCCCAGTGCCGCCGCCAGCTGATTGGCGTTCAATACCGCCGGCAGATTGTCGTAGTTGTTGTTCATACAAAACCTCCTTAAAATTTCAGTTGACATCATGGACTATACGGACTATAATACACAATGTAACTATTACGCTATGATTGTATAATGCTGGTACGCAAAAGTCAATAGATTATTTTGTGGACTTATTATGGTGTATCTAACAGGAGGGCGGTCATGATCTTTCCCGAACATATGGAGTTCCGGTATTACATCACGCCGGAGCGCAAGGAGTGCTTTACGCTGTACAGTAAGACGCTGGGGCAGCGCAGGACGATTCTGGAGAAAACGCAGGATGTAGGGCAGTGCCTGATCGACCTGTACGATACGGATTTCTATGACGCCTATTGCGTTCTTTCCGAGATTCAAAAGCTGGCGAGCGCTGACAAGGACGAAGCCGCATGGAAAAGGCTCTTGGAGCTGGCGATGCCGCTTTGCGAGGTGCATCCCTTCTTTGGGATGCTGGTCAAGGAATTGAGCGATCTGGAAGCGGAGCCCTCCGCCGATACGGCGGAACTGCTGCGATTTGACACGGACTTTGAGAGAATCGTCCGCGATGCCAAGGCATTGGTGGAGGTGTGTCTAGATGACCGCTATAAGTCGGACTACTCCACAGCGGAACGGTATCGGGAGGCGCACTACGACGCGGTGCTCTGCTTTGACAATATGCGCTATGGTGAGTTGGCCACGGAGGAGATTATTCTTGACCATCCTGCCTATGACAGTGCCTACAACTACAGCGTAGAAATGCTGCGGCAGCGGCGGATGACGACCGCGCTGCGGGAGGTGCTGTATCCCCATACGCTGCGTGACCTCTACAACTACTTGAAAGCCTACTGCCTGCGTCTGCCGCTGGTGATCCACAAGTGCAAGAACTGCGGCAGATACTTCGTGGTGACCGGCAACATCACGCAGGAGTACTGCACACGGCGGATGGATGGCTCGGAAAAGACCTGCCGGCAGATGGGCGCGGTGGTGCAGTATCAGAGCCGCCAGATGAAGAACCCGGCCACCAAGGAGTTTACACGCTCCTACAAGGCCCACAACGCCCGTGTACGGTATGGAACGATGACCAAGGCGGAGTTCACCGCATGGTCGAAGGAGGCGCGCAAGAAGCGCGATCTGTGTACCGGCGGCAAGCTGTCCCTGGAGGACTTTGTGGCATGGCTGGACAGCGACAAGCAGCGATAAAACAACGGACTGACTGACCGTTTTATATTTCAGAGGAACAGGAGGTTATTTTGACGACCAAGGCAACAAAAAACGCCAAGGGCGGCGGCACCATCCGCAAGCGTTCAGACGGACGCTGGGAGGCACGCTACACCCTCGGCATTGATCCCAAGACGGGAAAGCAGATACAAAAATCGGTTTACGGCAAGACGCAGAAAGAAGTCCGCCAAAAGCTCACCGCCATCACAGCGGAGATCGATGATGGGACGTATATGGACATTCCTCGGCTCAAAACCGCTGACTGGCTGAACACATGGGTGACGGAGTACATCGGCAATGTAAAGTCCTCCACACGCAAAAGCTACCAAGACCATGTAAGGCTGAACATCATCCCCTACATTGGAAATGTCCCTCTCTCCAAGGTGACAGCCGCTATGATCCAGCAGATGTATAACGAGCTGCAAACGGAAAAAGAACTTTCGCCCAAGACGATCAAGAATGTTCACGGTGTGCTGCATCGTGCTTTGGAGCAGGCGCAAAAAATAGGCTATATCCGCAGTGATCCGCTGGCAGCCGTTACGCTGCCGCGCATCGAGAAGAAGCAGATAAAGCCGTTGGAGGACGAGGAGCTGTGTGCATTTCTGAAAGAAATTCGTGGAAATCCCTACGAGCTGGTTTACTTTGTTACGGTATTTACCGGCCTGCGGCAAGGAGAAGTACTCGGATTAACATGGGATTGTGTGAACTTTGAGAAGCAGACCTTGCTCATTAACAAGCAGCACGGCAAGAAAAAAGGAACACGCGAATATTGCTTCAGCAGTTTGAAAAATGACCGGCCTCGTGTTATTGAAGCGGCGGATGGTGTGATGGATGCCCTGAAAAAGCAACAGCTTCGGCAGCAGCGTTGGGCGGCTCGACTGAAAGATGGCTGGGGCAATCCGGATAACCTTGTGTTTACCACTGAGACCGGGCGATACCTCTGCAACCAGACCGTGTACCTCGCATTTAAGAAAATCGTGCGCCGCCTGCACCTTGACGCGACAAGATTTCATGATCTCCGTCATACTTACGCCGTAAACAGCTTGAAGTCCGGCGATGACATCAAGACGGTGCAGGAGAATCTCGGACATCAGACCGCGGCGTTTACCCTTGATGTGTACGCTCACGCCACAAACAGCATGAAACGTGAAAGCGCAAACCGAATGGATCAATACATCCATAGTGTGACAAAAACATAAAGGGTCAAGATAAGGGTCAGCACTTTCGAGGAAAAGAAAAAATCCTTGAAAGCACAAGGCTTTCAAGGATTTTTTACTGTCATAACTCAACACTATAGATTTTTTGAAATTTGCTTTTAAAAAACGTCGTATGACAGCAAGAAAAACTTGATGCACAGAACTCACTTGTTTTTTGATTCTTCAGTTGTGTCAGAGACTGCTCCTTCCAGCAGATCTGTCACTACCTGATTAAGCTGTGCGGCATTCTTAGCAGTAATGACCGGCGTGTCTGACTGGGACTCAATGTCTTTTCTGGTTCGTCCAGCCACCTGACCGCCCGCCTTGGCAACTGCCAAATTCTCTTGGAAGGTCGTTGGTTTGCGATCTCTTGAAAACTGAGTGGTAGTGGCCTCCGCCAGCATATTCAGTACCAGTTCCAGCGTAGTCATGTTATCACGAAGGTTTTCCTTTTTCAAGCCCTTCAGATTTTTGTACTGCCGGGTGGACATGCCAGACCAGGCTCGGGAAATCTCGTCCGTGAGGATGGCGTACTCTACGCCTTTCTGCACACCGCGGGCATCCCATTCATCCGTCAGTTCTTTACGGACCTGGATGGCCTGCAGCCGCTGATTGATCCACTCACGGCTGTAACCCTTCTTGAGATAGGTTTCCAGAGCGCGGTCAATGGTCAGCTCCGGGTCGATGGTCTCCTCGATACGCTCTCGACCGACCTGTGCCAGCCACAACTTGAACGGTTCTGCCTTCGGGGAAGGAATAGACTGGATGATTCGGAGAAGCTGCTCGGTATCGGCTACATCAGTCAATCGTTTTTTGCCATCCGAAGCGGTCATTTTCAACTGGTTACAAGCTGTAACCGTTTCATTTCCCTCATCCTTCAGGCGTTTCTTCGTTACCTTCCAGTAGTTACGAGCTGCCTGATAATCTGGCTGATCAGTCAGCACAGCTACCACATCAACGACGGAAAAGTACCATTCTTCCTTTTCCTCATCCCATGCGGTTCGAATACGCTTGTTTTCGAACAGTTGGATATTATCGTTTTGTGCCATTTGAATCACCTCGTTCTGTCATGAATTCTTTCAAAAGTCCTTGGCAGCCATCCAGCACATCCTGCCAGGTCGCCTCGAAGTCCTCGGTGTACCATGGGTCTGCCACATTGCCGGGATGGGCGGTGTGATCCATCAGGAGGGACATCTTGCCGACATAGTCGCCGCCGCAGATACGGTACATATCCCGGAGGTTGGCCTGGTCCATGCCGATCAGGAGATCGTATTCGTCGTAATCCCGATTTGTCAACTGCCGTGCGGCATGGCCTTCGCAGGAGATCCCATGCTCGGCCAGCTTGCGCCGTGCCGGAGGATAGACTGGGTTGCCGATCTCCTCCCGACTGGTAGCCGCTGATTCGATATGAAATTGCGATGCCAGTCCCGCCTTTTTTACCAAGTCCTTCATCACGAACTCGGCCATGGGGCTGCGGCAGATATTGCCATGACAGATAAACAGGATCCTCTTCATACTGCGTTCTCTCCGAAATCTCATCGTTGCCCTCATTATACCACACATCGACCTTTTCGTCGAGAACACTTTCCAGATACGCAGAATCCTCGATCATTCGCAGAAGCTCCGCCTTGGATAGATTCCGTGCTGTAGCCTGCCGGATGTACCAGCGGCGCTCCTCTGCGGGCAGCTCTGCCTCCATGATCACAATGTTCTGTGTCCAATTCAAGTGAAGCGCTTCGCCAAGCAGTTCCGGCGTGCCGCTGTACAACTGCCAGAAATCCCGCATCCGGCGCACATTGCGCGGAGAGAAGCCGGTCATATCCGGGTATTGTTCTTTTATGAACTCCGCAGCAGCTACCGCTGCACCCTTTTCCGAGTGAGCACAGACGGCCTTGCCGATTTCGCAGTACAGCTCCATCTGCGGCAGATCTGCTTTCATGACAGATTCCAGTGTGGCAAACATTGTGCTGTAGTCCACAGCCTTTCGGATATTCATAGTTTCTCCTTTCCGGCGCACAGCGCCTGATTCAACGCTCAAAGCAGAGAAAAGCACGGTAACATCGCCGTGTTTTTCTCTGCCTTGACCTGTTTCAGATAACTTGTACGATCTGCTCCCAGAGCAGTATGTGCTTTTCATCAATGGCCCGGTTGTCGTGGTAATGGCCGAACAGCCAGTAGTGATAATGTGCTCTCTCCTTGACCTCCTGCAGGAAATCTGTGAGCGGGTCTGCCTCATTGTGGCGGTTTTCCATGAGAGCAATGCTGGTGGGAGCGCAGTGCGTGATAACATAGTCCACCGCCCAATCGACCTTGGCCAGATTTTTCCGTGCTTCAGCGTACTCCTCCTCAGAAGGCATCTCCTGCGCCCACCACGAAATGTGATTGATGCGATACCTCGCTCGGGGCTTTCTCTGCAGCATCAGGAGCTTTCGCTCAAAATCCGGAGCGCCCGGTTCCAGAATGCCGTCCTCCGTATCATGGCTTTTTGCTCCGCCCATGGTGAAGAAGTGATAGCCTTCCAGCTCGAAGACCTGTCCACGCATCAGGTGCAGGACATGAGAGCGAATGCGGTGTACCTTGCCGCCGTGCCAGTCTTTCACCGGATATCGTTCCAGTGCGTCGTAGTTCTCATGATTCCCGCAGACGAAGGCCAGTGTGAACGGAAGACTTTCCAGCCAGTCCAATGCAGCCTCGTCACGGCCGTCTCCAAACCACACACCACCAAAGTCTCCGGCACAAATCACGATGTCCCGCTTTGTCATTTGTGCCTGCTCCGGGAAATATTTCGGCTTGAAGCGTTCAAAGTTTCCGTGGCAATCACCGGTTACAAAAATCATCTTTCCACCTTCTTTCAGTACATAATTTTCTGGCAAATCTCAACGCCGCCCTTCAGGGTGACTGCGATCTCGTCCTTGGAGAGGATTTTTACAGTCTCCACCAGTTGGCGGACGGCACTCTCATCCCACTCCGTAATGTAGGGCGATGCGTTTTCCAATGTCTGTGCGGCATCCATGATGCGCTGATTGGCTTTTGCCTGTTCGTTGTTATTCGCGAGGATCACGGACCGTTTTTCCTTCAGGAAAGTCTGCTCGTCCAGTATTTCTTTGAACTGACCGCCATAGGCGGCAGGATCATCCGTGGCCTTTTCCAGCAGTGTTTGGAACTGCTGCTCCAGCACCCTCAGCCTGCATTCAATATCTCCAAGGCTCATTGTGCCACCAGGGAATGGGATGAGCTCCGTTTCCATTGCAGCTGTGATCTGCCGAATCAAGCTATTCTTGTCAGCCATGGCTGTATTCAGGACTGCGAGGATCGCTTGCTGGAGTGGTGCTTCATCCAGTGTGGGCGAATTGTGGCAGTATTTCTTACCGTAGTCCAATCGGCTCACACAGCGCCACACGACTCGCTTTTCACCGTTTCGTGTCCATGTGCAGCGGCGATACAGGGTCCCGCACTCACCGCAGACCAACCGCTCCGAGAGCGCATACTTGCTGGCGTAGGAGGCCATCCCTGTGACTGCGTTTTTAGAAGGACTCTTTGCTGCATTCCGCCGTGCCATCTCCGCCTGTACGGCATCATACTTTTCACGGCTGACAATGCCCTCATGGTGATTTTCAATGAGGTACATGGGAAGCTGGCCTGTATTCTTGATGGCCTTGCGGTTGATAAAGTCCTGCCGGAAGGTCTTCTGCATCAACACATCACCGCAGTATTTTTCATTCTGCAGGATGCTACGGATGCGGGAAATGGTCCACTCCGGAGAATCCTCGAAGCACTTGACGCCTTGCTGTTCCAGTTCATCTTTGATCATCCGCAGGCTGGCTCCGGTGAGATAGCGCTCATAGAGCCATCGGACGATTTCGGCCTGTTCCGGAATGATCTCCGGCTGACCATCCTCACCTTTGCGGTAGCCGTACAGCTTTTTATATTGGATGCTGACCTTTCCGGCTTCCATGGCGCGGCGCTTACCCCATGTGACATTCGCGGAGATAGATTCACTTTCAGACTGGGCGAAGGCACCGGAGAGGGTGATTCGCAGCTCACTGTCCTCCTCCAGAGAATTGATGTTTTCCTTCTCGAAGATGACTGCGATGCCAAGTTGTTTGAGCGCCCGGATATAGTAGAGGCAGTCCACCGTATTGCGGGAGAAGCGGGAGACCGATTTGGTCAGGATCACATCGATTTTCTTCTGGCGGCAGTGCCGGATCATCCGCATGAAGTCCTCGCGCTTCTTAGCCGAGGTTCCGGTGATGCCCTTGTCCGCAAAGATGCCGGCCATCGTCCAAGCCGTGTTGGACATGATCTTATCGGTATAGTACTCTTTCTGCACCTCATAGCTGTTTGCCTGATCCTCCTCTTTGGTGGAGACTCGGCAGTAAGCTGCCACCCGGAGCTGTCTGCGGGCTTCTGCTTGGCGGGTGGCTTCCGGCTTGGCAGGGATCTTAATTACTCTTGGGGCATTCTCTTTCATTGCAGGTCGCTCCTTTCTATGACTTGCCCATTTTTTAATCGCAGTTTGACATTTTGGCGGGTCACCAGCACCTCGGATACGGTGCTTTTCAGAAGATCAGCGTTCAGTTCCGCCACACATTCGAAAGCGGAGAAGAGGCGCCGGAGACGATTTGTTTCATATTCCTCATTCCCCAGTGCGGCGTATTGCTCTGCCGCAAGCCGGAGGATCAGCACTTTGGCGCTGTCCTCGTCAATTGGCTGTTGTTCCAGAGTATTATCCAGCGCCTCCTGCGTTTTGGAATATGTGACTGGCGTAGGACTGCGCCGATGCTGTATGCGGTCCGGGTAATTTGCGAGACCATTGAGCAGGTAGGTGACACTTTGTTCCACCTGTTCAGATGGCGGTGTGCCGCAGAGCCTGCGCAGCACCTTTTGGGCTTCCGTCTTTTTCGGAAGCTGGGGCTTGTTTGAGCGCTTTTCATTTGCCGCGATGAGCTGCTCCTCATCTATGAGCTTGGGATATCCTTTTTCTCCGGTATAGCGTATGTCCGCCAGAATACGGGCGACCATATTTTTGTTCCAGAGCCGTCCCTCATCGTATGGGATATCTTGCTGGCGAAGCACCTCGGTCAACTCATTCAATGATTCTCCTGCGATATATCGGCGGAAGATTCCCTGTACAAGCCTCGCCTCTGCTTCCTGTATGACGATCTCACCCAGAGCTATCTTGTAGCCAAAGGGCTGCTTCCGGTTTCCCATCACCGCACCGTCCTCTCTATGGACTCCCGCAGCTCCAGCCCATTTTTCAGGCAGAAGCGGACGGAGTCGTTGCTCTCTATGATAATTTTCTCAACGAGTTCACCAAACAGTTCTGCGTCAAAGCTGTCGAGGAATTCCGGCCCGCCTTCCAGAATGTCTATTAAGTTTCGCGTTTGCAGGGCGGTCATGTCGCTCTCGGCATCCATCAGCTTTTCTTTTTCCAGCTTGACCTGCCGGAGTTGCTTGGTCAGTTCATTGGTTTTGGCTATAAAAATGTCAGGATCAACAAGGCCCTGCTGTTTGAGGAAAGCCAATGTCTGATTCTGACTGGATAGATCTGATATTCTTTTATTCAGGGCAACGATGTCAGGACTCCAAAGCATCTTGCGATTGCGAATCAGCTGGAGACTTGTAAGCATCTGTTCCAGAATAGGGATGCTCTGATGTTTCAGTTTATAGTACAGACGGCAGAAGGCTCCGTAGAGGCTTTCCTCTGCGACGGGTGCAATCGGGCAGTCCTTCACGGATGTATCATGTTTTCTACAGCACCAATACGCCGAGGATACTTGTTCTTTTCTGCGATAAGAGCTGCCGCAGTGACCGCATGATATTTTCTGGGATAGTGGATATGGTTCACGCCGGAGCTTCTTCCCGTAAGTGGATTTCCGTTTCTGCGCCAATTGCTGTGCCTGCTCAAAGGCTTCTTTTGAGATAATTGGAGGATGAGTCCCCATCGCATAAAACTGTTCATACTCCCCGGTATTTTTATACCTGGTTGCGGGAAGTGTATGGCTGGTATATGTTTTCTGCCACAATGAATCGCCTGTGTATTTCTCATTTGTGAGAATGTATCGAACAGCCGCCGCATACCATTGTTTTTGCTGACCGCTGGGAACGCCTTCTTCGTTAAGCCTCTTTGCAATTTCGGTTTTGTTCACTCCGCTCAAATACCACTGAAATATACGGCTGACTATCAGTGCAGCTTCGGGGTCTATCACGATTTTCTTGCCGTCGAGCCTGTATCCGTATGCCATGGAGGAGGGGAGAAATGTTCCGCTCTCCATCCTGCGCTGATAGCTCCATCGCATATTACCTGAGATGGACTCGCTCTCTTTTTGGGCGAAGGCAGCGTAGATGGCGGTGATGAGTTCGCTGCTCACATTGACAGTATCGATACCTTCACGCTCGAATCGGACATTGACACCCAGTTCCTTTAGCTCACGGATGTTCTGGAGGCAGTCCTTGGTGTTACGGGCAAAGCGTGAGATAGACTTGACAAGGATCTGGTCGATCAGGCCGCGGCGGCAGTCCGCCATCATTCGCTGGAAGTCATCCCTCTTGGTCACCGAAGTTCCTGTGATTCCCTCGTCCGCATAGATGTCAACCATGCGCCATTCGGCCTTGCCAGAGATCAGCTCCGTGTAGTAGCGGTTCTGAGCGGCAAAGGAATTGAGTTGATCCTCGGAGTCTGAGCTGACACGAGTGTAGGCAGCGACCCGCAGCCGCACATTTTGAGGCCGCTCCGCAGGCTCGATTTTTATAACACAAGGCCGCTTTTCTGCCAGGGCTGTTGTTCCGTCTACCAGTCGCTTTTTATTCATGTACGCTCACCTCCTTTTTTGCAACACAAACACTACCACAACAGCGTCCGAATAGCTACTGAAAGATGAAGAAAATCAGAGAAAAAACATGACTTCAACACCGTTATCCGCAGCGATCCGTGCGGCAATTTTTCTCAGTTCTTTTTCGGTGAAAATACCGCATTCCCGGAGTTTTCTGAGCAGGATCACGATTCCATAGAAGTTGATATTAGGGTTCATAATTGCGCTCCTCCCTGTATCTGACCATCTCTGCGGCACAAGCATGGGAACCGTCCGAAGAAGGAATCAAGGGGAGGCGATAGTTGGACCGACGAACAAAGGAGAAAGGAATCGAATGCAAAAATATAGGAGGGGGTGGACAGTTCCCATGCTTCTGCCGCAAGAGTGTGGTCACTCCGGTGATGGAAGCAAATGATTCCATCACCGGAGTGGCCAGAACTTTACGGTTTTGTTTGCCTGTATTCGACACTACTTCCCCAGGCGGGGCGGCAACTTGAACTGTGCTGGCGCACATCACGGGAGTTTCACCCCTCCGAGGATCTCTCGAAGCTGCGTACAGGAGTATCATTGTGGGCTGACGTGATCATGGCGGGAACAGCTTGCCAAGGCTGCCTTGGCCTGAGTGGGTATCGCTCTGCACCTTACTTGGCCGTCCTTTGATGCGGAATCACTCCGCACAGGTGGTCTTCGCGCACTCGGCCTGACGCTGGCTCCGTCAGCTAATGTATTCAAGTTGCCGGATATGACCGCTTGGGCGGTGTTTTTCAAGGAACAAAGCCGCTGATTTATCAGCAGCGGAATGAGGTTCAAAGCCCTCTCACTCTATTAGCCGTTGAAAACACCGTTTGCACCAAACTTTTTTGTCATCTCAGCATCTTTTTCATTTTCTGCAAAATACGGATCTTTCGATTATGGATCGTCATTCGATGGATACCCATCATTTCTTCAAGCTCACGCTCTGAGCACTCGTCGAAAAACAGCGCGTGGATCAGAGCCCGTTCTTCTTCGCTCAACTGATCCAGTGCGGCCCGCAAACGGCATAAATCGTCTTTCTTGATCACGGCATCCTCGACGCCTTCAGCATCGTCCGCAAACTGGCACTTTGCAGAATATACGAGTCGCTCCAGCGAATCCTCTTTACTGGGAACATAACTCTCCGCACCATTCTCGGCATTTTTCCTGCGCTGTTCGCTTTTCAGATCCACCTCCATGTATTTCATCTTGCGGTCGCTTTTCTTTAAGACTTCCAACACATCCGGGCGCTCTTTTAAGCAGGGATATATCTTCAAATAATCAACCCGATATGGGTCATTGTGATACGACATTTTCTGTCCTCCGTTTTTCGAGATTTGGTGGTGAAGCAAATCTCGAAAACGGAGGGCCACGGCAGCGTGGCAAAGGAGCCCCAAAATGCAAAAAAGCTCCCGGAGCGCAATGGCTCCGGGAGCAGGACGCAATATTAGAATGATGGGCTGTCTGCGGCGCAGGAGGGCCGTACAGATCCGTACACAAGGGGCGCAAACCGGCCTTGTGGTGACCAACGGCGTAATAGCGTCTCCTGTACAGCAAAAAAATCACCCGCCCGCATCATCTATCGGACGCATCCGATAACCAATGATAACGGGCGGGCAACCTCAGCCGTGACCTGCTGGACAACCTGCTGTATGACTTTTCTATGACCTCAGCTGCAACCTACTGCGCAGCCTCCTGTACGACCTCCTCCGTAACCTCTGGAGCAACCTACTGCGTAACCTCTGCTACAACCTCCGGAGCGACCTTAAGCAGCTCTCATTTTATGTGCAAATACTTCTTGATGACCTCGGCATGCTCTAACGCCAGATAGGGCTTTGCCGCCGTATAGTAGGTCTGCGCCATAGAGAGATTTCCTTGGAATCCCATGGCGAGGATCGCATACATGTTCAGTTCGCTGTCCTTCGGGTCGAAGCGCAGAGCATCAATGGCCGTCTTTTGAGCCAGAATATAATCTTTGCACTCCATCTTCAGGCGGACATATCCCTTGGTGATCTGCAGGTACAGCGACTGATAGTACATGGACAGCTGCATCAGCCACAGCTCATGTTCGCATCTTGGGAGTAACTGCCCCTTATACATATCGACTGCGCTGTGGTAGAGAGAATGCCGCATATCCGGGTTTTCTTCTGTTTTCAACTGAATGCAGGCATCCTCAAAGCGGTCGAAATCCGTATGGATATTGAAGTTGGGATTGATCTGGAATGTACCATTCTTCCCGATGACCAGCTTGTCGAGCCCGATGACGGAAAGAGTACGCCGCAGGCGGTAAACGATATTATTGACGACCTTATATGGCGAATCGAGCTCGTCGTATGGGCAGATGATCTCTGCCAGTGTGTCAACAGAGAAATTCTTTTTGTGGTTCAGAATGAGATATGCCAAGAGTAGGTAGCACTGGTCCGCTTTAATATCTTCTCCGGTCAATGTCCCTTTGGAGCTGATGATCTCCATGCCGCCAAAGAAATTGATATGGATGTCCTCCGGATTGTATTTGGAGGCTTTTGTTGCTGCCAGCAGGGACTGCTGCTGTTTGATTTCGTTGAGCTCCACAACCACTGCATAGGAAGCGATGAATAGGAAAACCGGGTCATCCGTGTAGCGGGTCGGATCGTCCACGGCAATGAATCCCTGATTAATCCGTTTGGAGAATGGTGCCGCCAGCAGTGTGGTCACCCCATACTCCCGAAAAAACGCTGCCTCATCTGGATAGACTTTCTCTAATCTCTGCAAGTCAGAAATCACGACCGGTTTATTGGCCTGAAGTGCTTTCCTCCATCTCGGGAACTTCTCCATGGGCAGGCACTGGAGCATATCCCTCTGCGCCGACACACCATCTTTGCACCATTCATAGGTAATGACACCGATTCCAAGATCCCAGTCAGCTTCCACCACAGAGGCTCTTGATGCGCCATAAAACTCAGCCGCACCCTTCAGAAGGCCACTGATGATAGTTTCTGAATCCTCGGTGTTTCGCAGACTGGCCTCCAACACGCTCATTCCACGATGAAATGCACTGCATTCAACAAGCGGGGTGGTTTCCTGCATGATTTTGTTGCCCATGAATATGCCCCCTTTGATTTGTAAAAAAATACAGAGACAGTCCAATGTAACTCGGGCAGCCTCTGCTGTGAGCCGCACAGTATGGCTGAGCGGTTATGTACTATACGATTGTCTTGATGAATGCGGCAAGCGCCTCGCGCTGATCCTCCTTGAGAGCCGCAACACTATTATCTAATTCACTCTTGGCGTTAGGTGAATTTGCCGTATCGTTCTCCGTAAAGAACTGCGCCAGTGTGATTCCGCAAGCGTCACAAATCGCATTTACCGTTGGTAGGGACGGTTGGTTATTTCTCTTGAAGATATTGCTGATCGTTGTCTGCGACAGGCCAGATTCCTGCGCTAATCGATAAATAGTCCATCCACGCTCGGCCATCAGCTGCCGGATTCGGTTTTGTGCATTGAACATATATACCACCTACTATGTTATTAGTTTACACCTCATTTGATTATCCTTGTAGAACTCATCAGTATGGTATATGGCAATCAAATGATGTGTACTTTGTGGTGATATACTATGCAATTCCGGCGTATTACCCAGAGTTAGAACTGCAAATTGTTTTTCTCTCAGGCTTCAATGCAAATCACCTCTATAAAGCAAAATCCCGCAAGGCATGGATTATACACCGATGCCTTGCGGTTTCTCTGTACTTACAAATGTGTTATTTCAGGGAATGGTCACTCACGGGTCAGCCGACGAATATTGCCGATGATGAGCATTAAGTCATCGTCATTCAGCTTTCGCAATTCTTCAATGGCCGTTTGCAGGAGTGCGGGATTTTCTTCGGATTCATCGAAGAATTGGCTTGGTGTAATATCAAAATAGTTACAGATTTGAAGAAATTCTGCCATAGGTGGTAACGATTTGCCAGAGGATATGTTATAAACATAGCTTCTGCTATGCCCGAGATCATAACTCATTTGATATTCAGAGACACCCTTTTTTAATCTCAGCTGAGTAATTCGATCACGCACGAATTGTGTGTCCATATGATATTCACCACCTATCTTATGATTATTTTAGGTGATGACCGAAGAATAATAACCCACGATTTTACGCCGTTTGCATTGAAAGCATACAAGAGTTTATGCTATAATACAGAAAATTATGTTTTTTGCTCTGCGATTCAAGTCATTTATCGAATTGTGCTTGTTTATAGCGTATCAAAAATGTTTTAACCCGCATTGCATTGCAACAAAAAAACGAGTGCCACGGGCACTCGTTCAGGCGTCGCTTCTTTTCGTGAAGTATCTAACTTGAGGATAGCTCACTTGTTGCATTCAACTCCGACTATCAGCCAGCATCTATATGAGGGCAGAAATTGCAGCGGCTTTTGAAAAGAATATTGCTTTTTCCTTCCCAAGGTGCTATAATCGGTATATACCGAAAACAAAGGAGGAAAGCGTCCATGCCAAGACCGCCACGGTGCCGTCGGATTTGTGGCGCACCACAAGTTGATACCTTCTGCCCCAACGGGTGCGAGAATACCGAGCCGATCCTGCTGACGCTGGACGAATACGAGGTCATTCGGCTGGTT
>ENA-ORTQ01000657-ORTQ01000657.1-human-gut-metagenome-genome-assembly--contig:-NODE-657-length-42290-cov-7.417545_pt1 | contig 42290 bp, 39 predicted proteins | sample MGYA00241912_ERZ509188 | MGnify/ENA primary metagenome ERZ509188 (study PRJEB26280, sample SAMEA2338849) | human gut metagenome | biome: human gut; feature: human-associated habitat; material: faeces...
GGCAAATCAGGAAAGAGAGAAACTCGGACTGGAAAATCCGGTGGTACATGATACTGATATGGCAGTCCGGACAGCGGTCGGGGCAGTCCGGAATCTGATCCGGCAGGATAATGAAAAAAATAAGTAGAATCATTCGGAAAATCATGTATAATACTGATTACCAGAAATGGAATACGAATATAAAAGCGGGGAAACGAGATGGGGAAGACAGAAAACAGCAAAACATATCATACAAGTCAGTTGATTGAGACGGCGATAGAACAGTTGAAATATTCTTATACACCGTACTCCGGCTTCAAGGTCGGGGCAGCACTGCTGGCAAAAAATGGAACGGTTTATACCGGATGTAATATTGAAAATGCGGCATACACACCGACAAACTGTGCAGAAAGAACAGCATTTTTCAAGGCGGTAAGTGAAGGCGTAAAAGAATTCGATGCAATCTGTATCGTAGGAGGAAAAGACGGGGTTCTGACAGAATATGCACCGCCGTGTGGAGTGTGCAGACAGGTGATGATGGAATTCTGTGATCCGGAAGAATTTCAGATCATTCTTGCAACGGATGTAGAACATTATGATATCTATACGTTGAAGGAGTTATTGCCGTTGGGCTTCGGACCTGGGAATCTGAAAGAAAAGAAGACCGTATAAGGGGGAAAGGCAATATTCAGGAGAAAAGTGGAATGTTGAAATAGAAGAAAAGAAAAATGAAGAATGTAAAATGGAGGAAATGATAAAAGCAATATGACAACAGAAGAATTAACAGCACTGCCAAAAGTAGAACTGCACTGTCATCTGGACGGGTCGCTGAGCCGTGGATTTATAGAAAAGAGGCTGGAACGGAAAGTATCACAAAGTGAGCTGAGTGTATCCGAAGACTGCAGGAGCTTGAATGAATATCTGGAAAAATTCGACCTTCCGGGCAAATGCATTATGGATGAGACAGGACTGAAAGAAGCCGGTTATGATGTATTAAAAAGTATGAAACAGGAAAATGTATGCTATGCAGAGATCCGTTTTGCTCCGCTTCTGTCCGAGACTCCAGACATGAACTGCAATAAAGTGATCGAAGCACTGCTTGCAGGACTGGAAAAAGGAAAACGCGATTTTGGCATAGAGTACGGAGTAATCACGTGCGCAATGCGCCATCACAGTGAAGAAGAGAATGCCCGGATGCTGCGGACTGCTAGAGAATATCTGGGGCACGGCGTGTGTGCGGCAGATCTTGCCGGGGCGGAAAGCCTGTATCCGATGTCAGAATTCATGGAACTGTTCAAAAAGACGAAAGCACTTGGCATGCCATTTACCTTACATGCCGGTGAATGCGGAAACGTACAGAATATCCTTGATTCTGTGGAAGCCGGAGCCGGAAGAATCGGACATGGAATCGCAATGAGGGGACATGCAGATGTGAAGAAAGAATTGCAGAAAAAAGGTATCGGTATTGAGATGTGTCCGATCAGTAATCTGCAGACCAAGGCAGTGGGAAGTACAAAAGATTATCCGATGCGAGAGTTCCTGAATGCCAGATTAAAGGTAACGGTGAATACCGATAACCGTACAGTCAGCAATACGACCCTGACCAAAGAACTGGAATTTATCCAGAAGACTTACGGAATCACAGATGAGGAGATTCATCTGATGATGAGGAATGCAGTGGATGTGGCATTTGCGGATGATGCGGTGAAAGAAAGGATGTTGAAGTATGTATAAAAAACTGGAAAAATGTTTAAAAAGCATAAGAGAAAAGACGGATTTCAAACCAGAAAAAGCAGTCATCTTAGGCTCAGGTCTCGGAGATTATGCCGAGAAGATCAAGATAGAAAAGATTGTAAAATATACAGAGATTGAAGGATTCCCGGTATCGACCGTTCAAGGACACAAAGGACAGTTTGTGTTTGGATATGTGAAAGATGTCCCGGTCGTACTGATGCAGGGAAGAGTGCATTATTATGAAGGATACTCTATGCAGGATGTTGTACTCCCAACCAGACTGATGGGGATGATGGGAGCAAAGAAGATCCTTCTGACCAATGCAGCAGGCGGAGTCAATCCATCATTCAGACCGGGCGACTTTATGCTGATCACAGACCACATCACAACAGCAGTACCAAGTCCGCTGATCGGACCGAATATAGAAGAACTCGGAACCAGATTCCCGGATATGAGTGAAGTATACAGTAAAAAACTGCAGGATATCATCCGTAAAAGTGCCAAAGACTGTGGAATACCACTTCAGGAAGGCGTATACGTGCAGCTGACCGGGCCAAACTATGAGACACCGGCAGAGATCCGCATGGTCAGAAGCTGGGGCGCAGATGCAGTTGGTATGAGTACTGCCTGCGAAGCTATGGCAGCAAGACACATGGGAATGGAAGTGTGCGGAATCTCCTGCATTACGAATATGGCGGCCGGTGTCAACGATGCAAAGCTTAATCACGCCGAAGTCCAGGAGACAGCGGACAGGGTGGCGGAAGATTTTGAAAAACTTGTGAGTGAAGTGATTGTTGGAATTTAATCCAGAAGGCTGTCAGAGGCAGACATTTTTATAAAGCCGCCTGGGACAATAAAAAAGCCATCTTTTCACGTCCCTCTGGTATTTTGAATAATATTTCTTGATTAATATCCGTCAGATGATATAATAAGAAAAAAAGCGTGCACGTAAACGCAAAAACCGGAGGAAGAAGTTATGGGAGTGACATTACAGCAGATTGCCGAAGCTGTCGGAGTATCCAGAGGAACAGTAGACCGGGCACTGAATGACCGCGGAAGGATCAAGCCGGAAGTGGCGGAAAAGATAAAAAAGATAGCAGAAGAGATGGGGTACCAGCCGAACCGGGCAGGAAGGGCACTTGCCATGGCAAAGCAGTCTGTTCGGATTGGGGTGATATTACAGTCGGCAGACACGCCATTTATGAAGAAGGTACTGAATGGAATTGAGGATGCCAAAGCAGAAGTGGAACGTATGGGAATTGAAGTCATGGTGAAAAAACTGAACGGGATTGATTCCGTGAAGGTTATGGATACGATGAAAAAGATGCGTGCATCCGGATGCAAGGGGATAGCAATGGTTCCGGTAGAAGATGAAGAATTGAAGAAACTCATTCATGAATTCGTGGAAGAAGGCATACCGGTTGTGACCTTCAACTCAGATCTGGAAGACTCTGACAGACTCTGTTTTGTGGGACAGAATGCGTTACAGAGTGGTAAAGTAGCAGCAGGACTGATGGCAGAGATTCTTCCTAAGGGAGCAAAAGTGCAGGTAATCTCGGGATATCCGTCTAATCAGTCGCACAGGAACAGGAGCGATGGATTCATCAGTGAACTTAATGCAGTCCGGAAGGATGTGGAGATTCTGGATATTCAGTATGCTTACGATGACAGCAAGATTGCCGGAAAGATCACGGAGGAAATGTTAAAGCTGCACTCAGATCTGCGTGGCGTATATCTGGCGGCTTCTGGTACGGATGGTGTATGCAAGGTATTGAAGAACAAGAGTCTGGTAGGAAAAGTAAAAGTTATCTCCAATGACTTGACAACCAGGAATGAACAGGAATTAAAGCGCGGACTGATCCAGTTCCTGCTTGGACAGAACGCATATGTGCAGGGATATTCTCCGGTGATGATTTTATTTGACAAATTATTCGACGAAAAAGAGCCGGAAGAAGAGCATCAGTACACAGAAATCGTGATTAAGACAAAATATAATCTGTGAATATAAAAGGATGGAAGATAAAACCAGACCTGATTGGAGAAAATTAACAAAAATAATGTGCAGAGTGCAGAATCAGTCGAAAGCCGGAACAGCACTTTGCACATTTTTCTTGTTTAATATTTATCAATTTGTGATTCTTCATAAAATTTCCAGTTTTAATTTAGCTATTTTGGATATTGCGTTCACGTGCACGCAATGATAAGATACAGGTACAGACAAGGAAATACAGAAAAAAAGAAAAACAAAAAGCCGGCGGTAATAAGCAAACAAAAACTCAAAATTAAAAAATCAAGAACAAAGATCTGAAGCCAAAAGCTCAGAATCAGGAAATGAAAAGAAAGGCGGAAAAAATTATGTTAAACGTAGGAGTAATCGGATGTGGCGGAATGGGAAGAGATCATATCAAGAGAATCACAGAGAGAACACAGGGAGCGCAGGTAGTTGCAGTATCTGACGTATTTGAAGAAGGTGCTAAGAAAGCAGCTGAGATTGCAGGCGGCGCAAAAGTATATACAAACGGCAAAGACCTGATCAATGATCCGGAAGTAGATGCAGTACTGATCGTATCACCTGGATTCGCACATGTAGATGACTTGTTAGAGGCAATCAAAGTTGGAAAAAGAGTGTTCTGTGAAAAACCTCTCTGTACAACAGCAGATGACTGCAAGAAAGTTATGGAAGCCGAAGAAGCAGCAGGAAAGCATCTGATCCAGTTAGGATTCATGAGACGTTATCACAAAGGATACAACCAGATTAAAGATGCGATTGCAACAGGAGAGTACGGAGAGCCGCTGATGATGCACTGCACACACCGTAATCCGGAAGTTGGAACTAACTACAACACACCAATGGCAGTACATGATACTGTTATCCATGAGATCGATTTATGCCACTGGCTGGTAAATGATGATTATGAAAGCGTACAGGTTATCATGCCAAAGGTTACAAAATATTCTCACTCAGAGCTGAAAGATCCACAGATCATGCTGATGCGTACAAAGAGTGGTATCTGCATCGACGTAGAATGCTTCGTAAACTGTAAGTTCGGTTACGATATCAACTGTGAAGTTGTATGCGAAGACGGCGCACTTAAGATGGGAACACCAATGGCACCTTCTATCAGAAAGAATGCGCAGTGTTCTACAGAGATTACAACAGACTGCTTCGTATTATTCAAAGATGCATACGATGCAGAGATCCAGAACTGGGTTGACTGTGCAGAAAAAGGTGTGATCGAAGGACCTACGACATGGGATGGATATCTTGCAGCAGTTACAGCAGATGCATTGGTAAAAGCCCAGGAGACAGGAAATATCGAAAAAGTTGTAACAGTTGAGAAACCAGAATTTTATAAATAAGAAATATATTTTTTTGAAGAATGCGTACACGTGCACATAAAAATAACCGACAGGAGGATATAGAAAATGAAAATCGGATTTAACGAAGCAACAGCCCTGGAATGCAATGGACAGTCACTGATGGCAGACCTGGAAGCGTGTGAAAAATATGGATTTGATTATATCGAGATCCGTTTTGACTGTGTAAAAGATTACCTGAAAGAACATACATTAGAAGAACTTGCTGACTGGTTCAAGAACCATCATCTGAAACCATGGGCTTACAATACACTGATCTTCTTCAACCAGAGAGATGAGGCAGGTGTAAAAGAGATAGATGAAGAGACAGATTTTATCATCAAAGTATGCGAAGCAATCGGTATGAAGATGCTGATCACAGTACCTAGCTTTGATGTGAAAGACAAATCTGTGACAGAAATCAAAGAAGAAGCAGTAGAAAGACTCCGTTATCTTTCAGATAAAGTTGGAAAAGACATTAAGATTTCCCTGGAGTTCTGCGGAGCACCAAACTGTTCGATCAACCAGTTCGGAACAGCATACGATGTAGTAAAGGCTGTTGACAGAGACAATGTCGGAATCACAGTAGATACCTTCCATTTCCATGAGATGTGCTCAAAACTGGAAGACTTAAAAGCAGCAGATGGCAGCAAGATCTTTGCTTATCACCTGAATGACTGTGAAGATCTCCCGCTTGGATCATGCGGAGATGACAAGAGACTGTGGCCTGGAGAAGGCGTGGTTGACCATGCAGGAATTGCAGGAGCATTAAAAGAGATCGGATTCGACGGTGTATGCACGATTGAAGAGTTCCGTCCGGAATATTATGCAATGTCTCATGATGAGAATGTTAAGAAAGCTGCAGAAGTGACAAGAGATTTTGTAGAGAAATATTTTGCATAATCAGTATCAGATTACATAATTACCAAATGGCTGTCGTGGTTAAAACGACAGCCATTATAGAAAACAGACAAATGTTAAAAAGTTATCACAAAAAGAGCCGGTATAGAGACGTTACTGATAGAACGGTAACGAATAAGATGCCGGAAGGAGGATTTAAGATATGTTAAATAAAGAAAAAGTATCTTTAGGAATTGCACCAATCGGCTGGACCAATGATGATATGCCGGATCTTGGAAAAGAGAATACATTTGAACAGACAGTCAGTGAGATGGCACTGGCAGGATTCACAGGGTCAGAAGTGGGAAGCCACTATCCGACAGACCCGGAAGTATTGAAAAAAGCACTGGATCTCAGGGGAATGACCATCTGTAACCAGTGGTTCTCCTCATTCCTGATCAGTCGTCCATATGAAGAGACAGAAGCCGCATTTATCGAACAGTGCGATTTTCTGAAGAAAGTCGGAGCAAAATGCATCGGCGTATCCGAGCAGAGCTACAGCATTCAGGGAAAACTCGACCATCCGATCCAGGAAGGCAAATATGTGATGAATGATGAGGAATGGGACAGACTTGTGACAGGTCTTAACAAACTTGGAAAGATTGCGAAAGATAAAGGAATGGTACTGACATTCCATCACCATATGGGAACCGTGGTTCAGACAGAAGAAGAGATCGACCGCTTTATGGAAGCAGTAGATCCGAATCTGGTATACCTGTTATTTGACAGCGGACATCTCTCATTTGCGGGAATTGATCCTGAAAAAGTACTGAGCAAATACGTAGATCGTGTGCGTCATGTACATTTGAAAGATCTCAGGAAAGATGTCGTAGAGAAATCAAGAAAAGAAAAATGGAGCTTCTTAAAAGGTGTAAGAGAAGGAACATTTACCGTACCAGGAGACGGGGATGTGGATTTCGGACCAATCTTTAAAATTTTAGAAGAAGCAGATTATGAAGGATGGGTAGTTGTGGAAGCAGAACAGGATCCTGCAAAAGCAAATCCGCTGGAATATGCAATGAAGGCAAGAAAATATATTGCAGAAAAAACAGGTTTGTAAGGAAATGAAAGGAGCAAACATATTATGAAGATAGCATTTGATGTAGATGTACTGGCAAAGCAGTCTATGGATATCAACTGGATGGTTCATCAGGTGGCTGATTGGGGATACAAATATATTGAACAGTCACCGCATCCAAGGATCAATCCATTTTACAAACACCCACTGTTCTCAAAAGAATGTGAGATGGAATACAGAAAAGCATTGAGAGAGACGGGCGTGGAGATATCGTCATTCATCGTTGTATACCGCTGGTCAGGACCGACCGAAGAGCAGCGTCAGTTTGCAGTAGCCAACTGGAAACGTATGATCGAGATCGCAGCAGATATGGGGGTATCTGTTATCAATACAGAGTTATCCGGCGATCCGAATCAGCAGGAAATCTGCAATGGCATGTGGTTTAAATCTATGGAAGAACTGCTTCCAATTATTGAGAAGAATAAGATACGTGTAGAGATCCAGTCTCATCCATATGATTTCTGTGAGCTGAATAACGAGACATGTGACATGGTCAAATCTTTCCGTTCTCCATATCTTGGATATGTATATTCTTCACCGCACGGCTTCTTCTATGATGAAGGAAAAGGGGATGTCCGTTCGATGTTAAAATATGCAGGTGACGAGCTGACGCATGTATTATTTGCAGATACTTATAATCAGACACTGGACTGCCGTTACATTGCCAATCCACCATGGTTAAATGGAAGAGGAAAAGCAGATGTGACCATTCACCAGCATCTCGCTATGGGCGAAGGGGATGTAGATTTTGATGGAATCTTCGAGACTTTAAGAGAAATGGATTTTGCTAACAGACAGTTAAAACCGGATGCACCAAAAGCCGGTGGGGATAACATTGCCTGTGTCTCGATGTTCGGATTCCCTGAGAAGATGGACAAACAGGCGCCGGAGGCAAGAGAGCGGATCGAAAGAGAATTATTGGTATAGTTAAGGGGAGCTTTACCTCCCCTGACAGTTGGAGGATACGATATGAAATCGGTAGCGGAAGTATTGAACTATAAGCAGAAGGGAAAGGACATGGATGAATTCATCGTCGTGCCTTTGTCGGAGAAGCTGGCATACTGCTTCGGAGACCCGGCACTTACGTTGATGTATACCATGACCTCAACGCTTCTGATCTATTTTTACACGAACGTAGTTGGAATATCGGCAGGAGCAGTCGGAATGATCATGCTGATTTCCCGTGTATTCGATGGTTTCTCGGACGTACTTATGGGAACCATCATTGACAGGACACATTCCAAATATGGAAAAGCAAGAATCTGGATCTTAAGACTGGCAGTGCCTTATGCACTTGCGGCGATCGTATTATTTACAATGCCGGGACTTGGTCCGATCGGAAAAGTAGTCTATGCATTTGTCACTTATAATATTATGAACACAGTAGTCTATACGGCAATCAGCCAGCCGTTCCATGCACTTGGATCACTGATGAGCCGTGACAGAAGACAGAGAGATACCATCTGTAATATCCGTATGGTATTATCCATTACCGCAAGTATGATCATCACAGCATTTACCCTGCCGCTCATCAACATCGTGGCAGGAATGATCGGAAATACACAGGCTGCGTGGATTACAGTGACAGCAGTGTACGCAGTCATCTCTGTATTCGTACTTGTAAATACCTATATGACCTGTACGGAACGTGTACAGACTGCACAGAAAAGTAAAGAAGAAGACGTACCATTCTGGACAGCATTAAAAGCAACTGTAACCAACCGGTATTTTCTGATCGCACTGGGACTAATGTTATTCTACACCGTATATCAGATTATCATCGGAACAGACCTGACTTATTATTGTCAGTACGTATTAGGAAATGTCAATCTGGTGACACCATTATCTGCATCAGAAAAGATTGCAACAATCGTAGGAATTGCAATGATCCCGAAGCTCCTTCCGAAATATGGAAAGAGAAAACTGATCTGTGCCGGATGTCTTCTTGGAATTGCCGGACAGCTGATCTTCTTATTAAATGCAACAAGCGTATCCCTTGGAATGCTCACCTGTATTATGAGAGGATTCGGAATCGCACCATTCTATGGCGTGCAGTATTCGCTTCCAAGTGATGCCATCGAATATGGCCAGTGGAAGACAGGATACCGTATCGAAGGACTGATGTTCTCTTCTATGAGTATGGGACAGAAAGCCGGATCCGGATTTACATCCGCTATCATGGGTGCGGTTCTTTCATGGGCAGCATTTGACGGATTAAAAGAAGTACAGCCTGCATCCGCAATCCGTGCGATCAGCGTCTTCTATCTGTATGTACCGATCGCAATCTGGGCAGTCATGTTCTTACTGGCAGCATGCTATAAACTGGATAAGCAGTATGACCAGATGATGAAAGAACTGATTGCAAGAGAAGGCGGCGAAGCGGAAACATCTGTAGAAGAAATCCCGAACATGACAGCAATGAGTGAGAACAAGATCAATATTGCCATCGGACGTCTCTACGGAGCAAGCGGAAGAAAGATCGCCGAAGGTCTTGCTGAAGCATTAAAATGCCGGGTATACGACAGACAGATCATCTGTCTGCTGGCAGAAAAGCTTGGCATGGAATCGCAGGATATGGATAAAGTTGTAAAATATCTGGATTCCTATAATGAAAATGAAGCATTTGCATTTTCCCCATATGCATGTCCGGCAGCAGGAGTTGCAGAAGATGTGACCGACATGCGGATGTTCGAAGAACAGACCAAGATCATCCAGGCACTGGCAAAACAGGCTCCGGGCGTATTCCTCGGACGCTGCGCCAACTTCGTACTGGGCGGTCAGCCGCACAGTTATTCCTTCTTCATATATGCAGATGACGAATATCTTGAAAAAGAAGGAAAAGAATATTATAAAGGTCAGACATTAAATGAACTGAAACTGCGTGATATCCAGAGAAATGAATATTATCAGCGCTTCACAGGCATGAAACGTGATGATCCGAAGTACTATGACATGGTTGTAAATGTGTCAAAGACCGGTGTGGACGGAGCTGTGAAGATGATCCTGGATTATGTGGAGCAGAAAGAAAGCGGAAACAAATAATGTTTGACAGGGGAAAATAGTAATGTTAATATAAGAATATAAAAAGTGCTACCGATATGACGGTTTGCCTGATTAAAAAATGAGTTGTTATAAAAATAACCGCCTTAGATCTTTGCAGGACGATGGGCGGTTATTTTTGTGTCTTTGAGTCATGCTTTCCACGCACATACCCAATACTATAAAAAGTCGCACAAAGCGAACCGCCATTCACGTCAAAAGTGAAGTAGCACCTTAGGCAGAAGCCTAAATCTATTTTATCAATAAGAAATCCCAAAATCAATACAAAGTTTAAAGAATGAATAAAGAAAATATATTATATTTGTGCTTTCGTATATCTTAATGACTAAGTGTTAAAACATGAAACTTTCGGTATCACAAAGCCAACATCCAACTGTTGAATTTATCATCCAGAGCTAATCATAACACCAAGTCTTTTCTCATGGACCGAGAGGTCAAGCTAATAAATCTAATTAGAAAATGAATCCTAAAAATTCCCTCATGTATTCAAATGCTGCGTGCTAAAATGCGTGCAACACAAACTATAATTGTGCAAAAATAACAATAACACACACTATAAATTGTAAACAATGCGGGAAATAAAAAATAATTCAAAACCCTATTGCACATTCAGAACTCGTGTGCTAATATACAGTCAACAAATGAAACACGCAGAAAAGCACACAAATAAACGATAAAGCACGCAAAAGCGAAAAGGAAAAAGCAGGAGGATGCAAGATATGAAATATGTAGAATTTGACCAGACAAGACCAATGGATCTGATACTTCTCGGAAGAGTCGCAATCGACTTCAACCCGGCTTATAACGATCAGGTAAAAGAAGAATTCAAACCATTAAAGGACGTACACACATTTGAAAAATTTGTCGGTGGATCTCCGGCGAACATTGCAGTAGGTGTTACAAGACACGGATTAAAAGCAGGATTCCTTGGAAAAGTATCCGATGATCAGTTCGGCGATTATGTAACAGAATATTTTGACAAACAGGGAATTGATACATCACACATCACAAGATGTACAAACGGTGAGAAGCTCGGACTTACATTTACCGAGATGCTCTCAGAAAAAGAAAGCCACATCCTGATGTACAGAAACTGCATCGCAGACCTTCAGTTACATGTTGATGATATTGATGAAGACTACATCAGACAGTCCAAAGCAATCCTGATCTCTGGAACAGCACTTGCAGAAAGTCCTTCCAGAGAAGCTGCGATCAAAGCAGTGATGCTGGCAAAGAAGAATGATACAAAAGTCATCTTCGATGTTGACTACAGAGAATACAACTGGAAGAACAGTGATGAGATTTCCATTTACTACTCTATTGTAGCAAAAGAAGCAGATATCATCATGGGATCCAGAGAAGAATTCGACCTGACAGAGAAGCTGATCAAAGAAGGCATGACAGATGAAGAAAGCGCAAGCTTATGGCAGGGATACAACGCTAAGATCGTAGTGATCAAGCATGGAATGAAAGGATCTACCGCTTATACCTGTGACGGACAGAAGTTCAGCATCAAGCCATTCCCGGTAGAAGCAAGAAAGGGATTCGGAGGCGGAGACGGATATGGTTCCGGATTCTTATATGGATTATATCAGGGCTGGGAAGTGATCGACTGTCTGGAATTTGGTTCCGCAGAAGCATCCATGATGGTAAGAAGCAACAACTGTTCAGATTCCCTTCCGGGACCGGACGCAGTACATGCATTTATTAAAGAAGAAAAAGAAAAATTTGGCGAAATGATCGCAAGAGTATAAAAAAAGCAGCAGGAGGAAGAGAACAATGACAAAGACAATCCGTATGACAGTTGCACAGGCAATTGTGAAATTTCTTGATAATCAGTACGTTTCCATGGATGGAGAAGAGACAAAATTTGTAGAAGGGTTCTTCACCATCTTCGGACACGGAATCGCAGTAGGACTTGGAGAAGCGCTGGATACCAACCCTGGACAGTTAAGAGTCCTTCAGGGAAGAAACGAACAGGGAATGTGCCATGTGGCAACCGCATTTGCAAAGCAGAGTAACCGTAAGAAAATTATTCCATGTGCCTCATCCGTAGGACCTGGAGCAGCAAATATGGTAACAGCGTGCGCAACAGCAACGGTGAACAACATTCCGCTTCTTGTGTTCCCGGCAGATACATTTGCTTCCAGACAGCCGGATCCGGTATTACAGCAGTTAGAGCAGAGCAACAGCCTGGCAACAACAACCAATGATGCATTCAAGCCGGTGTGTAAATACTGGGACCGCATCACAAGACCAGAGATGATCATGACAGCACTCATCAATGCAATGAGAGTCCTGACAGATCCGGCAGAGACAGGTGCATGCTGCATCGCTCTTTGCCAGGATGTAGAAGGTGAATCCTATGATTATCCGGAATATTTCTTCCAGAAACGTGTACATAGAATCACAAGACCTGTTGCAGTAGAAGAAGAACTGGAAGACCTTGCAGAGATCATTGCAGAAGCTAAGAAGCCTCTCATGATCGTAGGCGGCGGTGTCCGTTACTCAGAAGCCGGTGAGACGGTTGAAAAGTTCTGCGAAGAATTCAAGATTCCATTTGGCGAAAGCCAGGCAGGAAAGAGTGCCTGCAAGTCCAGTCATCCGTACTGCTTAGGCGGTATCGGAGTAACAGGAACTTATGCTTCTAACATTATTGCTGAGGATGCAGATGTAGTGATCGCAATCGGATCAAGAATGTCAGACTTTACAACAAGTTCCAAGAGACTGTTCAAGAATCCGGATGTAAAATTCGTGACGATCAACAACTGCAGATTCCATGCATACAAGATGGATGCAGTAAAAGCAGTCGGAGATGCAAAAGTTACGGTAGAAGCACTTGCTGAAAAACTTCGTGCACGCGGTTATGTATCAGCTTACAACGGAGAGATCGAAGAAGCCAAGAAGGTATGGGACAAAGAAATGGTCCGCCTGGCAGGCATTGAATATACAGGAGATGATTTCGAGCCGATCATCAAGGCAAGAGATCCAAGAACGATTCCGGAATTCGTAAAGATGACAAACGGAAAGATCACACAGACAGCAGCACTTGCAGCCATCCGCAGAGTAATCGATGAAGACGCAACGATCATCACAGCCGGTGGTTCCCTTCCAAGCTGTATGCAGAGAATGTGGACAACAGACAAGCGCGGCGGCTATCATGCAGAATACGGATATTCCTGCATGGGATATGAAGTAGCAGCAACACTTGGTGTAAAATTCGCTGAGCCGGATAACGAAGTATACTGCGTAGTCGGAGATTCCAGCTTCCAGATGTTACACAGCGAGATCATGACGATCATGCAGGAGAGAAAGAAAGTCAATATTCTGGTTTTCGATAACTGTGGATTCGGATGCATCAACAACCTGGAAATGAATCATGGTATTGGAAGTATCGCAACAGAGTTCCGTTACACAGACGGTAAGAAGCCTTGCGGAGACCTGATCCCGGTTGATTATGCGAAGATCGGCGAAGGATACGGACTTAAGACATACACATGTAAGACAATCACAGAATTAGAGACAGCACTGGAAGATGCAAAGAAGCAGGAGAAAGCTTGCTTATTCGACTTAAAAGTTATTCCAAAGACGATGACCGACGGATATGAATCATGGTGGAATGTAGGAATTGCAACGACTTCTTCTAAGGAATCTGTAAGAAAGGCATGCGTTGGTGTTCTGGAAGGAAGAAGAGAAGCAAGAGATTACTAAAATTTGTAAAGATAGATTTAGGAGGCGTAAGACAGTGAGTAAGGTATTTGGTTATCCGAAATTTGATGAATATGGCGAGATGATTCTTACCACTTATGACAATGATTACAAGGCAATGATGATGGATATCCGTGTATATAGTATGAAAGCTGGATATTCCAGAACATTCAAAAGAGCCGGAGAGGAGATTGCAGTTCTTCTCCTCTCGGGAAAAGTAACATATACATGGGAAAATGAAAAAACAACAGTCAGCAGAAAAGATGTATTTACAGAAGGACCATGGGCACTGCATGTAAGCGGCGGAAAAGAAATTATTGTGACAGCAGAAGAAGAATCCGAGATTCTGGTACAGTGCACACACAATGACAAGACATTTGCAAGCAGATTATATTCGCCGGACGATGCACCTTGGGGCTACTCAAGTGTCGGAAAGTTCGGAAATGTGGCAAAGCGCCGCGTCAATACGATTTTTGATCACGATATCTGCCCGGAGTCCAATATGGTACTTGGAGAGGTATTGAATGACAGAGGAAACTGGTCAGGATATCTGCCACACAGACATCCACAGCCGGAGACTTACCTGTTCAAGTTCGACAGACCGGAAGGATTCGGAGCAAGCTTTGTCGGAGATCAGGTATTCAAAAGTGTAGACAACAGTTTTTCCGCAATTCCCGGTGGAGAGCTTCATCCACAGGCAGTGGCACCTGGATTCCAGATGTACACATGCTGGATGATCCGTCACATTGATGGCAATCCATGGCTTCAGACGGACAGATGTGAAGACGAGAGATATGTGTGGATGCATGATGCACAGTTTTAATTAAGAAGATAGCAAAACGCTTATTTAGAGAGAAAAGGAGATAATTATTATGGCAAGAGAATTTATCGTACCTGGACAGATGATTTCAGGATCAGGAGCACTTGATATGGCACAGGATACACTTGGAACACTTGGAAAGAAAGCAATGATTGTTACAGATAAAGTGATGATCGATCTTGGAAACTGTGCAAAAGTAGAGAATGCATTAAAAAGCCAGGGTGTAGAATATACTATTTACTCTGAAATCGCAGGAGAACCAACAGACGTAATGATCGAAAAAGGTCTGGCTCAGTACAAAGCAGAAAGATGTGATTTCCTCGTAGCACTTGGTGGAGGAAGCCCGATTGATTCGATGAAAGCAATCGGATCCCTCGTGAAAAATGGCGGAAGTATTTCTGATTACATGGGAAAAGTGATCGATGTAGAGATGCCTCCGATGGTAGCTATCCCGACAACAGCAGGAACCGGATCTGAAGCTACACAGTTCACGATTATTACAGATACCAGAAAAGACATTAAGATGCTGCTGAAAGGTAAAGTGTTGATTCCTTCATTAGCCATTATCGATCCCCAGTTCACTATGACAGCACCACCGAAGATTACGGCAGCAACAGGGCTTGATGCATTGTGCCATGCAGTAGAAGCTTATACATCCAGAAAAGCACAGACATTATCGGATACTTTTGCAATGTCAGCTGTAAAGAGAATCTTCAAATTCCTCCCGGTGGCATTCCATGATGGAAAGAATGAAGAAGCAAGAGTACAGATGTCTGTAGCAGCTCTGGAAGCAGGAATCGCATTTAACAACTCATCTGTAACATTAATTCACGGAATGAGCCGTCCGATCGGAGCATTGTTCCATGTAGCACACGGACTTTCCAATGCAATGTTAATGAAAGAGTGCTTAAGCTTCGCATTAAAGGGAGCTTATGACAGATTCGCAGATCTCGGAAGAGCCATCGGTGTTGCAACACCGGAAGATTCTGATCAGGCAGCAAGTGAGAAATTCCTGGATGCAGTCGTAGCACTGACAGAAGAATTAGAGACACCGACACTTGAAGAGTTCGGAATTGACAAAGAGAAATTCTTCGAAGTGATCGAGAAGATGGCATACGACGCAATGGACAGCGGAAGCCCGCAGAATACACAGCGTGAGATTACACAGGCTGATGTAGAGCAGATGTACAAAAATCTGTGGTAAGTATAAAAGTTAGAATGTAAAAAGATATTACAGATGCCATACGGGTTCCGTGTGGCATTTGTAAAAATCAGGAGAGGTAGCAATATGGCAATATTTACAGGTGCAGGAGTAGCAATCGTTACTCCGTTCAAAGAAGATGAATCCATCGATTATGACAGATTGGACGAATTGATCGATTTTCACTGTGAAAACGGAACCGACAGCATCGTAATCTGCGGAACTTCCGGGGAAGCAGCAACGATGACAGAGCGTGAACACATGGAATGTGTGAAATTTACGGTTGAAAGAACAAAAGGAAGAATCCCGGTTATCGCAGGAAGCGGATCAAACTGTACGAAGACGGCAATGGAATTATCAAAAGAAGCAGCCGGATATGGCGTAGACGGCGTGCTTGTCGTGACACCATACTATAACAAGGCAACTCAGAAAGGTATGATCTCACATTTCACTCAGGTAGCAGATGCAGCGAAAGTACCGGTTGTTCTTTATAACATACCTGGAAGAACCGGATGTAAGATGGAAGCTGAGACGGTGGCTTATCTTGTGAACAATGTGGATAACATCGTGGCAATCAAGGAAGCAAGTGGAGATTTCTCCAACATCGTGAAGATGATGGAGCTGACAGATGGAAAATTAGATCTGTATTCCGGAAATGATGACCAGATCGTACCGCTGATGTCGATTGGTGGAAAAGGAGTGATCTCCGTACTGTCGAATGTAGCACCACAGGCAGCACACGATATCTGCCAGCTCTATCTGGACGGAAAGGTGAAAGAAAGCCTGGAACTGCAGTTAAAGGCATTGCCGTTGATTCATGCATTATTCTCAGAAGTGAATCCAATTCCTGTGAAGAAAGCAGTAGAACTGATGGGACTTTGCGGTGGAACGGTAAGAGCGCCGCTTACTGAGCTTGAAGCGGAGCATGCAGAACAATTAAAAAGGGAAATGCAGCAGTTTGGGCTTATAAAATAAGAGGAAAAAATTATGGAGTTAACAACTACGCAGAAAAGACAAAGACTACTGACGATGATATTCGGTGCCGTTGCTATCTTTTTTACCGGTTATCCTCACGTATGGTCGATCTATCAGCCATACGTGATGGAACAGGCCGGATGGAGCCAGACAGCAGCATCTATGTGTTTTTATCTGGCATTGAGTACATTCGTATTTGGAAATATCATCGGTGGAAGATTGCAGGATAAATACAATCCTAAGATCGTTGTATGGATCGGAGGAGGAATTTTCGCTGTTGGGATCCTCGCATCCGCATTCCTGATCGTACCGTCACCGCTTCCTATGTATGTGACCTATGGTGTGATGCAGGGATTCGGACAGGGACTCATTTATACCGTAATTATCTCGACTGTTCAGAAATGGTTTCCGGGAAGAACAGGATTCGCATCCGGTGTGGTCGTAACGGCGAACGGATTGTGCGGATTCTTTCTGGCACCGATCAGCAGAAAGATCCTGCAGGCAGAGGGACCGGGAAAGACATTCCTGATCATCGGCGCAGCGATCACGGTGTCATGGATATTATGTGGAATCTTTTTTACCGCTCCGGATAAAGAGTGGAGAAGAAAAGCCGAACAGGCATTAAGAGAACAAAACGCAGCAAATGGAAATACAGAAGCACAGACGGAACAAAAGCAGTACACATCTGCAGAGATGATGAAGACAAAGAACTTCTATCTTCTTCTTGCGACGATGCTGTTTGGATTAATTTCTTATTTCCTGGTGTCACCGGTATCACAGACGTATCAGATTGAACTTGGAATTCCATCGGCTGTTGCAGTCAGCGCAGTTATGATCGGTTCCATTGTAAATGCAGGAACAAGACTGGTGCTTCCGACATTGTCCGATAAGATCGGAAGAGTGGGATGTATCAAAGGCGTGCTGGCAGTATCTGTTGTGGCAATGACAGTACTTACATTTACGAGATCTTATACGGTAACTGTGGCGATCATCCTGATGTATGGATGCTATGGAGGCATCATGGGAAGCTTCCCATCCTTTACAAGTTCTATTTTTGGAATCGAGCATACCGGAGAAAATTATGGATTTGTAATGCTTGGTATCGTGATCGCAACATGCAGTGCACCGGCATTGTCAGGATTTGTTACCGGAAAAGGATATGGCATGCATGTGGTATTTGGAATGGGCATTGCATTTGCAGTGATTGCCCTGATCTGCCTGACAATATTGGGACATAACCTGAAACAGGAAGAACATAGAAAGGAGCAGAAGAACGATGGCATTAGTAACAATGAAAGAATTGCTGGAGCGTGCGAAGAGTAATCACAGAGGAATCGGTGCATTCAGTGTTGGAAATATGGAGATGGTAAAAGGAGCAATCCAGGCAGCAGAAGAACTGGATACTCCGATCATCCTGCAGATTGCAGAAGTAAGGCTGAAACATTCCCCACTTGCACTTATGGGACCAATGATGGTACGGGCTGCAAAAGAGGCAAAAGTGGATGTGGCAGTACATCTGGATCACGGTCTTACGATGGAGACAGTTGAGAAAGCTTTGGAACTTGGATTTACATCCGTCATGTTCGACAGTTCTACATATCCATTTGAAGAAAATATCGAACGTACCGCAAAGGTAGTAGAACTGGCAAAGAAATACGGGGCAACCGTAGAGGCGGAGCTTGGACTGGTAGGCGGAAGCGAAGATGGAAGCGAAGATCACGGAATCCGCTGTACGAATCCGGATGATGCAAAAGTATTTGTCGAACGTACCGGAATCGATGCACTGGCAGTTGCGATCGGAAATGCACATGGCAATTATCCGGTAGCACCGAAGCTTGCATTCGATGTGCTGGAACAGATTCATGATAAGACAGGCATTCCGTTAGTCCTTCATGGCGGAAGTGGAATCACGGATGCAGATTTTCGTAAGGCGATCGAGCTTGGAATCGTGAAAGTGAATATTGCAACAGCGAGTTTTAACCGTCTGACGGAACATGCAGAAGAGTATCTGAAGTCCGAAGGTGCACACAACTATTTTGATCTGAATGTGGCTATGGTACAGGGAACCTATGAGAATGTGAGACATCATATTGAAGTGTTTAACTGTGAGATGCCATTGGATGAAGTAGATAAGTAAGAAGGTATACAATAGAATCTGCCGGCTGCAAAGTATGCAGATGGCAGATTTCTGGTATAAAAAGCAACAGTCAATATAAAAACGCAAGAAAGAGGGAACAAAAAATGGGGAAATTAAGAAAATGGGCTATTGTGTAAATGGCGAATGGAAAGAATCAAAATCTGAAAAGTACATGGATGTTACCGATTCCAGCACAGGCGAAGTAATCGCACGGGTTCCATGTTGTACTGCTGATGAAGTAGAAGAAGCAATCGCTTCTGCGCAGGCAGCATTCCCTGCATGGTCCAGATTATCACTGGCAAAGAGACAGTAGTACATGTTCAAATGGAGAGATATCTTATACGCACACAAAGAGGAATTGGCGGTTCTCTGTGCAAAAGAACTTGGAAAGAACATCAAAGAAGCAAGAGGCGACGTACAGAAAGCCATCGAGCCGACAGAAGAGGCCTGCGCACTTCCGGCAATGATCCAGGGAGATGCAGCATGCAGGTAACAACGAATTATGACACTGCAACTTACAGATTCCCGCTTGGAGTAACCGCAGGTATTGTTCCGATGAACTTCCCTGCAATGATCCCATGGGGGTGGAGGGTTCCACTGTCTATCGCATGTTGTAATACGGTTGTTTAAAAGCAAGTTCACAGACACCACTCACAGCAATGAGAATCATGGAACTATTCTATACAGAAGGCGGATTCCCGAAAGGTGTTGTTAACTTAATTACTTGCAGCCGTGTAGAGGCAGATATCCTTCTTACAGATGAGAGAGTAAAAGCAGTCACATTCGTAGGAACAACAGGAGTAGGAAAGAAAGTATACTCTAAAGCAGCAGAACACGGCAAACGTGTCCAGGCACAGACAGAAGCTAAGAACCATGCACTGGTATTGGAGGACTGCAATCTGGAAGCAACCGTCAATGCGATCATCAACTCTACATATGGATGCGCAGGAATTCTTTAAAGTTGTAGACGACTGTAAGGGACGTGTAGAATTACTGACAGGTGAGGGAGACAGATTGAATCTGAAATCAAAACTCTGCCAGTTTATGTCTATGACACAGATTTTCTCAAGAGCAGACGAACTGTATTTGGAGATCGTTGCAAGTGAGGAAGAGGATCTGCAGAAGATTTGTAAGTATCTGATGAAATATGAAGATATGTAGAGAATGATGTGAGTGGAAGCCGGGATCATATGCCGTGGAGGTGAGTGGTTCCGGTTTTTATTTATCACTATGCGTTCGAAAGAAGCTGCCAGTGGCAGGTTCTGTAGATTTTGTTTTCCGTGTGCTTAATGGAAGAGAGGATGTATTGAGAAAAGTTCTCAATACATCCTCTTCCATTTTCGAAAAAAAAGTGTATCATATTAGTTAGATTAAGCTAACTAATATACTTACATAAAAGGAGGCAGTACATGAGTGTAGTAATCGTAGGCGGACATGACAGAATGGTTCATCAGTATAAAAAGATCTGTAAAGAGTACAAATGCAAAGCAAAAGTATTCACACAGATGTCGGGAAACTTAAGTGAGAAGATCGGAAGTCCCGATCTGTTAATCTTATTTACCAATACAGTATCTCATAAGATGGTACACTGTGCAGTAACAGAAGCGGAAAAATGTAATGCACAAATCGTAAGATGCCACACAAGCAGCGGAAATGCTTTAAATGAGATTCTTCAGAATGCCTGTACGGCATAAGTATCTGGAATGTGGGGCATCTCATACCAGATGAAAGCTTTATAAAACTCCATGAGCTGATAATAGTAAAAATCATATAAAAAGAGAAAGAAAGGACAAGGAGATGAGTAGGGTACATTTCCTGGTCCTTTTCTTGATCTTTTTTAAACTTAAAATTCCATAATGACAGTCCTTGCGTTTGGTAGACAAAATACGATATAATAAAAAATGCTTGACTTAAAAAGTAAAGAGAGGTTTATGGAATGAAGAGAGAGACATTTGGATCAAGACTGGGCTTCATCCTTGTATCTGCAGGATGTGCCGTTGGTATTGGAAATGTGTGGAAGTTCCCGTACATGTGTGGACAGTTCGGCGGGGCTGCATTCATTTTAATCTATCTGGTGTTCCTTCTGATCATGGGAATCCCGGTTATGGTCTGTGAATTTGGTGTCGGACGTGCCAGCAGACACAGTGTTGCCGCTGCATATGAGACACTGGAACCAAAAGGAACAAAGTGGCATATTACGAAATGGATCGGTGTTATCGGATGCTATTTCCTGATGATGTTCTATACCACAGTTGGTGGATGGATGCTGTATTATTGCGTCAGAAGCTTCAGAGGAGATTTTGTGGGTGCGGATATGAAGACTGTATCTGCAGGATTCAGTGATATGCTAGGAAATATGCCGCTTATGGCATTCTGGACGATTCTGATATCTATCATTGGATTTGGTGTATGTGCGTTTGGAATCCAGAAAGGTATCGAAAAAGTTTCCAAGTTCATGATGACAGCACTGCTTTTGATCATGATCGTACTTGCGATCCATTCTGTGATGATGAAAGGTGCCGGAGCAGGAATTCGTTTTTACCTGATCCCTGATTTCAAACAGATGGCAGAGATTGGAATCGGAAATGTAATTTTCGGGGCTATGAGCCAGGCATTCTTTACATTATCAATCGGTATCGGAGCTATGCTGATCTTTGGAAGTTATATGGAAAAAGACCAGAGATTATTCGGAGAGGCTGTGAATATTACCGTGCTTGATACGATCGTAGCGCTGATGGCAGGTTTCATTATTATCCCTGCATGCTTTGCATACGGAATTGAACCGGGAGCAGGCCCGAGCCTTATATTTATCACGATCCCGAATATCTTCGCACAGGTAGCAGGCGGACGTGTATGGGGAGGATTATTCTTCCTTTTCTTAAGCTTTGCTGCATTTACGACACTGGTTGCCGTATTTGAAAATATTATTTCTTTCGATATGGATTTATTCGGATGGTCAAGAAAGAAGAGTACACTGGTAAGTCTGATCCTGATTATTATTTTAAGTATGCCATGCGTAATGGGATTCAATGTGTTAGCCGGATTTACTCCGCTTGGAGAAGGTTCAACGATCATGGATCTGGAAGATTTCATCGTATCGAATAACCTGCTTCCACTTGGAAGTCTGGGATATGTATTGTTCTGTACAAAGAAGAATGGCTGGGGATGGAACCATTTCCTCGAAGAGATCAACCAAGGAGAAGGATGGAAGTTCCCGTCAGGAATCAAGGGATATATGTCTTATGGATTACCGCTTCTGATCATCATCATTTACCTGAAGGGATACTATGATAAGTTCCAGCCGATGGGAACGAAGGTACTGGTCGGATGGATGATCGTGGCAATACTGTTCCTTACATTTGTGATCGGATGTTCCTGTGGAAAAAGTAACGCAGAAAAAGTGGATAAGTAAAGTGAAAAAGTAAAAAGATGTGGAAAAAGGATAAGTTCTTTCATGAAGAGAGAAAGAACTTATCCTTTTTTTCGCCATGCGTTCGAAAGAAGATGCCAATGGCAAGTCCTATAGGTGGCAAAGTATGTAAGCGAATTTAATTCTTCGTCTCGTATGCTGCCTGGCGTACATCCGGGATTGCGATCAGTACCGGATATAATACAGCAGAGATAATAAGTCCGCCGACTCCCTGGATAATATTAGCAGGGATACTTGCAGTAGCACCGCTTCCATACAGGAAGAACTCGCAGATAAAATATCCACCGGCGACGAATACGATATCTGTAATACCTCCAAGGATAACTGCGACGTAACGGTTCTTACCGTAACGGCACATCTTCTGGTAAATCAGTCCGGATACCAGTGCGACAAGCCCCTTGATCACCAGTGTGATCGGAACGTATACAAAATATCCACCGATCAGGTCAGACAGTGCAGAACCGATACCACCGGCAAGCATACCATATACAGGACCAAGGATGATACCTGCGAGGATTACGATTGCATCACCAGGATGGATATATCCGCCGGTTCCCGGTGTCGGAATACGGATGGACATTGTAGCAACACAGGCTAACGCAGCGAATAATGCTGTCATAATTATTTTTTTCAGATTGGAATTCATAACCAAAACCCTCTTTCCTTTCGTAATTGCCATTACTGTACAATAGTAGTGGCATGAGATAAAGAGCCAGTTATGAAAAAATATACCATACCAGTTGTAAAAATACTAGAAAAGAATATTAGAAAAGAAAGGAAGTACGTGTATGAAATTTCGGGTAATCTTTTGATAAAGAAAAAGAAATCCTGTACTTTTATATAAAATCGTGCTATACTGCTACAGTTGAAATTCAATGTGATAATGCGGTAACGCGATACAAAATCAAAAATATGATTTATAGATAGGAAAGGACTAGAAGTAATGTTGGCAACAATCGAATCAATCAACAATGTGGTAAATAACTTCATCTGGGGAGTACCGGCCATGATCTGCATCGTAGGAGTAGGGCTTTTATTAAGCATCAGAACCGGATTTCTTCAGATCCGTAAATTCCCATATGCGATGAAAGTAACAATCGGCCGGATGTTGAAAAAAAGAGAAGCTTCAGACGGAGCACTGACACCATTCCAGGCAGTATGTACGGCACTGGCTGCGACCGTCGGAACCGGTAATATTGCAGGCGTGGCAGGAGCAATCGCGATCGGAGGCCAGGGTGCAGTCTTCTGGATGTGGATATCAGCACTTCTTGGAATGTGTACAAAGTTTTCAGAAGTAACGCTTGCGGTACATTTCCGGGAGAAAAACGCGGAAGGCGATCTGGTCGGAGGACCTATGTACTACATAAAAAATGGACTGAAGAAGCAATGGCACTGGCTGGCCTATCTGTTCGCGGCATTTGGTGTACTGACGGTATTCGGAACGGGGAATGCAACACAGGTCAATACCATCACGACAGCAATTGATTCAGCTCTGTATAATTATGGTGTGATCAGTGAACAGAATGTGAGTACTCTGAATCTGGTGATCGGAATTATTCTGGCCGTATTGATCGGGCTGATCCTTCTTGGAGGAATCAAACGAATCGGGCAGGTAGCGGAAAAGCTGGTTCCGTTTATGGCGGTCATTTATATTATTCTTGCAATCGGAGTTGTGATCTTGAATTACAGAAATATCCCGACAGTATTCGCTTCTATTTTTAAAGGTGCCTTTTCACCCGCATCTGTGACCGGCGGTGCAGTAGGATCTTTCTTCATGAGTATGAAAAAAGGTGTATCCAGGGGAATCTTTTCAAATGAAGCAGGACTTGGTACCGGTTCGATTGCTCATGCATGTGCGGATACAAGAAAGCCTGTAAAGCAGGGATTCTTTGGAATATTCGAAGTCTTTGTAGATACAATTGTGATCTGTACACTGACGGCACTTGTCATTCTGTGCAGCGGCGTACCGGTTGGATATGGAGATGCGGCCGGTGCAGAACTTACGATTCTTGGATTTACTTCCACTTACGGAAGCTGGGTATCGATATTTACGGCCATTGCAATGTGCTGCTTTGCATTTTCTACGATCATTGGATGGGGACTTTATGGAACACGTTGTGTGGAGTTCCTGCTTGGTACCCGCGCAAACAGACCATTTATGATATTGTATGCACTGGTAGCGATTGTCGGCGCAACTATGGAACTGGGACTGATGTGGAATATTGCAGAGACATTTAATGGTCTGATGGTTATCCCGAACCTGATAGCAGTCTTCCTGCTGTCAGGAGTTGTGGTCAGACTTGTGAAAGAATACTTTGACAGAGAGGGCAAAAATGCATAAAAGATGCCGCTTAGTCACCGGAAGGTGACTGGGCGGCATTCTTTTTATACTGACTGGGTGACATGCCCATGTAACGCTTGAAAATCTGGCCATAATATGCCGGTGAGGAAAATCCTACAAGTCCGGCAATCGTAGTAATATTCTCCCCGTCCATAAGAAGTGGGATACTGTTCTGAATCCGTGTAGACAGCAGGTAATCGAAGATGGTCATCCGCATATATTTTTTGAAAAAGCGGCAGCATTCGCTTTTGCACAGTCCGGCGTGGGCGGCGATATCTTCGAGACTGAGTTCTTCGGAAGCATGCTCCTGAAGATAAGAAAGAATGTCTTTCAAACGCTGTAAATGCTTCTGTGGATGCGGAGTATCCTGGGCAATCTGGACATAATGCAGATAAAGCCGGTGCCAGATCTCACAGAGCAGGAGATGAATACGGAATTCATAGTCAGGAAGTTCCGGCTGTTCCGCTATGCCTTCATATCCGGGAATGAAGGCATCGGAAGAAGATTGAACCTGGCAGGTTAATGTATATATTTCTTTTATGTATTCGATAATTTCATTTTGCCATGGAATTTCCGGTTTTAATACAAGTGAAGACCAGAATTCGTTGGAAGTGATAAAATCGACATATTTGGTCTGCAGGATACTGTTCTCGTAGCCATAGATGAATTTGGGATGAAATGTGACAGAGATATAATTACAGTCCTGGTCATCAATCATATATCCGGCATGTAAAGCATTACTGTTGCAGAATATCCCTTCGCCTTCTGAGATAATATAACGCTGGTCATTGACGACATATTCCATCTGTCCGGATACGAACCATGTAAGTTCGATCTCCGGATGCCAGTGCCACATGAAGGAATGCTGTTCATAAGACTGTATTGCCTCTGGGGATACCTGAACGGGGAAAGTGTAACTTCCGTGTTCTTTTACTTCTTTTTTGTTTTTTTCTGTAAGAATCTGAATACCTTTCATATCATCCTCCGTATATAAAAGTCAAAAACAAATAAAATCTCAATATTCTTATAAAATATGCCAATATTCTTATTGTGAGAATTTGCATATCTCATTATGATTATATTATAGCAATAACAGAAGACAGTCAACTACAAAAAAGTATGTAAGTGGATGTTAAAGAAGGCCTGAAACTTAAGGTATGAAAGAAAAAATGATAAAAATGTATTAAAAATGGAGGTAATGGAATGCAGAAAGAGCAATTGATCGCAAAATTTCAGGAATTATACGGAGAAGGCGGGGAAATCCGTACTTATTTTGCACCGGGACGAGTAAACCTGATCGGAGAACATACAGATTATAACGGAGGTCATGTATTCCCATGTGCACTGACAATGGGAACATGGGCAGTGGTAAGGAACAGAGAAGACAGAAAATTAGGTTTCTTCTCTTTGAACTTTGAAAAGCTTGGAATCATTGAGACAAGTCTCGATGAATTGATTCCGAGTAAAAATGCCGGATGGACGAATTATCCGAAGGGAGTAATGTGGGCATTCGAAAAGAGAGGGTATGAACTGACACATGGAATGGATATCCTGATCTATGGAAATATTCCGAATGGTTCTGGACTTTCTTCTTCCGCATCACTGGAAGTGCTGACAGGACTGATGTTAAAAGATACATTTGGATTTGAAGATCTCTCCATGATCGATCTTGCATTGATCGGACAGTATTCGGAGAATAATTTCAATGGATGCAACTGTGGAATTATGGATCAGTTCGCAAGTGCGATGGGTAAGAAAGATCATGCAATTTTCCTGGATACCAATACATTAAAATACGAATATGCACCGGTCGTTCTTGAAAATGCGAAGATCGTGATCATCAACAGTAAGGTAAAGCACAGTCTGGTTGATTCTGCTTACAATGACAGAAGAAATGAATGTGAGACTGCATTAAAGGAACTTCAGAAGGTTACAGATATAAAGGCACTTGGAGATCTTACAGAGGACGGATTCGAACAGTACAAGGATGCGATCAAAGATCCGGTCAGACAGAAGCGTGCGAAACATGCGGTATATGAGAATCAGAGAACTATTCGTGCAGTAGAAGCACTCCGTAACAACGATGTGAAATTATTCGGACAGCTTATGAATGCATCTCATGAGTCACTTCGTTATGATTATGAAGTGTCCTGCGAAGAGATAGATATTCTGGTAGATCTGGCGCAGGCAATGCCGGGGGTTATCGGTTCACGTATCACCGGAGGCGGATTCGGTGGATGTACGGTCAGCATCGTTGAAGAAGGAACGGTAGATAAGTTTATCGAGGAGATTGGAAAGACATATAAAGAAAAAGTCGGACATGAAGCAGAATTCTATGTAGTAGATATCGGTGACGGAGCAAAGATTGTATAAATTCACAGAATAGAAAAAAGAACGGAAGGATCAGAATATGTTGTATGAAAATATTAAGAAACTGGTAGAATATGGTATTCAGACCGGACTGACACCGGAATGTGAGAGAATTTACACAACAAATTTATTGTTAGAATTATTCCAGGAAGATTCATATGAAGATGTAGAAATCGACAGCAGTTCCATCGAGCTGGAAGCAGTTCTGGAAGGATTACTGGATGAGGCGGTAAAAAGAGGAATCATTGAAGACAGTATCGGATTCCGTGATCTTTTCGATACGAAGATCATGAATTGTCTGGTACCAAGACCGGCTCAGGTACAGAAGACATTTGCGGAAAAATATGAAGAATCTCCGGAAGCTGCGACAGAATATTTCTACAAATTAAGTCAGGACAGCAATTATATCCGCAGATACCGTGTGAAAAAGGACATGAAGTGGAAAGTAGATTCCCCATATGGTAAGATTGACATCACAATTAATCTGTCCAAGCCGGAGAAGGATCCAAAGGCGATCGCTGCAGCAAGAAATGCAAAGAATACCGCATATCCGAAATGTCTGCTTTGTATGGAAAATGAAGGATATGCAGGACGTCTTGACCATCCGGCAAGAGAAAACCACAGGATTATACCAATCGAGATTGCAGGTGGAAAATGGGGATTCCAGTATTCACCATATGTGTACTATAACGAGCATTGCATCGTATTTAACGGACAGCATATCCCGATGAAGATTGATAAGAAAGCATTTGAGAAATTATTTGATTTCGTAAAATTATTTCCACATTATTTCCTGGGATCTAATGCAGATCTCCCAATCGTTGGCGGTTCTATCTTAAGTCACGATCATTTCCAGGGGGGACACTATACATTTGCAATGGCAAAAGCGCCGATCGAGATTAAAATTACAATCCCGGGATATGAAGATGTTGAGGCCGGAATCGTAAAATGGCCGTTATCTGTCATCCGAATCCGTCACAAAGATGAGAAACGCCTGATAGATCTGGCAGATCATATCCTCAGATGCTGGCGAAACTATACAGATGAAGATGCATTCATCTATGCGAATACAGATGGAGAGCCACACAATACGATCACTCCGATCGCAAGAATGCGGGACGGCATGTTCGAACTGGATCTTACCTTGCGTAATAATATTACGACAGAAGAACATCCACTGGGGGTATATCACCCGCATGCTGAGTATTATCACATCAAGAAAGAAAACATCGGCCTGATCGAAGTAATGGGACTGGCAGTCCTTCCATCCAGACTGAAAGAAGAACTGGAGATCCTGGCAGACTATCTGGTAAATCATGAAGATATCAGAAGCAACGAAAAAATTGCCAAACATGCAGACTGGGCGGAAATATTCAGCTCCAAATATGAAGAAATCACGGAAGCAAATGTGATGGAGATTCTGAAAAAAGAGGTCGGAGAAGTCTTTGTGCATGTGCTGGAGGATGCTGGTGTTTATAAGTGTACGGAGGAGGGACGGAAAGCGTTCCTGAAATTTGTAGAGACGCTTGGTGTTTAATTCATCATGGCGGCTATCACCGGCCGGAATAAAAATACAAGGTACATTTCTGTGCATTCGGAACCATGGTAAAGACAGCACAGAAATGTACCTTGTATTTTTATTTCTACGTTTTCGCATGTCATAATAATTAAATACCGGAAGTGTGTTTATATAACCTGTTACTGGCAGCTTATTGTGGATGGTTTTGTCAGTGACAGATTCGGACGGCCTTAGAACTTCTGCATCGTGACATCCAGCAACAAACAGCATACAAAGTCTTTCTCATGGACCGGGGTAAGCCACGATGATAAATTCCTCAGCAAATGAAATACTAATTGTAGAAAAGAACCCGGAATGCTATAATATTGTTAATACAATTTAAGAAGCGAATTTAAAGATGTATAAATAATATCAGGAGGTATCAATTTATGAGATACGAAATTCAGGGCGAAACGTTACCAGTAGTCATTTGTTATCTTGATGGTGGGGAAAAGATGATCACAGAAGGCGGTGGAATGTCATGGATGTCACCGAATATGAAGATGGAGACAACGACAAACGGAGGAATAGGTAAAGCATTCGGAAGGATGTTCTCCGGAGAGCATATATTTCAGAATATCTATACCGCAGAAGGCGGTAACGGGATGATCGCATTTGCATCTTGTTTCCCGGGATCGATCAAAGCGTTCGAAATCGGACCGGGACAGGAGATGGTATTTCAGAAGAGTGCATTCCTTGCAAGTGAGGCAGGAGTGGAATTGTCGGTATTCTTTAATAAGAAATTCAGTTCGGGATTATTCGGCGGAGAAGGATTTGTCATGCAGAAAGTAACGGGACGCGGAACGGTATTCGTGGAATTTGACGGTCATGTTGTAGAATATGAACTGCGTGACGATCAGGAAATCGTAGTAGATACCGGACATCTTGCAGCAATGACTGCATCCTGCCAAATGGAGATTAAGAGTGTACCGGGTGTGAAAAATATGTTATTTGGCGGAGAAGGAATTTTTAATACAGTAATTCACGGTCCTGGAAAAGTGTGGCTTCAGACAATGCCGATCAGTAATGTGGCAGGAGCATTGCGTCCATATATGCCATCATCCGGAAAATAGAAAGGATGGCATAATTACAATGAGAACAAGAAGCATTCATAAAGCTGCACTGACCGATGCAGTAACGCCGCTGGAAGAAGCCGGAAAAAAGCTTGCATATGAGGCTGCGGTGGAGGGAATCGTACTGCTGGAGAATGACGGATGCCTTCCTGTAAATCCGAAAATAAATCACGGAAAGCTTGCGTTATATGGAGCCGGTGCCAAAATGACGATCAAAGGGGGAACCGGTTCGGGAGAGGTCAATGAAAGACATGTGGTATCAATTCTGGAAGGAATGGAACATGCGGGATTTAAGATTACAACGATGGACTGGATTGATGATTATGATCAGAGTTTTCAGGAAGGAGAACGCGCGTACGCAGAAGAATTTCGCAAGAAACTAAGTCCGAAGAATTTGTCAGATTTTATGAATCTGATGAGCAGTCCATACCGCTATCCATATGGAAGAGCAGTGCTACAGGAAGATGTAGAAAAATCAGAGACCGATACCTGTATCTACGTGATTTCCAGACAGGCAGGAGAAGGCGCAGACCGTAAGCTTAACGAAAACGAATACGGTTTGGCAGAGATAGAACGGGTAAATCTGACGTTTTGCGCGGAACAATATGAGCATATGATCGTAGTGATCAATGTAGGAGGGCAGTTTGACCTGAATTTTCTGCATGAAATTCCGAACATCAATGCGGTGATCTTCATGGGACAGCTTGGAACAATGGGCGGTCAGGCAGTTGCGGATATAGTCTGCGGAAAGCATACGCCGTCCGGGAAACTTACAGATACATGGGCAAAGCATTACCGGGACTATCCGGCGGCAGATGATTACAGCTATCTGAATGGGAATCTGGATGAAGAGTATTACCGGGAAGGAATCTATGTCGGATACCGGTATTTTGATACATTTCATGTAGCACCAAGATATCCGTTTGGATATGGCCTATCGTATACAGAGTTCGAAATGCATCTTGCAGGTATGAGGCTGGAAAAATCTACCGTCGAGATTTCCGTAGATGTAAAAAATAAAGGCGAAGCATACAGCGGAAAAGAAGTAGTACAGATCTATGTAAGCTGTCCGGATAGTGAACTGAAAAAGGAAGCACAGCGATTAACTTCATTTGCCAAGACAAAGGATCTGAAACCGGGAGAGGAAGAACGGGTCGTATTACAATTTGATTTGCGCAACCTTACAAGTTACAGGGAAAAAGATGCTGCTACCGTTCTGGAACCGGGTGAATATGTCGTGCGGATTGGTAACTCCAGCAGGAATACAAGAGTATGTGGAATACTAAAACTGGAAACGGAAATAATTACAGAAAAACATTCTCATATCTGTAAAGCACCGATAAAAGTGACAGAGATTGAAAGACAGGAAGAAAAGGAAGTTCTTCATGCGACATGTGACTGCAGACAGAACTGGGGAAGAACCTGTGATGTGGTCATTGATGATGTGGAAAAGATTCAGAGTTTTCTGATCGAACCGGAAATTATCGGGAAAGTAGATCACAAGTATGGCCCGATGGAGATTTATTCTTCAGAAGAGACGGACAGAATTATGGAGTCTCTGACTCTAAGAGATATGGCAGAGCTGGTAGTAGGTGGCGGATTGTCAGGCCAGCGGTTTTTTGAAGCACCGGGAGCAGCAGGCGTGACGACGGGAAACCTGACTGCAAAGGGAATTCCGAATGTCGTTATGGCGGATGGACCTGCGGGACTCAGGCTTCATAAGATATCGTCTGTATCTATAACAGGTAAGGTAAAAGGAGTAGAACCGAATATCTCTTTTATGAAATATCTTCCGGAACCGGTAAAGAAAGTAATGCTTGGTAATCCGGACAGCAAAAATCTTCTGTATCAGTTTACAACGGCATTTCCGGTGGGAATTTCACTTGCATCGAGTTGGAATCTGGAACTTGCCGGAGAAGTCGGAAATGCAGTGGGAAAAGAGATGAAAGCCTATGGTGTAACCTATTGGCTTGCGCCGGGCATGAATATACATCGCAACCCTTTATGTGGACGTAATTTTGAATATTTTTCCGAAGATCCGTTACTTACGGGTAAATTTGCGGCAGCAATTACAAAAGGAGTTCAGAAGAATCGAGGCTGTTATGTTACATTGAAGCATTTCTGCTGTAATAATCAGGAGGACAACCGTAATAAGACGAATGCTAACGTTAATGAAAGAGCACTCAGGGAAATTTATCTGAAAGGATTTGAAATTGCAGTCAAAGAGTCACATCCAGGAGCCGTGATGAGCAGTTATAATAAGGTAAATGGCAAATACGTCAATAACAGTTACCGTCTGCTGACACAGGTTCTGAGAAATGAATGGGGATTCGACGGCCTTGTCATGACCGACTGGTTCGCAACCGGAAGAAAATACGGCGATCCGGCACACGCCATCGCATCAGGTAACGATCTGATCATGCCGGGCAGTTCCGGGACCGTAGATGACATCGTAAAAGCAGTTTCCAAAGGCATTATTCTGGAAGAAGACGTAAAAAGAAGCGCGGCCAACGTGCTGAAAGGAATCACCAGCAGCCGGATATATCAAGGATTTTTAAGGAAGCAGAGAGAAAATGGAATATAAATAATGTCAGAAATCTAATTGACTATAGAGGGAAAATTTTATGTCTTAATATAAGAAACTTCCTCATATATCATAAAAAACTATAATAAAATTACCGGATATAGCACAAAACACGCGGGTAATCGTGTTGAACAAAAATAACAAGGCAATTCAATAACAGAAAAAACAGAACCAATTCTTCACAAAAGGCGACTTCGAACGAAGTGAGCGGAGCCACTTGGGAAGATATTGGTTCTGTTTTTGCGTCCGGGAAGCTGTTCTGATATTTTTGTTCAACTAGTGAACGTTAATTCATCAAATAAACATATTTTTTCCACATACTTTTCAAACATCCCCCTTATATTGTTAACAGATTGAGTTTAACAGGAGGAAGGAAATTTGATAGAAGTAAAGAATCTTACCAAACGTTATGGTAACCATCTGGCGGTAGATCATCTGAACTTCACCGTAGAATCCGGTAAAATCTATGGATTCTTAGGACCAAACGGTGCAGGAAAATCTACGACCATGAACATCATGACCGGTTACCTGGGAGCTACAGAAGGACAGGTGCTGATCGACGGACATGACATTTTGAAAGAGCCTGAAGAGGCCAAGAAGAATATCGGCTATCTGCCGGAAATCCCGCCGTTATATATGGAAATGACGGTGCGGGAATATCTGGAATTCGCTGCAGAATTAAAAGGAATTAAAAAAGACAAAAGAGAGCCGCAGATAGAAGAAGTTATAAGACTTGCAAAGCTGAGAGCCGTAGAAAACCGGCTGATCCAGAACCTGTCAAAAGGTTATAAGCAGAGAGTCGGACTTGCACAGGCAGTTCTGGGATTCCCGGAGATCATTATCCTGGATGAGCCGACAGTAGGTCTTGATCCGAAGCAGATCATCGAAATCCGTGAACTGATCAGGAAGCTTGCGAAGAAACATACCGTGATCTTAAGTTCTCACATTCTTGCGGAAGTAAGGGAAGTCTGCGATTATATCATGATCATATCAGGAGGAAAGCTGGTTGCCAGTGATACGACCGAGAATCTGGAGAATATGATGAGTGGCAAAGGTCAGATCGAGGTGGAAGCAAAGGCTTCCAGGGATGAGATGGATCATATTATCCGCCGGACAGGAAAGATCAAAGAAGTAAAATACCGCACCAGTGCGAGCGGCATTACAACTGCGCAGATTATAGCAAAAGGCGGGGAAGATATCAGAGAAGAGTTATTCCTTGCATTTTCCCATGCAGATGTACCGATGCTTACCCTGAATCAGAGTAAGACAACACTGGAAGAGATATTCCTGGAGCTGACACAAGGGTCAGGCAATAGAATGATAAAGGAGGAGAAGTAAGATGAGAGCCATCTATAAAAGAGAGTTAAGATCCTATTTTCATTCTATGATAGGATATGTATTTATCGCTTTCCTGGTAGCTTATACGGGAATCTATTTCCTGGCGTATAACCTGAACTATGGATATCCGTACTTTTCTTATGTATTGTCAGGGATTCTGTTCGTATACCTGGTAGCAATTCCGATCCTGACGATGCGTTGCTTTGCAGAAGATAAGAAGAATAAGACGGATCAGATGTTACTGACAGCACCGGTCAGCCTGTTCGAGATCGTGCTTGGAAAATATCTTGCAATGGTAACGATCACGGCTGTACCGTGTGTGATCTATCTGATCTTTCCACTGATCATTAAAGCGCAGGGGACGGCATACATTAAGGTAGACTATTTGGCAATCCTTGTGTTCTTCTTACTCGGATGCGTATATATTTCCATTGGAATGTTTGTCTCTTCATTGACAGAAAGTGTGATCATTGCGGCAATCGGCGCATTCGGTATCCTGCTTCTGACTTATCTCTGGAGCGGCATCCTGAACTTTATCCCTTCGGCAGCATGGGCAAATGCAGTGGCAGTTGCGGTGTTGTTGACGCTGGTCGTACTTGCAGTCTGGAATATGACGAAAAATGTCGTGATCAGCGGGGTACTGGAGCTGATCGTACTGGCAGGAACACTGATTACTTACTTTGTAAAGAAAACAGTGTTTGAAAGTCTGCTTTCCACAGTACTTGGCAAACTGGAACTGACAGAAGTATTTTCCAATATTGCTGATAACCATCTTCTGGATGTGAGCGGGATTATATTGTACCTGTCACTGATCGTCTTGTTCTTCTTTTTGACGATGCAGATGATTCAGAAGAGACGTTGGAGTTAGGAGGAGCATAATGTTAGAAAAAATCAAGAAGTCATTCCGGAGTGCATCATCGAAAAACGGAAGTTACAGTGTGGGAATGATCGCACTTGTGATCTGCATGGTGATTGTTGTCAATCTGATCGCGGGTCAGCTTCCGGAGAGTGTTAAGAGCATAGATATCAGTGATAACAACATTTACGGAGTATCAAAGACCAGTAAAAAGGTATTGAACAAACTGGATAAAAAAGTAACATTTAAAATCTATGCAGAAAAAGATTCGACAGATACAAGGATCAAATCATTCATCAAGAAATATACGGCATTGTCTGATAAGCTTAGTGTAACATGGATCGATCCGGTCCTGCATCCGGCAGCACTTACGAAAGCAGGAGTAGAGAAAGATACGATCGTAATCTCCTGTAAAGATACCGGAAAAACGAAATCCGTTTCTTTTGATGATATTTTAGTTTCGGATTCTTATTCCTACTATACAACAGGAAGCAGTTCTGCATCCGAATTTGACGGAGAAGGACAGTTCACAAGTGCGATCAATTCGGTTACAAGTGAACAGACAGAGAAAATATATTATACAACCGGACATGGGGAAGCAACATTTTCAGATTCTGTGACGAAACTGTTCAGTAAGAATAACCTGATGACAGATGAAGTAAATCTGATGATGACAGGTAAAATTCCTGATGATTGTGATCTGTTATTTATGGATGCCCCATCAAAAGACATTTCGGATGATGAGAAAACATTACTTCTGAATTACCTGAAAAAGGGCGGAAAAGTATTTATCATTCTTGGAGATTCTGAGGATGAGACACCGAACCTGGATGAAGTACTGAAAGAATATGGTATGCAGGAAGCAGATGGTTACATTGCGGATATGCAGAGAAGCTACCAGGGCAACTACTATTATATCTTTCCTGAGATCACAGCAACAGATGATCTGGCCAATAATCTGGAATCAGAGATGGTACTGATGATCAATGCACATGGTCTGATTACAACAGATCCGGCAAGAGATACGATCACAACAACGGCATTTATGCAGACATCCGATAATTCTTATGCCGTGACAGAGGATAAGCAGGAAGAAGGAACCTATACACTGGGAGCAGTCGCAACCGAGCAGATCACATCCGACGATTCGTCCGACAGCAGTTCTTCCAAAGACAGCTCGTCTGATGCGACAAAGACCAGCCGTCTGACAGTGATTTCTTCTGAAAGCATGATCGATTCGCAGATTACAGATACGTATACAACACTGGAGAACCTGGACCTGTTCATGAACGCGGTGACAGCGAACTTTGACAAGACAAAGAACGTAGCAATCAAGGCAAAGAGCCTGGAAGTAAGCAACAACACGATGCAGCATGCGGGAATCATCAGCATCTTGACAATCTTCGGAATTCCGCTTGTAATTCTGATCTATGGATTCATGCGCTGGTGGAAGAGAAGAAAAGCGTAAATTAAGAATATTTATGGACAGAAAAGGGGAACTTTGATGAAACAGAAAAAGACAATGCTCATCATGGTGGTCGTGCTTGCTGTACTGCTGGTACTGTACGGAGGTCTGAAAGCATGGAACAGTCACAGTGACAGGCAGAAGAAGGCAAAAGAAGGCAAGGAAAAAGTCAGCCTGGTAGATGTAAAGAGTCTGAAGTCATTTGCCTATGAAAGCGGCGGAAGTAAGATGAGCTTTACCAAAGAGAATGGCGAATGGGTATACGATGAGGATGACGGAGTACGTCTGAACCAGAGCACGATCAAGAGTATGGCAAAAGAAATCACAGGACTTACGGCAGTCCGCAAGTTAAGTGATCCGGATGAAAAATCAGACTATGGACTGGACAGTCCGGATTACACTGTTACCTACACAGCAAAGGACGGAACCAAAGGAACGATTCAGATTGGTAATGCGGCCGGAGACAATTATTATGCAATGATCGAGGATTCGGATGCGGTGTATACCATCTCAGGTACACTGGTATCGGATCTTGTATTCGACCTGTCATCTCTGACGGAGAACGACACACTGCCATCGATCAGCAGTGGAAACCTTAAGAAGGTAGAGGTAACACAAAACGGTAAGACTACGACTTATAAGAAAAAGAAAGAGCGGGCCGAACTGGCAGGCGGATGGGGAACCATCTCACTTACCCAGTGTGCAGATTATAATGTAAAAGATCTTGCAAAATATGGTCTGGATGAAGCAAACCGGATTACGGTAACGACAACTTATAAGGATAGTACTTCAGGGGATAAGAAGACGTGTACTGTCTATGTTGGAAATGTAAATGGTGATAACCGTTATGTACAGCTTAAAGATTCCAATATGGTATATGAGGTCGGAAGTTCAATCGTAGAAAATATGATGTCGGTAGATAAATAAAACATATCAATAGAAAGAATTTGGAATTTCAGAAAAAAGACGGAAACAGCACAGAAAATGTGCCCTCCGCCTTTTTCTGATTTTTGAGAAAAATGACGAAAAGTTTTCACATAATTTACAGTACATTTATTGCCTGAAAGTATAAAAAATGGTATATTATTAATAGGTTTGTTGTGAAAATATACAAAAAACCCGGAAAAGAAATAAGTAGGAGTGATAAAAAATGTATCAGGAAGAATACAAACGCTGGCTTGCGGCAGATCTTGAAGATGCAGATCTGAAGCCGGAATTGTCAAAAATTGAGGGTAACGATGATGAAATTAAGGAACGTTTTGCAGTAGCACTGAAATTCGGAACAGCCGGACTTCGCGGAGTGCTCGGAGCAGGAACGAACCGTATGAATATTTATGTAGTACGTCAGGCAACACAGGGACTGGCTAACTGGGTAAAGACACAGGGCGGAACACAGACTGTAGCAATCAGTTATGACAGCCGTTTAAAGAGTGATGTATTTGCCAAGACAGCAGCAGGTGTACTTGCAGCAAATGGGATCAAAGTAAGAATCTACGATGCACTGATGCCTGTACCGGCACTTTCATTTGCAACACGTTATTATAACTGTAATGCAGGTGTTATGGTAACAGCTTCTCATAACCCGGCAAAATACAACGGATATAAAGCATACGGACCGGACGGATGTCAGATGACAGACGATGCGGCTGCAATTGTATACGAAGAGATCCAGAAGACAGACGTTCTGACCGGAGCAAAATATATGTCATTTGCAGAAGGTGTAGAAGAAGGACTGATCAGATTTGTAGGAGATGACTGCAAGAGAGCACTCTATGATGCGATCGAATCCCGTCAGGTTCGTCCGGGACTGTGTAAGACAGCCGGATTAAAACTGGTATACAGCCCATTAAATGGATCAGGTCTTGTTCCTGTAACACAGGTATTAAAAGATATCGGAATCACAGATATCACAATCGTTCCGGAGCAGGAATATCCAAATGGATACTTTACAACATGCAGCTATCCAAACCCAGAGATCTTTGAGGCACTGGAGCTTGGACTGAACCTTGCAAAAGAGTCAGATGCAGACCTTATGCTTGCAACTGACCCAGATGCAGACCGTGTAGGTATCGCTATGAAGTGCCCGGATGGATCTTATGAATTAGTAAGCGGTAACGAAGTCGGAGTACTTCTTCTGGATTACATATGTGCAGGACGTATCGAGAAAGGTACAATGCCTGAAAAAGCAGTAGCAGTCAAATCTCTCGTATCTACACCACTTGCTGATGCAGTAGCAGCTCATTACGGAGTAGAATTAAGAAACGTACTGACAGGATTCAAATGGATCGGAGACCAGATCGCACAGTTAGAGGCAGCAGGCGAAGTAGACAGATTCATCTTTGGATTTGAGGAAAGCTACGGATACCTTGCAGGACCATATGTACGTGACAAAGATGCCGTTATCGCATCTATGCTGATCTGTGAGATGGCAGCTTACTACAGAAGTATCGGCAGCTCTCTGAAACAGAGACTGGAAGAGATCTATGCAGAGTACGGACGTTACCTCAACAAGATCGACAGCTTTGAATTCCCTGGACTCAGTGGAATGGACAAGATGTCTGGAATCATGCAGAACCTGCGTGAGAATGCACCGGCAGAGATCGCTGGATACAAGGTAACAGAAGTAACAGATTATACTAAGACAGAAGAAACAGGACTTCCTGCAGCAAATGTATTAGTTTACAAGCTTGAGAACAATGAGACAGTTATCGTACGTCCTTCAGGAACAGAGCCTAAGATTAAGATTTACTACACAACACTTGGTAATGATCTTGCTGAGGCACAGGCTGAGAAGGACAAGCTTGCTGAGGCACTGAAACCAATCATGGCATAGGAGTCTGAGGCAGGTTCTGGAAGACTCGGAAATTGTGTTATAGGAATTTAAGATTGAAATAAGAGAATAAAAATAAGTGTACAATTCTTCGGTGGGAGAATGTACACTTATTTTTTATTGCCATGCATTCGTAAAGAGCTGCCAGTGGTAAGTCCTGTAGATACAAAGTATGTAAGATACATTGCTACTTGCAGGAACTACTATGTATATGCTAATACGTTAATTTCCCTTTGGTGCAATCCGCTGTTTTAACCGCTGATGCCGTACAGGATGTGTAAATGCAACTCTCTGTGCTGTAAAGATCGAATTATTAAAGTTAAAGATAAACGATACAAAACATACAACCGAAAAGAATGGGAGCATATTATATCCGAAACTTTCCACGCCGACCAGGATAGCTGCAAGCAAAGTATTTGATCCACTGCAGAACACGGAAGCGAATCCAAGAGCTGCACCGAACATCGGATCAAATCCGAATACCGGTCCAAGTACATATCCTAAGCAGGAACCGATGGAAAACAGAGGTGCAACTTCACCGCCGATGAATCCGGAGGAAAGTGTCAGAATCGTAAGAGCCATCTTAAGAATCCAGTCATAAGCATATATATCGTCTGTAATACCGTCAAAGCACAGAGCAACCAGGTTAGAGCCTGTTCCGGAGTATCTTCCCTGATGAAAGATCATCATAAGAACTGCGACAACAGATCCCATAATCAGAACCTTTTTTACAGGCGAAGAAAAGCGGAAAGCGAATTTTAAACGCAGATACCGAAGAATCAGAGCAAATAAAGAACCAACGATACCAAAGACCAGTCCCATCGCAGCCAGTTTTAAGAGTAAAACGGCATTGTAGGTAGAAGGGTGGTAATTCAAGGTTTCCAGTATATTAATATGGAATTTCCGAAGCCCTAGTGCTCTGGATGTAAAAGCAGCGCTGATGGAGGCTACCGTTGCTGGAATCAAAGCATGATATTCAAGTTTTCCGGCAACCAGTACTTCCAATGCAAAAAAGATTGCAGCAAGCGGAGTACAGAAAAGTCCGGAAAATCCGGCGGCCATACCGGTGATCAGGAACATTTTACGGCTGTTCTCAATATCGATGGTCTTATCAACCAGACGTCCTATATTATTAGAAACAGCCGCACCAATCTGAACAGCAACACCTTCTCGTCCGGCACTTCCTCCAAACAGGTGTGTTGTCCAGGTTCCGATGACGGATAGTGGCACCATACGGATTGGAAGTTTGGTGTTTTTACCAAGGCCGACGTGAAAGACCATCTTCATACCATTGGCGACAGATTTGCCAAACTGGTGGTAGATGAACCAGATGAAGACGCCGCCAAGAGGCAGGAACCAGATCAGATACCAGAAGTATTTCGTCCGGATAGCGGTACAGGCATTAAGTCCCAGCCCGAATGCTGCATCAACGAGTCCGACAAGGACGCCGACAGCAACACCTGCGATGGCCAGGACAAAAGTGTCCTTGTAGTATTTTGAAATGTGTTTGAACAATGTTTTTATCATAATAATCCCCCAAAGATAGATTCTCTCCTGTTTATTATAACTGGTGAAGAGAGAAATCCGCAAGTCATTTTACGGTATTGGTTTATCTGGCTGAAATCTGTCTTTTATAAAGTCTGTAAAGGAATGAATGGTCGGATAATTCAGCATATCTTTGTGTGTCACATAGTAGATCGGTCTTGATAAAGTAACTTCAAGCAGCACGATCTTACATCCCGGATTCTTTAACCGGACTGCAATTGAGTTTGAAGAAAATCCAATGGCTAGATTGTTGGAGGCAAGCTGTATTGCAATATCAGACTGACTGGTTTCGCAGCTGTTTTTCAGAACCGATGATGAAGATTGCATGCAAATCTCTTGCTTTAAGTATATGAAACAGTGTTTTGCTTCCTTCTACATCAAGATGGCAGGTGACAAGTGGATGTCGATCATGATAATCCGTGATCAGCTGTGGAAGATTCAGATAACCTCCAATCCATAACATGCCTAGTTTCAGAGTTCCTGTTTGCAAAGAACTGTATTTTAACATGCTGTATTTTAACTGCTCTGTATCATTGAGAATACGTCTGGCGGGATGAAGAGGGAAATGTACAGGCTGCAACTCTTCCATTTCGGTTAAGTGGCGTTAATATATCCTGTGATCTGACTCCGGAAGCTGTAGAACAGGCCGTGATCAAGGCAAAAAAAGCAAGAATCCAGCATCTCACGCGAGAAAAAGGATTTATTCTTAAAAGAGAAGGATCGAATCAGGTAGCAGTATTACTTCCAAGTGTTATGCCGACCGGGCTTAGCAGTCAGGAACTTACGAAGATGGAACTGGACACCAGAAGACAGGTGTTGTATTATGTAGAGGCATTCCGCAGATATCTTAAGGGGATGGAGCAATGTGAACTGACGATGATCGGTCCGTCTATCGGTTTCCGTGAGACAAGAAGGATCAAAGGAAAGTCGATGATAAAAGCGGAAGATGTACTGAACAGAAAAAAATGTGAAGATGGTGTGGCAAGAGGCGGATGGAAGCCGGAGATCCACAAAGATACAGATAAGATGGCAACATATATGGATGTAAAAGAAGAAAGCTGGTTCGATATACCACTTGGGGCTTTGCAGTCAGATAATATCGGGAATCTGTATGCGGCCGGAAGGATGATATCTGCAGATGAAGCAGCATTTGCGGCAGTAAGGGTTATGGGAACCTGTTTTGCCACCGGACATTCTGCCGGAGTGGCAGCCGCTGTACAGGCAGAATACGGCGAAGCAGATATAAGAAAGATCAGAGCAGAACTGGACAGACAGCTTTATTATAGAAGATATTCTGGTATGTCGATCGTATATGTTGATAGTAAGAGAGGAAAAAAGTTATGACATTGGAAGAAGTACGTGCAGGTATTGATGCGGTGGATACACAGATGAAACCACTGTTTCTGAAACGCATGGAGTGTGGGAAACATGTAGCAGAAGTAAAAGCTCAGACCGGAGGAGATGTATTTGTTCTCGAAAGAGAACTTGAAATCATTGAAAAAAGAGCCACGGATGTGGATCCGGAGATTCAGGAAGAATATAAAACATTCCTGAGACATTTAATGAGCCTTTGCAGAAAATATGAATATGAATTATTACCAGAGATGCAGGAAAAAGTTATGACGGCAGCTCTGGCGGCAGCAGGACTGACAGCTGAGACCGAACATACACAGGTAAAGATTGGATTTACCTGCCCAAAAGAGACAAGTGATCTGAACCTGTTCGTGAACATGACAAAGTTAAATGGAATCCAGATTGATGCTATGAATCTGATGACAGAAAATGAAATTCAGAAAGTAACCATGACACTGGATGGAAAGATTACGGATGTGGGAATGCGGTGCTTGTTGTGTCAGATAGGGAAAGAGGCAGAGGAGTTCCGGATTTTAGAATTGTTTGGGATTTAATTCAGAAAGGCACGACGACCCGGACCTGCATAAAAAGTAGGAAG